>JAANMY010001783.1_pt1 | contig 22649 bp, 22 predicted proteins | sample 7279691 | NCBI WGS metagenome assembly JAANMY01 (sample SAMN14094543, study PRJNA606508) | bioreactor metagenome | isolation source: A lab-scale SPAN reactor treating ammonium-rich wastewater day 388 | place: Ireland: Galway | collected 2018-02-07
GAGAACGCCACTCCCACGCCCCAGGCACAACAAGAAGCCCTCGCCGTGTCCGCGGAGGCACCCGATGCGGAGGCGACCGTGGTCGAACCGCCGATCGAGGTCGTCGCTGAGGAGCACGCGGTCGCGGAGGTCTCGGAAGTCCTTGTCGTGGAAGTCGCCGCGCCGGAAGCAACGAACGATGCCGTGGCGGCCGCCGACGAAACGAACACGCCACCCGAAGCGCCTTCGCCTGCCGTCGCCGTAACGACCCGCGAGGACCTGACTCCGCGTAAGCCGCCGACGGGGGACGCCGCGCCGGCCGAGCCGGAAGTTCGCCCCGACGCGGTCGAGCGGCGCGAGGACGGCTCCTTCCTCATCGGGGGAAAGCACATCGTCACGGGCGAGGGCACCGTCGAGAAGCCCTATGAAATCAGCTGGGAGATGCTCATCTCCGCCTCGCGCGTCTACCGCCCCAAGCAGGGCAAACTCGAACTGCCCGAGTGGGCCGCGCTCCTCAACGGCAAGCAGGTCCGCATCACCGGCTTCATCGCCTTCCCCTTCGTCGCCGACGCCGCCAGCGAGTGCCTCCTCATGCTGAACCAGTGGGACGGCTGCTGCATCGGCGTCCCCCCAACGCCCTACGACGCCGTCGAAGTGAAACTCGGCGTCCCGCTCGACCTCACCCGTCAGGCGATCAACTACGGCTCCATCCGCGGCGCCTTCTCCGTGGACCCGTACCTCGTCAACGACTTCCTCGTCGGTCTCTACGTGATGGACGACGGGGTCGTCGAGGCGGCGGCGGCACGCGATGCCCAAGGTTACTGATCCTCAGGACACGCCCGGTGAGCCGGCCGAGCGAGCGCGGGCCGGCCTGCGCGCGGCGTTCGGGCGCGAACCCGCCACCCTCGCGCGCGCGCCCGGCCGCGTCAACCTCATCGGCGAGCACACCGACTACAACGACGGCTTCGTCCTGCCCATGGCGATCGACCGCTCGGCGGCGGTCGCCGTCGCACCGAACACCGAGGACCGCTGCCGCGTCGTCGCGCTGGACTGCGGCGGCGAGGCCGCTTCCTTCGAGGGCTGCGGTCGCAACGCCTCAACCCCCCTCTGGGCGCGCTACGCCGAGGGCGTCGTCTCCCTCCTGCGGGCGCGCGGCGTCGGCGTCCCCATGTTCGACGCCGCACTCGCCTCCAGCGTGCCCCCTGGCGGCGGGCTGAGCAGTTCCGCCGCCGTCGAGGTCGCCTTCGCCGTTGCGCTCTGCTCGCTCGCCGGCGAAACGCTCGACCCCATGTCGCTCGCCCGCCTCTGCCAGCGGGCCGAGCACGAGTTCGCCCGCGTGCCCTGCGGCATGATGGACCAGCTCGCGTCCGTCTTCGGACGGCGCGGCCACGCCCTGCTCATCGACTGCCGCACCGTCGAAGTCCGTCCCGTGCCGATCGATCAGGCCCGGGTGAGCGTCCTCGTCGTGGACTCGGGCGTGCGCCACGAACTCGCGTCCGGCGAGTACGCGAAACGCCGCCGCGAGTGTGAGCGCGCCGTCGCCGAGCTGGCGCAGCACGACGCGGCGGTGCGCTCGCTCCGCGACGCCACGGAAGAAGCGATCGAGCGGGCGCGTTTGGAGCCGACGCTCCGCCGGCGCGCCCTCCACGTCCTCCGCGAGAACGCCCGGACGCTCGAAGCCGCCCGCCTGCTCGAAGCGGGCGACGCCCCAGGCGTCGGTCGGCTCATGCTCGAATCCCACGCCAGTCTCCGCGACGACTACGAGGTCTCGTGCTCCGAGGTCGATGCCCTCGTCGAGATCGCCGCCACGACGCAGGGCGTCTTCGGCGCGCGCATGACCGGCGGCGGCTTCGGCGGGTGCGTCGTCGCCCTCGTCGAGCCGCGCCACGTCGAAGCGGCGGGCAGCGCCATCGTCGATAAGTACCGGCTGCGCGTCGGCGCGCGCGCGCGGTGGATGGTGGTCAAGGCGGCCGACGGGGCGCGCGTCGCGGTCGGCTGAAGACGCGGAAGAGTTGGCGGACGGGCCTGCAACGTCTCGCCCGGAAAGAAGGACGAGGGTGGGTCGCCCGACCCGGAGCGTCAGAGCCGGAGCAATCGCAGCAGGCGCGCGAGGCGGTCTTCGAGTTCGTCCGTCGTGTCCGCCCGCAGCGTCACGTGCCCGAGTTTCCGGCGCGGGCGAGGCTGCTTGCCGTAGAGGTGCAGGTGCGCGCCGGGAATGGCGAGCACGTCCTCGCTCGCAGGCGTCTCGCCGACGAGGTTGACCGTGACGGCGTGCCCCCGCGTCGCCGTTTCGCCCAGCGGCATCCCGAGCGCCGCCCGGACGTGGTTCTCGAACTGGCTCGTCTCCGCCCCCTCGATCGTCCAGTGCCCGCTGTTGTGGACGCGGGCAGCCATCTCGCTCGCCAGAAGCGCCTCGCCGTCGTCGAAGAGCTCGATGGCGAACGTGCCCACGTGCCCGAGCGATTCGAGCAGCGCGGCCGCGTGCCGCTCCGCCCGCAGCAGCGTGGCGCGATCGATGTCCGGCGCGGGGGCGCGGGCCGTGTGCAGGATGCCCTCGCGGTGGACCGTCTCCACGGGCGCGTAGAACACGATGGTCCCGTCTTCCGCCCGCGTCCCGACCAACGCGAGTTCGCGCCGGAACGCGATGCGCCGCTCGTAGATCGCCGGTGCGCCCCCCAACGCCAGCCACGCGCGTTCGGCATCGTCCGGCGAATCCACGCGCGCCTGCCCGCGTCCGTCATAGCCCCCCGTGCGGGTCTTGAGCAGGCCCGGCGCGCCGACACGCTCGACCGCCACGCGCACCTCCTCGAGCGACGACGCCGCGTGGTAGGGCGCGACAGCGTAGCCCGCCTGCTCGAACGCCTGCTTCTCCTCGAAGCGGTCCTGCGAAACGGCCAGGCTCGTCGGCCCCGGCCGCACGGGCACACGCCCGCCGAGCCGGTGAAGCGCGGCCACCGGCACGTTCTCGAACTCCCACGTCACCGCCTCCGCGCCCTCCGCCAGGCGCGCCAGCGCGCCCTCGTCGTCGAACGGGGCGACCAGGTGCTCGCCCACCGAAGCGGCGCACGCGTCCGGCGCGGGGTCGAGGAACCGGCAGCGCACGCCCAGCGGGTGCGCGGCCAGCGCGATCATCCGGCCGAGTTGTCCGCCGCCGAGAATGCCGAGCGCCATCGAACGCCTCCGGGGCCGGTTGGTGAGGATGGTACCTACCCTGTTCCAACGCTGAGCGTCCGGGGCGCGGCCGGCGAAATGGGAAGGAGATGGGGCGTGCAAGGCCCCGCCCCCGCCGAACACTTCGTCCCAGGGCGACGAGAGGAGCGCGGCATGTTCATGCGAATGGTCTATGACGAGAAACTTGCGCAGGCCGCCTACGTCATCGGCTGTCAGCGCACCGGCGAAGCCGTCGTCGTCGATCCCGAGCGCGACGTGGACCGTTACGTCGCGCTCGCGCGGGCCAACGGCCTGCGGATCACCGCCGTCACGGAGACCCACATCCACGCCGACTTCCTTTCCGGCTCACGCGAGATGGCCGAACGCACCGGGGCACGCCTCTACCTCTCCGACGAGGGCGGACCCGACTGGAAGTACGGCCGGCTCGACAGCAAGCGGGGCGGCGGCCGCTACGACGCCGTGCTGCTCAAAGACGGCTCATCCTTCCGCGTAGGCAACATCGAACTGCGCGCCCTCCACACCCCCGGCCACACCCCAGAGCACCTCTGCTTCCTTGTCACCGACCACGGCGGCGGCGCGTCCGAACCCATGGGCATCCTCACCGGCGACTTCGTCTTCGTCGGCGACCTCGGCCGGCCCGACCTGCTCGAAACCGCCGCCGGTGTCGCAGGCGTCAAGGAAGCCTCCGCGCACACCCTCTTCGCATCGCTCCGCAAGTTCACCGCCTTGCCCGACTACCTCCAGGTCTGGCCCGCGCACGGCGCGGGCAGCGCGTGCGGCAAGGCCCTCGGCGCGGTCCCCCAGAGCACCGTCGGCTACGAACGCCGATTCAACCCGGCCCTGAGTTTCGCAGGCGACGAGTCGAAGTTCGTCGAGTTCATCCTCGAAGGACAGCCCGAGCCGCCCCTCTACTTCGCACGCATGAAGGTCCAGAACCGCGACGGCGTCCCCTTCCTCGGCGAAGTCCCCAAGCCGTGCAGGCTCACCACCGACGAACTCTCTCGCATCGACGGCCGCTCGACCGCGGTCATCGACGTGCGCCCCTGGCCCGCCTTCCGAGACGGCCACCTCGCAGGCTCGATGTGGACGCCCACCAACAGCCAGTTCCCCATGGTCACCGGCTCGTACATCAAGCCCGAGGAACCGATCGTGCTGGTCTGCGAGCCGGCGCGCGTCGAGGAGCTGACCCGCGACCTCATCCGCATCGGCCTGGACCGCGTCGAGGGCTGGGCCGCGCCGGAGGACGTCGTGGGCCTGCGCGGCCTGGCGACGACGCCGGAGATCGACGCCGCGGCGGTGCGCGCGCGCATGCGGTCCGGGAACCTGTCGGTGCTCGACGTCCGCCGCGCGGCCGAGCACGAGACCCGCGCGATCGCCGGCGCGGTCAACGTCGCGCATACACGCCTCCCGGCACGCCTCGACGAACTCCCCAGCGGGCCGATGGTCGTCCACTGCGCCGGGGGTGTGCGCTCCGCTTCCGCCTGCTCCTTCCTCCAGCGACTCGGCTACGACGTGACCAACCTCGCGGGCGGCATGAGCGCATGGGAAAAGTCCGGCGGCGAGACCATCACCCCGGGCCGGATGGCCCCGAGATGAACGCGTGATCTACGCACTGCTCGGCGCGCTCGCGGTCGGCGTCAGCCTCGGGCTGCTCGGCTCGGGCGGGTCCATCCTCACCGTCCCCGTCCTCGTCTACCTCCTCGGCCGACCCGAGAAGGCCGCCATCGCCGAGTCGCTCGCCATCGTCGGCGGCATCGCCGCCGCGGGCGCCGCCCTGCACGCACGCCGCGGCGCGGTCCGATGGAACAGCGCGATCCTCTTCGGCCTCCCGGGCATGATCGGGTCGTTCCTCGGTGCGTTCGGCTCCAAGTACGTCAGCGGCGCGGTGCAACTCACCATCTTCGCCGGCGTCATGCTCGTCGCCGCCACGCTCATGGTCCGCGGCGTCGGCATCGCCTCGCGAGTGCCGGCGCCGGGGACGGAACCGAGGCGCGGCCTCCGCGCCGCCGCTCTCACCGTCGCCGCGGGCCTCGCCGTCGGCGCGCTGACCGGCTTCGTCGGCGTCGGTGGAGGGTTCCTCATCGTTCCCGCCATGGTCCTGCTCATGCAACTCCCCATGGGGCACGCCGTCGGCACCAGCCTCGCTGTCATCGTCATGAACTGCGCCGTCGGATTCGTCAAGCACCAGCGCGTCCTCCCCACACTCGGCATCGAAACCGACTGGACGACCATCGGCCTGTTCATCGCCGTCGGCGCGGCCGGAACCTTCGCGGGCAGCGCGATCGCGGGACGCCTCAAGCAGACCACGCTCCGCAAAACCTTCGGACTCTTCCTCCTCGCCATGGCCGCGTTCGTCCTCTACCGTGAAGCCCCCCACGCCATCCGAGACTGGACCGCCCAACCGGCCAACAATCTCGCGCCATACAACCAACAAGGAGCCGAACCATGACGACGGCACAGCCGGAAGCACGCCCGGGTTCGATCCGAAACGTCGACGCACAGACCCTCCGCTCGTGGGTCGAGCGCGGTGAGGCCGTCGTGGTCGACGTCCGCGAGCCGGACGAGCACCGCGAGGCGCACCTCCGCGACTCCATCTGCGTCCCGCTCTCCTCCTTCGATCCAGCACGAGTCCCCACGCCCGACGGCAAGCGCGTCGTCCTCCATTGCCGCAGCGGCAAGCGATCCACCGACGCCGCCGCACGCCTCCTCGCCTGCGGGTGGCCCGAAGTCACGCAACTCGAGGGCGGCATCGAGGCGTGGAAAAAGGCGGGACTCCCCGTCGAACGATCCCCGGGCGCGACCATCAGCATCCAGCGGCAGGTCCAGATCACCGCCGGCTCGCTCGTCGTCGCGGGCGCGGCGCTCGGCTATCTCGTCTCACCCTGGTTCTACCTGCTCGGCGCCTTCGTCGGCGCGGGGCTGGTCTTCGCCGGCGTCACCAACACCTGCGGCATGGCCGCGCTCCTCGCCAGGATGCCCTGGAACACACGCTCCGCCTGATCACACCCGACCACGCACCGTCGGCCTCGCCAGCGGCGGAAACTCGCACCCGCGCGGCTCCAACGACTCCGCCAGCAGCTCCGCCACCGTCGTCGCCGCCAGCGTGCGACGCATCGTCGTCACCATCTCGTCCAGCCGACGATGCAGCGGGCACAACACCGGCGTGTGCTCCGGAAGCCGGAGCGGACACTCCTTGATCTCAGGCAACGCGTCCAATGCATCCACAACGTCCAGCATTGTCACCCGCTCCGGAGGCCGCGCAAGCGTGAACCCACCCGACGGCCCGCGCTGCGCATGCAGCACCCCAGCCTTCGCCAGCGTGCTCAGAACCTTCGCCAAATACCCCTCCGGCACCTGCACCGCCTCGGCGATCGCCTGCGTCGTGTGCGGCCTCCCGCCCGACTTGGCCAGGTAAAGCACGGCTCGCAGCGCGTATTCGGTCGTTCTGGAGAGCATCGCGAGATCGCACCGCCTCAGGACAGAACCTCGCTCAAATCGCGGACAACACCGGTTGACTATATCGCATTTGACGATAAGTATATCCGCTGTATCGGCCTCCCTGCACCGAGATTTCGGGGGGATTGCCAATCACCCCCGTCCGAAAGGGGTTTGTTTGTATGAGCGAGACGGCCAGTGCGGATCGGGGGCCAGCCGATGGGGCAGGCCACGCGGGCATCATGGAGTCGTTCGTCTATGACGATGCCATCGTCCGCAAGTTCATGCTCGCCACCATCGTCTGGGGGCTGGTCGCCACGCTCGTCGGCCTGATCCTCGCCGTCCAACTCGCCCTGCCGGCCCTGAACCTCGGCCTGCCCTGGCTCACCTTCGGCCGCCTGCGCCCGTTGCACACCAACGCCGCGATCTTCGCCTTCGCGGGCAACGCCATCTTCGCCGCCGTCTACTACTCGACGCAGCGCCTCTGCAAGGCCCGCATGTTCAGCGACATGCTCAGCGCGCTCCACTTCTGGGGGTGGCAACTCATCATCGTCGCGGCCGCGCTGACGCTGCCGCTGGGCATCACGCAGAGCAAGGAGTACGCCGAACTCGAGTGGCCCATCGACCTGGCGATCGCCGTCGTCTGGGTCGGCTTTTTCGGCGTGAACTTCTTCGGCACGCTCGCCCGCCGACGCGAGCGGCACATGTACGTCGCCCTCTGGTTCTACATCGCCACCATCGTCACCGTCGCCCTCCTCCACGTCTTCAACAACCTCTGGCTGCCCGTCGGCCTGACGCACTGGATCAGGTCCGGCGAGATGCCCTCCGCCGCCCTGCTGCTGAAGAGCTACCCGCTCTACGCCGGCGTGCAGGACGCCTTCATGCAGTGGTGGTACGGGCACAACGCCGTCGCCTTCTTCCTCACAACCCCCTTCCTCGGCCTCATGTACTACTTCATGCCCAAGGCCGCCAACCGCCCTGTCTTCTCGTACCGGCTCAGCATCGTCCACTTCTGGTCGCTCGTCTTCATCTACATCTGGGCCGGGCCGCACCACCTCCACTACACCGCCCTGCCCGCCTGGGCCAGCAGCCTCGGGATGCTCTTCTCCCTCATGCTCTGGATGCCCAGCTGGGGCGGGGGCATCAACGGCCTGCTCACCCTCCGCGGCGCGTGGAACAAGGTCACCACCGACCCCGTCCTCAAGTTCTTCGTCGTCGGCATCACCTTCTACATGATGGCCACATTCGAAGGCCCCATGCTCAGCATCAAGAGCGTCAACGCCCTCAGCCACTACACCGACTGGACCATCGCCCACGTCCACTCCGGCGCCCTCGGCTGGAACGGCTTCATGACCTTCGGCATGATCTACTGGCTCGCCCCCCGACTCTTCCGCGCCGAACTCTGGTCCAGACGCCTCGCCACCGCCCACTTCTGGACCGGCACCGTCGGCATCCTCCTCTACGTCATCTCCATGTACACGGCCGGCATCACCCAGGGACTCATGTGGCGCGCCTTTGACGAGACCGGCCGACTCGCCTACCCCGACTTCGCCGAGACCGTCGCCCGCCTCATGCCCTTCTACTGGATCCGGGTCGCCGGCGGCCTGCTCTTCATCGCCGGCTTCGTGATGATGGCCGTCAACGTCCTGATGACCTGGAAGGCACGCCCCGCCGTCTACGAGGACGCGGTGCAGCACGCCCCGCGCCTCACCCGCGACTACCAGGACGAGCCTCCCCCCCCGCAGCGCCTGACGAACGTGATCGCCGCCGGGCACGCCATCGACCGCTTCATGCAGGGCGCGTGGCACCGGCGCTGGGAGCGACTGCCGCTGCGCTTCTCGGTCTGGGTCGTCATCGCGGTCGTGGTCGCGTCGCTCTTCGAGATCATCCCGACGTTCCTCATCCGCTCGAACGTGCCGACGATCGCCTCCGTGCGCCCGTACACGCCCCTCGAACTCGCCGGGCGCGACATCTACGTCTCCGAGGGCTGCTACAACTGCCACTCGCAGATGATCCGCCCCATCTTCGCCGAGACCAAACGCTACGGCGAGTACAGCAAGCCCGGCGAGTTCGTCTACGACCGACCCTTCCAGTGGGGCAGCAGGCGCATCGGGCCGGACCTCGCCCGCGTGGGCGGCAAGCAGTCGCACCTCTGGCACCTGCTCCACTTCGAGAACCCGCAGCAGCTCGTCCCGCAGTCCGTCATGCCCCGCTATCCCTGGCTGCTCGAGGCCGAGATCGACTTCGAGGGCATCCAAGCCCGCGTGGACGCGATGGCGATGCTCGGCGTGCCCTACGGCGAGGCGGTGCAGCGCGCCCCGGCCATGGCGCGCGAGCAGGCCTCTCGCATCGCCGAAGAACTCGTCCAGCAGGGCGGCCCCGAGGGCATGCAGACGAAGAAGGTCATCGCGCTCATCGCGTACCTCCAGCGGCTCGGCACCGACATCTCACGCGACCCCGAGGAAGGAGCCGCGCCGTGAGCCTCTCGGACGTCGTCGGCAACGCGGGGCTCGCCGTCTGGGCCGAGGCCGGCCTCGTCATCTTCTTCGGCGCGTTCGTCCTCGTCGCGCTGCGCGTCCTCACGCGACCACGCGACGAGATGCGCCGCCACGCCTTCATCCCCCTCGACGACCCCGGACCCGGAGAGAACCGATGAGCCACCAAGACCGGCTGATGGAGCACGAGTACGACGGCATCCGGGAGTACGACAACCCGACGCCGGGCTGGTGGCACGCCATCTTCATCGGCACCGTCCTGTTCTCGATCGTCTATTTCACCTTCTGGCACTTCAGCCCCATGGCGTACACGGTCCACGAGGCGCACCAGGCCGCCGTCACGCGCGAGTTCAAACGCCTCTTCGCCGACCTCGGCGAACTGACCCCCGACCAGCACACGCTGCTCACCGTCACCACCGACGAACGCTGGCGCGCCGTCGCCTCCGGCGTCTACACCGCCAACTGCGCCCAGTGCCACGGCCAGCGCGGCGAGGGACTCGTCGGACCCAACCTCACCGACGACCACTACAAGTGGGTCAAACGCGTCGAAGACGTCTACGGCGTCGTCGCCAACGGCGCGGCCGCAGGCGCCATGCCCGCCTGGGACAAGCGCCTCTCAACCAACGAAATGATCCTCGTGGCGTCCTACGTCGCGCGCCTGCGCGGCCAGAACCTCCCAGGCCCGCGAGGCCCAGAGGGAGACGCCATCCCGCCATGGCCAAGCGTCGAGGGAAGCACGCCGTAAGGGGGCGGCGAGAGTTCCGGGGAGAGTCCGATGACCGCCGTCGATCGACAGCATGAGCGGGTGCTCTCGACCCTCAACGCCGACGGGAGCCGACGCTGGCTGAAGCCCAAGCCGTCGCGCGGACGCTTCTGGCGCAGGCGCAGGGCCGCCGCATGGCTCCTCATCGGCCTCTTCACGCTCCTGCCCTATCTGAAGATCAACAACAGGCCCGTCATCCTGCTCGACGTCGCACGCCGCGAGTTCTCCCTCTTCGGCGGCCTCTTCTACCCGACCGACACGCTGCTCCTCGCCCTCTTCGTCGTCGGCGTCTTCCTTACGGTCTTCCTGCTCACCGCCCTCTTCGGACGCGTCTGGTGCGGGTGGGCCTGCCCACAGACCGTCTACATGGAGTTCGTCTACCGCCCCATCGAGCGCTTCTTCGAGGGCGAGCCGGGACGCACACGCAAGCGCGGCGCGTGGCGCACCCCCGCCAAGTACGCGGTCTATCTCCTCGTTTCCATGTTCCTCGCGCACACCTTCCTCGCCTACTTCGTCGGCGTCGAGGAACTCGCGCGATGGGTCCGCCGATCGCCAGCCGAGCACCCCGCCTCCTTCCTCATCATGGCCTCCGTCACCGCCCTGATGATGTTCGACTTCTGCTTCTTCCGCGAGCAGACCTGCATCGTCGCCTGCCCCTACGGCCGATTCCAGTCCGTCCTCCTCGACCGACGTTCGCTCGTCGTCGCGTACGACCCGAGGCGCGGCGAGCCGCGCGGCAAGGCGAAACGCGCCGCGACCACCATCGCCCTCCCCGTCGTCAGCGCGAACGGCAAGCCCGCCGAACGCACCACGGGCGACTGCGTCGATTGCTTCAAGTGCGTCGCAACCTGCCCCACCGGCATCGATATCCGCGACGGACTCCAGATGGAGTGCATCCACTGCACCCAGTGCATCGACGCCTGCGACGAAGTCATGGAACGCCTCGGCCGACCCCGAGGGCTGATCCGCTACGGCTCGCAGGCCGGCATCGAGGGCGAACGCGCCGGGCGATTCCGCCCACGCCTGCTCATCTACCCGTGCCTCCTCACCGCGGTCGTCGCGGGCATCCTCGTCTCACTCTCGCGCATCGAGGCCGCGGACGTCACCGTCCTGCGAGGGCCGGGCCTGCCGTTCAACGTCCTGCCGACAGACGAGGTCTCGAACCAGGCGATCGTGCGCGTGCGGAACCGCACCCGGGCCGAAGTCGGCTACGAGGTCGGCGTGCCGGGCGTTGAGGGTGCGCGCGTCATCGCCGTCGAAAGCCCTCTCCGCGTCGCGGCCGGCGCGCTGCGGAGCGAGGCCGTCTCCATCGTCCTGCCCGCCGACGCCGTCACGCAACGCCGGACCGACATCACCCTCCGCGTCACGGGCACCGACGGCTACACCACCGAGACCGCATTCCCCTTCTTCAGCGCAGGCAGAGAGGCAGGAACCAGGCGATGAGCGCACACGCCACCAACCGCGACGACGGCCGCGTCGGCGGCATCCCCGCCCGGCTCTTCTGGCCCGGCATGGTCGTCGCCCTCATCTCCATCAGCCTCTGCTTCGCCGGCGTCACCGCCTTCGTCGCGCTCACCGACCCCTCCTTCGCCGTCGAGCCGGACTACTACGACAAGGCCCTCCGCTGGGACGAACGCCGCGCGCAGGCCTCCCGCAACGAGGAACTCGGCTGGCGAATCGAGGTCGAGGTCTCGGCCTCGCCGGACCCGCTCGGCAACCGCGAGGTGCGCCTGACCGCCCTCGACGCCGACGGTCGCCCGATCGAAGGAGCCGCCGCGAGCGTCGAGATGTTCCACCACGCACGCTCGTCGCAACGCATCGTCGCAACCCTCACCGAGTCCGCGCCGGGCGTGCTCGTCGGCCCAGCGCCGATCGCGCGTGCCGGCGCCTGGGAAGTCCGATACGAAGTCCGGCGCGCGGGCGAAGCCTTCATCGGTTCCGCCGAGGTGCGCGTCGCGGGAGGGCAACCACGATGAGCCTCGCCCTCATCGGCGCGGTGCTCGCCGCCAGCCTGCTCGGCAGCGTTCACTGCGCGGGCATGTGCGGCGCGTTCGTCGCCCTCGCCGTCGGCGCGGACGACGCCAGGACCGTGCCGCGTTCCCTCCTCCACGCCGCGTACAACGGCGGACGGCTGGCGACCTACCTCACCCTCGGCGCGATCGCCGGATTCGCCGGCTCCGCCCTCGACCTCGGCGCGTCGGCCGTCGGTGTGCAGCGCGCAGCCGCAGCGCTCGCAGGCACGCTCATGGTCGCCTTCGGCGTCGGCCAACTCCTCCACCTCCGAGGCGTGCGCGTCCCGTGGTTCAAACCGCCCGCGCCCCTCCGGCGCATCCTCACCACGGCCCACCGCGGCGCGTTCGCCCTGCCGCCAATCGCCCGTGCGAGCGCGATCGGACTCCTCACCACGCTCCTCCCCTGCGGCTGGCTCTACGCCTTCGTCATCGCCGCCGCCGGCACGGGCGACTCCTTCCTCGGCGCCGCAGCGATGGGCGCGTTCTGGCTCGGCACCCTCCCGATGATGGTCGCCTTCGGCGTCGGCGTGCGCACCATCACCGGCCCGCTCGGACGCCGCCTCCCCGTCCTCATGCCGATGCTGCTCGTCGCCGTCGGCCTCGGTTCCGTCCTCGGTCGCGTCACACTGCCCACGATGCACACAAGCGACACGAATGTCGTCGGCGTCGCGGGTGCGATCGACCACGTACGCGCCACGGACCATCAAGACCTGCCGTGCTGCGCTGAGTCGGAGGACGAGCCGTGACCCCGGCGATCGCCGAACGCGAGACCGTGAAAGCGGCGAGCGCGCCCGCACCGCACTGCGCACACTGCCACCTCCCTGTCCCCGCCGGGCTGGTCGAGCCGGACGCCCAGCGCCAGTTCTGCTGCGAGGCATGCCGCACCGTCTACGCAGTCATCCACGGCTGCGGCCTCGAACGCTACTACGCCCTGCGCGAATCGCTCGCACAAGCAACCGGCGGCCCCGCACGCTCCACCGGCGCACACTACGAGGAGTTCGACGACGACGCCTTCACCCGCGCCTTCGTCCGCGAACGCCACGGCGGCCTGCGCACCGCGGAACTCTTCCTCGAGGGCGTCCACTGCGCGGCCTGCGTCTGGCTCGTCGAACGCCTCCCGCGCCTCCTGTCCGGCGTCGCCGAGGCGCGCCTCGACCTCGGCCGCTCACTCGTGCGCGTCGCGTGGGATCCATCCCGCGTGCGCCTCGGCGAAATCGCCCGCACGCTTGACCGCCTCGGCTACGCCCCGCACCCCGCACGCGACGCGCGATCGCGCGAGGCCGCCAGGCGCGAGGACCGCCGCTTTCTCGTCCGCATCGCCGTCGCCGGCGCGATCGCCGGCAACTGCATGCTCCTCGCGCTCGCCCTCTACAGCGGCATGGTCAGCGGCATCGAGGCCGAGTTCCGCCAGTTCTTCCGATGGACGAGCCTCGGCCTGGGCCTCCTCTCGCTCGCCTGGCCCGGCCGCGTCTTCTTCCGCGGCGCGATCGCCTCCATCCGGGCACGCGCCCCGCGCCTCGACCTGCCAATCGCCATCGGCCTCGCCGCCGCGGGCCTCGTCGGCGTCGTCAACGTCCTGCGCGGCGAGGGCGACGTCTATTTCGACGCGCTCACCGTGCTCGTCTTTCTCCTCCTTTCCGGACGATGGCTCCAGCACCGCCAGCAGCGCTCCGCGGCCGACGCCGTCGAACTCCTCTACTCGCTCGCCCCCGCCTGGGCGCGCCTTGTAGGCCCCGACGGCACTTCGCGCCGCGTCAGCGCAGCGAGCCTCCGCCCCGGCGACACCGTCGAGGTCCGCGCCGAGGAAGCCTTCCCGGCCGACGGCGTCATCGAATCCGGCCGCACCGAGATCGACGCCTCCCTCCTCACCGGCGAGTCACGCCCCATCGCCGCCGGACCCGGCGACCGCGTCCACGCCGCGACCACCAGCCTCGCCGGCCGCGTGCTCGTGCGCGTGCAGGCGACCGGCGCTGAAACCCGCGTCGGCCGCCTGATGGCCGGCGTCGAGGACGCCGCACGACGCCGCGCCCCCATCGTCGCCCTCACCGACCGCATCGCGGGGTGGTTCGTCCTCGTCGTCACCACGCTCGCCGCGATCACCTTCTCCCTCTGGGTGCGCCACGACCCCGCAAGGGCGATGGAGTCCGCCCTCGCGCTGCTCATCGTCACGTGCCCGTGCGCGCTCGGACTCGCCACCCCCCTCGCGATCACCGCGGCCGTCGGGCGGGCCTCGCGCCGCGGCATCCTCATCAAGGGGGGGGCCGCCATCGAACGCCTCGCCCGACCGGGCGTCATGCTCCTCGACAAGACCGGCACCGTCACCCAGGGCCGGCTCGCCGTCGTCCGCTGGGAGGGCGACTCCGACGCCCTCGCCCTCGCCGCCGCCGTCGAGCGAGACTCCTCGCACCCCGTCGCGCGTGCCATCATCGCGCACGCCGGCGACGAGATCGCCACGGCGGCGAGCGGCGTCTCGCAGACTCTCGGCTCAGGCGTTCTCGGCACGGTGTGCGGACGCCGCGTCGAGGTCGGCTCCGTCGCGTTCATCACCGATCGGCCCGCATGGCTCACCGACGCGATCCAACGAGCGACCGCCGACGCGCTCTCGCCCGTCCTCGTCGCCGTGGACGGCCGCGCCGTCGCGCTCGCCGCCCTCGGCGATCCCCTCCGCGAGGACGCCCGAGCCTCCATCGACGCGCTCCGCGCCGACGGCTGGCGCGTGCGCCTCCTCTCCGGCGACCACCCGGAGGTCGTCCGCGCCGTCGGTCGCTCGCTCGGGCTTGAAGAACGCGACTGCCTCGGCGGTGCAACTCCCGAGCACAAACTCCGCGTCGTCGAGGAAGAACTCGCCCGCGGCCATGTCGTCATGGTCGGCGACGGCGTCAACGACGCCGCCGCGCTCGCCCGTGCAACCGTCGGCGTCGCCGTCAGCGGCGGCGCGGAGGCCAGCCTCGCCGCCGCCGACGCCTACCTCCGCACCCCCGGCCTCGCGCCCATCGTCGAACTCTGCCGCGGCTCGCGCCGCACCGTCGGCGTCATCCGGCGCAACCTCGCCGCCTCGCTCGCCTACAACGCCGTCGCCGTCGCGCTCTGCATGGCAGGGCTGATCTCCTCGCTCCTCGCCGCCGTGCTCATGCCCCTCAGTTCCCTCACCGTCGTCTTCCTCTCCTACCGGTCGCGGACCTTCGGGGGCGACGCATGAGCGTGATCTACCTCGTTCTCCCGCTGGCGATCGCGCTCGCCGCGCTCGGTGTATGGGCGTTCATCCGGGCCGCGCGCCAGGGCCAGTTCGACGACCTCGAAACCCCAGCCGCGCGGATGCTGCCCGACGACGACCCGCCCGAGCGCGCCCCGCGATCATGACGCATCGCCGCCCGCCGCGCGACGCACCGAGCCGTCCTGGGCCACGGTGAACACGCCATCGATCGATCGGATATGCAGGTCGCGCTGCGGGAAGGCGATCTCGATCCCCGCCGCGCGGAAGGCCGCGTCGATCGCCAGGTGCAGCTGGTGTCGCGTCGGCACCAGCCGGTCGATCGCCGGCAGGAAGACGCGCAACTCGAAGTCCAGGCTGCTCTCGCCGAAGCGCTGGAAGACGACCGTCGGCGCGGGATCCTTCAGCACGTTCTCGTTCGCGTTCGCGACCGCGAGCAGCGTGCGCTCGACCAGCGCGGTGTCCGACCCGTACGCCACGCCGATCGTCGTCGTCAGCCGCAGCGTCGGGTCCGACAGCGACCAGTTGATGATCTGGTCCGTGATGAACGCCTTGTTCGGAACGATCAGCTCCTTCCGGTCCCAGTCGAGGATGGTCGTCGCTCGCATCCGAATGCGAGCGACCGTCCCCGACACGTTCCCGATCGTCACGACGTCGCCCACGCGCACGGGCCGCTCGGCCAGGATGATCAGGCCCGAGATGAAGTTCGCGAAGATCTCCTGCAGCCCGAACGCCAGCCCGAACGTCAGCGCGGCCGCAAGCCACTGAACCTTCGACCACCCGATCCCCAGCGCGGTGCACACCGCGGTCACCCCCACGATGAGAATCAGGTAGCGCGCCACCGTGCTCACCGCGTACCGCGAGCCGGCGTCCATCGGCAGCCGCTTGAGCAGCGTGATCTCCAGAAGCCCCGGCACGTTCCGAGCCAGCACCGTCGTCAGCAGGATCAGCAGCGCCGCCGCGCCGAGGTCCGCCAGCGTCACCGAGGCCGGAATCGCCGCCGCGGACTCGCTCTCCGAAGCGCCCCGCGTCGGCGTCAGCGGCGGCACGCCGGGGATGCTCGGCGAAGATGCACCCGCCCCAGCCGACCCGGGCGCAGCAGCCGCGGGCGCCGCGGGCGCGGCATCCACCGCGACGGGAGCGACCAGCGCGGACACGTCGTCCACGTACATCGAGTCCAGCATCCGCACCGTCGGCCACACCTGCACGCGGTCCAGCACGCGCAACGCCGGGAGCGTCCCAGCCCACACCGAGTACAACCCCAGCACCACCGACACCGCGACCACCGCCCGGATCAACTGCCGCGTCTGCGCGTCGATCACCGGCACTTCGAGCTCGCGCTCGTCGGCCAGCGGGACCGCCTCGACGCCGCTCTCCGCCTGTTCCTGCGCCGCGGCGCGCCGCTCCTTCGCCCGCGCGATCGCCAGCCGCCGGCGCTCCACGAACAACCAGCGCAGCAGCATCGCGTACACCAGCACCAGGACCAGCAGCAGCAGGATCGAATCGACCAGCCGCACCGCCAGCTCGTGGGCCGTGTAGTGGAACCCCGCCAGCGACAGCACGCACAGCGTGAGCGGCGCGCCCACCAGCAGCGGGTACCACACCCACTTCAGCCGGTCCATCCAGCCGCCACGGTTGCTCGTCGTGAAGTAGACGCCGATCGGCCCCGACGGACGGAAGAGCCTCTGGACGACCGCCGCCAGGGCCACCAGCCCCGCGATGAACGCCATCCGGCCCAGCGATTCGTTCCACGCCTCGCTCACCGTCTGCCGGTCGATCGTGCCCACCACGAACACGATCGGCCCCGCCGCGCACAGGAACCAGAGCATGTGCCGGCGCACGCGCCGCACCGTCGCCGAGGGCCACCGGAAGTGCGCCTCCGCAAGACCGTTCGGCTTCAACGCGTGCCACGCCATCAGCAGCGCGAACAGCACGTACCCCGCGCGCCGCAACGCCGGTCCCGCCGCACGCGCGATCTCCACCTGGTCCGTCGGCGCCGCGATCCACCACCCCAGCAGCAGCAACGCCGCCGGAACCGGCGCGGCCTTCAACGCGGTCAACCCCAACGCCCTGATCGTCAGCCGGTACGAGTCCGTCGTGAAACGCCGGCACGACTCCGCCAGCTTCGCCAGCCGACGCGACGCCCACGGCGACGCGCCCCCGAGCATCACCAGCAGCAGCGCCGACAGCCCCGACGCCAGCGTGTCCGTCGCCGACCGGACCCACGCACGCCGCACCGCCTCCGGCCAATCCGGCGACGCCACCAGCCACCGCGCCGCCTGCGCCGCCTGCACAGGGTCAGGCAATGCCCCCCCCCGAACGCTCCGCAGCCACAGGATGCGCCGCTCCACGTACCCCCGGAACTGCTCCGTCGCCAGCAGCAGTTGCCTGCTCAGCGCGTCCAGCTCCGGCGCGATCCGCTCCACGTACAACTCGTGGTCGTCCGTCAGCGCGGCCAGCAACGCCCGACGCTGCGCCAGCAGCTCTCGCGCCAACTCCCGGATCGCCTGCGCCTCCGCCTCCCCGGGCGGGGGCGACAGCCCCGCGATCAGGTCCGCGATGAACGCGTCCTCGTCGCGCACGCTCGCCGCCAGTTCCTCGGCCTGCAGCAGACGCACCTGGCTGTCCGCCACCGCCGCCCGACGCTCACGCGACCGCTGCCGCAGCAGCGACTCGTCCGGAAGCCGCTCCAACTGCCGACGCAGCAGCTGACCCACCGCGCTCGTCAGCCCCGCCGCGTCCACCTTCCGGCTCACCGACGCGAACTCGCGCTGCAACCGCACGATCTCCTGCGGCAACGCATTGAGCTCCGCCCTCGCCTTGGCCAGCCGCTCCGCGATGCCGTCCCGACCCGTCCTCGCGTCCGCGATCTCCTGGTTCTGCTCCGCCAGTTCGCGCAGCGCCGGCGTCAGCGCGGCCGCCTCGCGCCGAAGCCGCTGCGCCTCGCGCGCCTGCTCCTCGGCCTGCCTGCGCCGCCGCTCCTGCGCCTCCGCCTGCCACGCCGCAACCGTCGCCTCCAGCGTGGCGACACGGCGTGCCGCACGGTTGCGCTGCTCCGGCAGCACCTCGCGCCGCGCGTCGTACCGCCCACGCTCCTTCTCGTAACTCGTGATCTCCGACGCCAGCGCGCGCCGCTGCGCCAGCAGCAGGTCCAGCCGCGCTCGCTCGACCTCGTCCGCCGGCGCGGGCGCGAGGCTGATCCGCTCGTCCAGTTCCGCCAGCCTCGCCCGCCCCTGCGCCACCAGCTGCGCGATCTCCGTCCGCCGCTGCGAGCGACGCTCAGGCTCCGCCTCCAGCCGCGCCAGTTCCTCCCGCGCCGCGGCCAGTTCCGCCTGCGACTCCGCGAGCCGCTGCTCCGCGTCCTGCACCGTCGCCCCCGCCGGCAGGTCCACCACCGGCGCGGGCGCCGGCTCCGCCAGCTCCGCACGGATGCGCTCCAGCAACGCGGGCGACTCCGCGATCAGCCGGTCATACTCCGCGATCTGCACCTCGAACCCCTGCGCCGCACGCAACGCCTCGACCGTCTGCTGCAGCAGCCCCGCCAGCTCCACCCGCGCCGACTCCGGCAGGTCCGTCCGTTCGCCCACCGCCGCAAGGCGACGCTCCACCTCGTCGAGCCGCGGCGCCTCGGGCGGCGGCGTCGGCTGCGCCATCGCCGGCAGCCCGACCACGCACCACGCCACCAGCGCGACGACCATCCGAAGCGCCATGCCTGCCCGTGCGTCAGCCCGCCCCATGCGATCCCCGTGTGCAATGCCCGGGCGCACCCCGCGTCCCGTGCGTGCATCGTACCCCCCGCACGCTCGCCGCTCGTCCGCGCCGCGCCGAGTGCCGCGGGGGGCTAAAGTTGCAGGGCATGGAGGGGACTACCGCACCGCTGCCGCCGTCGGACGGCCGCGATCCCGCCGATGCCGCGCGCGCCCGCTCCGAGGAGATGTTCGACCGCCTCTACGCGGACCTGCGCCGCTACGCCCACTCCCAGATGAAGTTCGAGCGCGCCAGCGGCATCCTCCAGCCCACCGCACTCGTCCACGAGGCCTACCTCAAGGTCCTCGCCACCCCCGAGACCGAGTGGGAGAGCCGCGGCCACTTCTTCGCCGCCGTCGCCCAGACCATGCGGCGCATCCTCATCGACGACGCCCGGCGGCGCCACGCCCTCAAGCACGGGGGGGGGCGAAAGCGCGTCCCGCTCGACACCGGCTTCTCCTCGCGCCCCGAGTCCGCCGGCGAACTCCTCGCCCTCAACGAGGCCCTCGACAAACTCGAACGCACCGACGCACGCACCTTCCGCGTCGTCATGCTCCGCTTCTTCGTCGGCCTGCGCATCGAGCAGATCGCCGAGGCCATGGACTGCTCCCCCCGCACCGTCAAGCGAGACTGGGAAGCCGCCAAGGAGTGGCTCAAGGCCGAACTGGCGGGAACCTCCCCGGAGTGAGTATCCTGCCCTCCCGCCTGCGGCCTCCCCGCCGCGACCGGGGCAGGAGAGCCACCCATGCCGCGACGTGCATTCCCACGGTCCGCCACGCGCTTCGCGGCGTGCTCGGGCCTCGCCGCCGCGGGCGCGCTCACGCTCGGCGCCTGCAACACCACCTACACCGTGGACCTCACCAACCGCATGAGTGTCCCGATCACCGCCTGGCTCTCGCAGGACCGCCTCGTCGACGAGCCGGTCCGCCTCGCCTCGACGCGACTCGCCCCCGGCGAGAGCGCGGCCCTCGGCCCCGTCGAAGCTCCGTGGACCGACCCGATGCGCCTCTATGTCGTGCAGGCCGACGAGGCCGGCCTGCCGCCGAGCAAGTTCTACGTCCGGCGCGGCTACCAGCGCATCGAGGTCGTCGCCGACGGCGACGCGACCTACGGCTCGCCTCGCTTCACCGTGATCCCGGACTGATCGCCGAAGGAGAACCCGATGCTCCCACTCGCGCTCATCGCCTTGCTCGTGCCCGCCCAGGCGCAGCAGCCGCAGCAGCAGCCCGCGCGCACTCCCGCCGGCGCACCGCTCCACCCCATCATCACCGAAGTCCTCTACGCCGTCCCGCGCGGGCCGGAGGGCGACGCGAACCGCGACGGCCTGCGCGACGCCCTCGGCGACGAGTTCGTCGAACTCTACAACCCCCACGACAAGCCCGTCCGCCTCGACGGCTACACCATCAACGACCGCAACCCCCCCGGCAGCAACCAGGTCTCCTTCGTCTTCCCGAAGTTCGAACTCCCCCCCCGCGCCGTCGTCGTCGTCTTCAACGGCGTGAATCAGGCCTGGACCGGCCCCGTCGGCGACTCCGCCAAAGCCCCCGACAAGCCCCACGACGACTTCGACGGCGCATGGGTCTTCACCATGGGCAACACCTCCAAGAGCACCGGCTTCGCCAACGACGGCGACTGGGTCGTGCTGCTGGACCCGAAGGGCGAGCCGGTCTCCTGCGTCGCCTGGGGCAAGACCGACACGCCGCCCCCCTTCCCCGACTCCGTCGTCGAGCGCGCCCCGAACACCTCCTCCGGCAGCGTGCAGCGGACGCAGCCCGTTGCCGCCTCACCCTTCACGGCGCACCCCACCATCGGCGGCCTACGGTACAGCCCCGGCACCCCGCCGGGTGGCCGACAGGCGAGCGCCCCGGCCGACGAGGACCGCTGACGATGGCGTGGATCACCAAGGACTCCGCCGGCGCACAGGTCGAACGGCGCGACGAGCCGTACCTGACCGCCGACATGCGCCGCGATCTCGACGAGCGCATCCTCCCGCGCTACGAGCGCCGCGCCGGCGCGCTCCTCCCCGCCCTCCACATGGTCCAGGAGCGCTACGGCTGGATCCCCCACCAGGCGATGATGGAGATCGCCCGCCACCTCGGCATGACGCCCGCCGAAGTCCTCGACACCGCCAGTTTCTACGAGGAGTACTGGCTCCGACCCAAGGGACGCCACGTCGTCGCCGTCTGCCGATCCATCGCCTGCGAGTTCTGCGGCCAGCAGGCCATCACCGACGCCGTCCGCGAAGCCCTCGGCATCGACGTCGGCGAGACCACCGACGACGGCGAGTTCATCCTCATCGAGCTCGAGTGCCTCGGCTCGTGCGGCACCGCGCCCGCGGCCCTCATCGACCACACCCTCCACGAGAACCTCAAGCCCGCCGACGTCCCGCGCCTCCTCGCCGAGGCGAAGCGCACCCACGGGCACTGACCCACGCGACCGGAGCCGGCGATGGCCGAGGGACAGCCCAAAGTCTGCGTCATCTGCAAGCAGGACTGCTCCGCCCGTCCGCACGTCAAGGACAGGCAGGGCCGATACGCCTGCCGCGCCTGCATCGAGAAGCAGCAGGCCAGGGCCGCCGCGAAAGCGCGCCCCCAACCGCAGACCGGCGGCACGGACCCCGTGATGGCGCGCCTTGTCGAAGGCTCCGTCGCCGTGAAGTCCACGCCCTGCCCCCAGTGCAACAGCCCCATCCCCCCCGGCGGCGTCGTCTGCGTGCAGTGCGGCTTCAACACCGAGACCGGAAAGTCGATGCGCACACGCGTCACCGTCGAGGAACCTGAAAAGAAGAAGGGAAAGAAGCGATAGCCGCGCACACGCACGCTGCGCACTATCCTTCTCCGATGCCCGGCGCCCCCCGCAAGACCCTCATGCGCTCCCTCGGCGAGTTCCTCGGCGAGGTCTGGAAGGGCGTCCGCCACGACCCCGCCGCGCCGAAGACCGAAACCCTCCGCCGCGAAACGCAGGAGCAGACCCGCGACACCCCCGCCGGGCGTGTCACGCTCCGGCGCACCGTCGTCGAAGAGATGCGCATCGAGCCGCCCCCCCCCACGCCCAAGGAGCAGGCCCCATGATGCGCCACGCCGCGACGATTCTCGGTTCCGTCTCCCTCCTCCTCGGCGCCTGCGGCACGTCGCACCCGCAGTTCACCTTCCTCAACGACTCCACCGCCGACCTCGCCCTGCGCGTCTACGAGGGTCCGAGCGACACCACCACACTCGACGCCCCGCTCGTCGGCCCCGGCGGCTCCATCAGCGTTCCCCTTGAGGCCGAGATCGATCCGACGTGGGAAGGCCCGCGCGTCCGCGTCCTCGTCGCCCCCATCACTCCCCGCGGCACAGGCGACGCCTACGAACTCGCCCTCTTCAAACCACCCTTCCGCGTGCGCGCCTACGGCATCGCCACCGACCTCCGCTTCGCCACAGGCGCGGAATCCGAACCCCCAACCGCAGCCGACATCCGAGACCGCCCCCCACCTCGCGTGCCGGGTGATGCCGTGAGGTAGCAGGGTCTGCCGTTCTGAGGCCAAAAACCAGCGAAATGCGCTTGGCGCGCGCAGGCTCTTCCGGCATACTGCCGGCGTGGGCGCCTTGTGCCCGGTTCGCCGTCGCGGCGGGCCGGGTTGGTGAACGCACACCGGACATCGGGAGACCGACCATGGCAGCGACCGGCACGAAGGGCATCGCGAGGCGACTTCATTCGATCGTCTGTTGGGGGGGGGGTTAGGGTGTCGGCGGTCTTGGCCATGCTGCTGGGACTGCTCGCCGTGCCGGACCCGACGTGCGGCCAGAGTGAGAAAGTGCCGCAGTTCGAGGCGGCGGTCAGTTTCGACGCGCTGG
>JAANMY010001784.1_pt1 | contig 22642 bp, 24 predicted proteins | sample 7279691 | NCBI WGS metagenome assembly JAANMY01 (sample SAMN14094543, study PRJNA606508) | bioreactor metagenome | isolation source: A lab-scale SPAN reactor treating ammonium-rich wastewater day 388 | place: Ireland: Galway | collected 2018-02-07
AGCCTTTTCGCCTCGGCGCTCGCAATCCAGTACCGGCCCACACTGGCGATCGAATCCCTCGACCGCGAGGCCCGCGAAACGATGCTGGGGGCAGTGGAGGCGGCGCGTGATTCGGGAGCGAGCTACGAGGACCTGCTGCAGTTTCGCACCGGGCTCGGCCTGGGGCGGGCGACGGCAATGTACTACCGCGTCTTTCGAACGAAGGATTCGATGGTGTGCGTAGCCTGCCTAAACAACCGGCAGCGCCGCGGCCTGAGAGACGCCCTGGGGGTGAATGACCCCGCGGTCGACGGGCATGTCTACGAGCTGGGGCCTGCCGCGACGCCGGAGGACCACCTTGCGCTTGCGGCGTCGTACGAAGAGGCCTTCCTGGCCAGGACGACAGAGGAATGGCTGCCAATCCTGGCGGCGGCGGACGTGCCATGCGTACCCGTGGTGCTCACGGAGGAGGTGTTTGACCACCCCCAGGTAGCGGCGAACGGTCTGATCCGGTCGATGGAGCACCCCGTTGTGGGGACGATTCGCCAGCCGGGGTGCCCGGTGTGGATGAGCAACGCCGAGGTGGGGAGGGATGTGCCCGCCCCGTCATTCAGCGCTGATGCACGCGAAACCCTGCGCTGGCTCGGGTATGGGGAAGAGAAGATAGCGAACCTCGAGGCGGGCGGGGTTGTCCAGCCGCCTGCAGCCGGGCCCGGCTAACCCGGCGGGACGGCACCTTGACCGGCGGCTACGGTGTAGTCGCGGATGAGATCAAGCGAATCGCTTGTGAAACCGTCAATGCCCCACTCGATGACTTTCTGGAGCTGTTCCGGGGTGTTGACAGGCCAGGTGATGACGCCGCTCGCCCGTTCTTTGAGCCTGCCAACCGTCCGGGCATCAAGGAGCTTGAAGTGAATCGAGACTACGGGGCGGTCATGCCAGGTGAGACGCTTCCACACGCGCCGGAGCTGGAGTGGCCCGCCAACTGAGTGCGCGACCGGAACCCCGGGGATGTCGCGGAAGTGCTCGAGCAGGCCCCACGACTGGGAACTAACCATGTAGGGCGCCGTTCGCCCGGATGCCTCGAAGGCGCTGATGAGGTCAGCAGGAAGGCGGCGGTCACGGCCCTTGAGGTCGAACATGAACCGGGTGCCCGGGGCCGCGGCGGCCAACAGCTCGTCAACGTGAAGACGCGGGGCGCTGGCGCGAACCAGCCGCCAGCGGTCCCAGAGCAGGGGAACCGGGCCCATGGTCTTCAGGTGGCGGACTTCCAGGGCGCCGCGATGGCGCCAGATATCGGCTTCAACCCAATCAGCCCCGGCGTGCTCAGCGGTGTGGAGGCCAAGAAGGGTATTCCCGGCCCGATGGGCGATCGCGAACGGCCGCTGCGTGCTCATGGCGATTCGGGGAGCCCGCTCCAGCGGCGGAGCAGGCGGAGCCTGGCGGGTGGCAGGCGCAGGAGGAGGGAGCGAATCCTCCAGGCAACGAGCAGCCCGAAGATGGCCACCGCGCCGCCGGCAATGACGTCGATGATGAAGTGGTTGGCGGTGAGCACGACGGCGATCGCCATGGCTGCGGGCAGCAGCCCACAGGCGACCCTCACGGGCATGCGCCGGGCTTCCCGCGCCATGCCGCCACCAATGAGGAGGTTCCAGCCAAAGTGGAGGCTGGGCATGGCCGCATACTGGTTGACGAAAGCGGGCGGCTGGAGGACGCGGTACGAATGTGAGTGCAGGGTGATTGTGTCGGCCACCTCAATGCCCGTGAGACGGGGAGGGGCGACGGGGAAGGCCACAAAGATGACCAGCCCGATCGCGCCCGAGACGAGGAATGCGTTGCGGAGCAGAAAGTAGGCTGAAGGCCGGCAAAAGAACAGCCAGAGAGCGCAGACGGCAATGACCGGCCAGTGTCCCCACATGTAGACCCAGTTCATGAGGGTCACCATCGACTGGTGATCGATGATGAGTTCCTGGAGGCGGATCTCGTGATAGATGCCGAGACGCTGCTCCAGGCTGATAAGGTGTCCGGCGTTGGCGACGGCGTCTTCGTAGCTGCCTTCAGTGAGGCCACGGCCACCCCAGTAGGCGAGGACAGCCGCGGCAAGGACGAGGATCTCGCGGAGGAGGTTCCGCCAGCCCGGGGTGGGAGGGTCGGCACTGCTCATGGTCACCTCCACGGCTGGTACGCAAAAAGCGTGTCAGGATTCGCCCGGGGGGATCAAGTGTGCAGCGGAAGCGGGGAGGCGCGGAAGCGTGCGGGAACGCCCCTGGGAATCTCCCCCAAGACCGCGCAAGTGGCCTTGACATGCTTGTCACCGATTTGGTAGCTTGGACAAGGCGGAGTGCGCCCCACGGCTTTTCCGCCATTATTTGCCTCATATACGACACGAGGATTGCAGATAGCGAATGAGTGATAACCCGATGATTGAGACCGCATCCACGAGCGCAGACGAGATGATAGGGAGCGTTCTCAGCCGCCTCTCCAGCGGTGAATTCGATGACGAGACAGAAGAGGAAGAAGACCCCATAGACCCGGCGACGGATGAGGCGGACTCGCTGGACACGGAGGAAGAGGACGAAGAGGTAGAGATTGCCCTCCTCACCGAGGAATCCGAAGGAATCGATGACCCGGTCCGGATGTACCTTCGCGAAATCGGGAAGGTGTACCTGCTCACGGCCGACGATGAGAAACACCTGGCCCGGCAGATGGAGGAAGGGAACCACCTCCGCGAAATCGAGGAGACCTACGTCGCGGCCTACGGCCATCCGCCATCGGCGGCCCGCGTGGCCGTCGAGCTGCTCGACCAGTGGGCGGAGCTTCTGCCGGTCTATAAAGCCGCGCGGATGTTCATCGATGACTACGAGAAGATCGTCGCCCGGGCAGCGCCGCAGGTTGATGAGCATGGGAACGAGACGGTGGCGCGCGCTCCGCGCTGGCGAGACCCGGAGGGCGCCCGTCTGAAGAGCCTGGGCCTGGCTGATACCCTGGGCAATCCGCAGTTCCGGGGGCTCATCGATGGCGAGATGAACCTGAACTTCCGGGAGTACTGCGCCTCGAAGATCAAGCCGCCGCGTCCGGAAGAAGAGGTGCACCAGCTTATCGTGCACCTTTCGATCGTGACCCACATCCTGACGCCCGACCTTGTGTCGCAGATGGCGGAGGAAGCGGGCGGCGAAGACGACCTCGTGCCACCCATCGACGGCCTGGTGGAGAAGATCGCGCCGCTCGAAGACAAGCTCCGCTACCACTTCGACACGGTGAAGCACAACGGCTACAAGGCCGAGAAGCGGCTCACCGAGGCGAACCTGCGCCTGGTGGTGTCGGTCGCGAAGAAGTACATCGGGCGCGGCATGTCGCTCCTCGACCTCATCCAGGAAGGGAATATCGGTCTCATCCGTGCGGTGGAGAAGTTCGACTACCGCAAAGGCTTCAAGTTCTCTACCTACGCGACGTGGTGGATAAGGCAGGCCATCACGCGCGCCATCGCCGACCAGGCGCGCACGATCCGCATTCCGGTGCACATGGTGGAGACGATCAACAAGCTCGTCCGGGTCAGCCGGCGGCTGGTGCAGGAGTATGGCCGCGAACCGACGAGCGAAGAGATCGCCCGTGGCATGACCGAGACGGGCAAGGGTGATGCCGCCTCGTCCTACACCCCGGAGCGCATCCGCGAGATCCAGAAGGTCTCCCAGGAGCCGGTGTCCCTCGAAACGCCTATCGGCGAGGAGGAGGACAGCCATCTCGGCGACTTCATCGAGGACGCCAGCGCGCTTGCGCCGGCCGAGGCCGCCAGCCAGCAGCTCCTGCGCGAACAGGTGGAGGATGTGCTCGCCAGCCTCACGAGCCGCGAACGCCGGGTGCTCCAGCTTCGCTTCGGGCTCGAAGATGGGCGCAGCCGCACCCTGGAAGAGGTTGGACGCGAATTCGGGGTCACGCGTGAGCGTATCCGCCAGATCGAGGCGAAAGCGCTCCGCAAGCTCCGCCACCCGAGCCGCAGCCGCAAGCTGAAGGACTACCTGGACTAACGGCGAAGGCCCGGGCGCCGCCGCGCCACCTCAGGTTCTGTTCATGAGATCGAGCAGGGCCACCGTAAGGCCAGAGTCGAGAAACGCGGAGAGTTCCTCTTGGCGCTGCGAAAGGGTCTCGGTGTTTTCAGCGTGCACGAACAAGAATGCGTTGCTCGTGGTGGAAATGTCCGCCGCTTCAGTCGTCCCTTCTCGGGCGTCTGCGCTTGTCTGATTCGCGGGCCCGATGACGGCGAACGTCGTCACTGCCATCACTCCTGGCTCGCGGCCAGCAGCATGCAGAGAAGCAACGTAGCTCATCTTCAGATTCAGATCTTCCACGACAACTACTAATCGCCTCCATTCAGCGAAACGGAGATCCGCGAAGTGTCCAGCTCTGCGCGCCGAATCTAGAATCTGACGTCGATAGTAGTGTGAGCGGGCTGCGCCTGAAGGTTCCTCCGCCATGAGGATGTTGGCACCACCCCCTTGGGAGCGAAGAACCTCCTCCAGCTCGGAGCGCTTGACGGTGAACCAGTGCGTCAGCAGTCCTCCGACGATCTTCGCCCTCACATCGAGCGCCCTGCGGATCGCCTCTGTCTCCTTCTCTCTCCTCGCCGCCAGCTGTGTTGCCAGTGTGTGGGCAACCTCGACCGACGTGCCCCTCGCCGGCCTTTCTGCGCTCTCGAGTTCGCCTACCAGGGCGGAGCTCTCTAGGCTGACGAACAGCCTAACCAGCGGCCGCAAGTCCCGATCGTTGGCCGCATCCAAGGCATCAACGTAGTTCCCACGGTGGAATCGATCCACGACCAAAGGAGCGTAGTGATGACGCTGCATCGCCAAGAGGGTCAATGATCGCGCAACGCGACCGTTTCCATCTGCGAACGGATGGATTTGGACGAATCGATGATGGAGCCAGGCAGCCCGAACCATTGGATGGACAAGTTGCTCTTCCTCGATGTCCTCGAACCAGGCGGTCAGCCGGTCCATTTCAGCCTGGACATGCTCGGGCGGGCAGTACTCTAGAATCGTCCCATCCTCTCGCCTAACGTGATTTGGCCAGGTTTTCCAGACCCCATGTGGGAGCTTGGTCTCAGTCGTTCTGCCCAGGGAATCGACCGCTGTGTACGTTTCTTGTGTGCGCGTTATCGCTTGATGGACTTCCCTGATGAACCCGGGTGTGAGCTTCCTGTCGTTTCGCACGAAATCAAGCACAATTTCGAGCGTCTCGCGTTGCGCTACTAGCGTAGCGAGTGTCCGATCGTCAACTGAACCGCCCGCTCGTTCGACGACTTCGCGTGCGAAACCTTCGGCGACGAGCGTCATCGTCAGGCCCCAATCGACTTCGTAAAGACGCTCGATCACGCCGGTCTCAATCGCCAACCTCCGTAGCGACCGTTGCCGTCGCGCGGTTTGCTCGACTTCCGGGAGCATCGAAAGCTGACGACCCCATTCTTGGCGCAGCGCGTCCAGCGCGGCGAAGCTCCCGTTGACAAGGACGGAATCTGCAGCAAGCGGTTCGATGGGCGACCACCGGCGTGCTTGAGAGTTTGGCTCAACCATGATTCCTGAATTGTAGCATTGCCCGCGGATGCCACTCCGGAGTTCGAGAACCCCGGACAGCCATCGACAGGGCGGCCGATCGGCGCGGAATGCTGCGGTAGTCGCTACCATACTTCCATGCCCGAACACCCCCGTCTGCTTTCCTCAACCACCGCCTACCGCGGCCACCTGTTCGATGTGGAACTCGATGAGCTTCAGATGCCGACCGGCGTAATCGCACGGCGCGAGATCATCCGCCACCCGGGTGCGGTGTGCATGGTGCCGCTCGACGCGGAGGGCAGCATTGTGCTTGTGACCCAGTACCGGCATGCGGCGGGGCGACGGCTGCTGGAGCTGCCCGCGGGCACGCTTGAGCCTGGCGAGGAACCTGCGGCGACGGTCGTGCGCGAGTTGCAGGAAGAGATCGGCATGCGGCCGGGAACGGTCGAGCCGCTGGGCGGCTTCTTCGTCGCCCCGGGCTACACAACGGAGTACATCTGGCTCTACGTTTGCTCGGGTCTCTCGCCCGCGCAGCTGGATGGAGATGACGACGAGGACATCGAGGTCGAGACAATGACGCCGGCCCAGGCGCTGGCAGCCATTGAGTCGGGGGAGATATGCGATGCAAAGTCGGTCATCGGCATCCTTCGATGGCAGCGATTGAAAAAGCCTTGAGCGCTGGTAGGTTCTATAGCTCCGATGGAAGCCGCTGCATTGATGGCTCCGGGGGAGCGGGCGTAGGATTCCGGCGGGGGCGAAGGAGCACTGTCGACACGGCGTTCCGCGATCGGCGAGGTCGTGATGCGGCTGGCCGCGCGGCGGATCGCAAGACTAGCCGGGGAGGAGTCCATGCAGGCCGAAACTTCGGGACGGCGTAACGCGGTTCTCACCGTTCGAAGCCGTAGTCAGCCCCGGTTCTGGTTGCTCGAGCTATACGGTTCTGCCATCGGGAAGAAGGCCGTGATGGCGGTCACTGGCATCGTGCTCCTGGGCTTCGTCTTCATGCACATGACGGGCAACCTGAAGGTGTACTACAACGACGGCGGGGAGCGGCTGGACCACTACAGCGAATGGCTCCGCGACGCTGGCCAGCCGGTAATCCCCCACGAGTGGCTGCTCTGGGGCGTACGCGGCCTGCTTGCGGCATCGCTCGTTCTGCACATTCACGCGGCCGCCTCGCTCACGATGCTCAATCGGCGGGCGAGACCAACCGGCTACCAGGGGGGACGGAAGTACGCAGCAGCCAACTACGCCGCCCGCACCATGCGCTGGAGCGGGGTCATCGTCGCGGCCTTCGTCGTCTTCCATTTGCTCGACCTCACCCTCGGGACCACCAACCCCGACTTTGAGAGCGGCAGGCCGTACCACAACCTGGTGGCGAGCTTCGAACGTGAGCCTGTGGCCGCGGCCTACATCGTTGCTAACCTTCTACTGGGCATGCACATCTACCACGGCGCCTGGAGCCTCTTCCAGTCGCTTGGGCTCAATCACCCCCGGTTCAACCACTGGCGGCGCGGCTTCGCGGCGCTTCTTGCAGCAGCCATTGTGGCCGGCAACGTTTCGATTCCGATCGCCGTCCTTACGGGCGTGATCGACTAGGAGGCCGCAGATGAAGCTCGAATCCAAGGCCCCCACCGGACCACTCGCCGACAAGTGGAACAGCCACCGCTTCAATGTGAAGCTCGTCGCCCCCCAGAACCGGCGCAAGTTCGAGATCATCGTGGTGGGCACTGGCCTGGCGGGGGCATCGGCGGCAGCAACGCTGGGCGAGGCTGGCTACAACGTGAAGTCGTTCTGCTTCCAGGACAGTCCTCGCCGCGCCCACAGCATTGCCGCCCAGGGCGGCATCAACGCCGCCAAGAACTACCGCAACGACGGCGACAGCGTGCATCGTCTCTTTTACGACACCATCAAGGGCGGCGACTACCGCGCCCGCGAGGCGAACGTGCACCGCCTGGCCGAGATCAGCGTTCAGATCATCGACCAGTGTGTCGCGCAGGGTGTGCCCTTCGCCCGGGAGTACAGCGGCCTGCTCGACAACCGCTCATTTGGCGGTGCGCAGGTGTCGCGGACCTTCTATGCTCGCGGCCAGACGGGCCAGCAGCTGGAGCTGGGCGCCTACCAGGCCCTGGCGCGCCAGGTCGAGGCGGGCACCGTTGACCTCTACACGCGGCACGAGATGCTCGAGCTCGTGGTCACGGAGGGACGGGCGGCCGGCATCGTGGTGCGAGACCTGGTGACGGGCGAGATCACTTCACACTCGGCCCATGCGGTGGTGCTGGCGACGGGCGGCTACACCAACGTGTTCTTCCTTTCCACGGGCGCCAAGGGCTGCAACACGACGGCGATCTGGCGGGCACACCGCAAGGGCGCGCTCTTTGCGAACCCCTGCTACACGCAGATTCACCCCACCTGCATCCCCGTCAGCGGTGACTACCAGTCGAAGCTGACCCTGATGAGTGAGTCCCTCCGCAACGACGGGCGAATCTGGGTGCCGAAGGACGCAAACGACCGGCGGAGCCCCGGGACCATTCCCGAATCGGAGCGCGATTACTACCTGGAGCGAATCTACCCTTCGTTCGCGAACCTCGTGCCTCGCGACGTCGCCTCGCGTGCAGCGAAGCGCATGGTCGACGCCGGGTTTGGCGTTGGCGATCTGAAGAACGGCGTCTACCTGGATTTCGGAACGGCGATCGGCAGGCTGGGCCGGGCGACGATTGAGGCGCGGTACGGAAACCTCTTCGAGATGTACGCGAACATCACTGGCGAGGACCCGTACGCGGCGCCGATGCGCATCTACCCGGCGCCGCACTACACCATGGGCGGGCTCTGGGTGGACTACAACCTCATGAGCAACCTCCCGGGGCTGTACGTCATCGGCGAGGCGAATTTCTCGGACCATGGCGCGAACCGGTTGGGCGCCAGCGCGCTCATGCAGGGACTGGCCGATGGTTACTTCGTGCTGCCGGCGACAATCAGCGACTACCTCGCGGGGCAGCTGGGCCAGGCGGCGCCGGATCCCGCCGGGGCCGCCTTCATGGAGGCGGAGACGGCCGTGAGGGAGCGCGTGAGCCGGCTGCTCGGCATCAAGGGCTCCCGGAGCGTCGACTGGTTCCACCGCAAGCTGGGGCGGACGCTATGGGAGCACTGCGGCATGGGCCGCAACGCCGAAGGGCTGCAGACGGCCCTGGCAGACATTGGCTCGCTCCGGGAGGAGTTCTGGAACGACGTGCGCGTACTTGGCGACGGGGAGTCGCTGAACCAGTCGCTGGAGAAAGCTGGGCGGGTGGCGGACTTCATGGAGCTCGGTGAGCTGCTGTGCCAGGACGCGCTCCACCGGGAGGAATCATGCGGCGGGCACTTCCGCGAAGAGCACCAGACGCCCGACGGTGAGGCCCTTCGCGACGATGAGAAGTTCGCCTATGTGGCGGCTTGGGAGTTCAAGGGCGAAGGCAAGCCCGCGGAGCTGCACAAAGAGGAGCTTGAGTTCGAGTACGTGCATCCGTCCCAGAGGAGCTACAAATGAAGCTGACGCTGAGAGTCTGGCGCCAGAAGGGTCCGTCGGACGAGGGCAGGTTCGAAACGTACGACGTCCCCGACGCGAACGAGCACATGTCGTTCCTCGAAATGCTCGACGTGGTGAACGAGAGCCTCATTGCGGACAATCGTGACCCCATCGCCTTCGACCACGATTGCCGCGAAGGCATCTGCGGCATGTGCGGGATCGTCATCAACGGACGTCCACACGGACCGAAGAAGCACACGACGACGTGCCAGCTGCACATGCGCAATTTCAGTGATGGCGACGAGATCACGGTGGAGCCGTGGCGGGCCAATGCCTTCCCGGTTGTGAAGGACCTGGTGGTGAACCGGAGCGCGTTCGACCGCATCATCGAGGCGGGGGGATATGTGAGCGCCGCCACGGGGAGCGCGCCCGAGGCGAACTCGCTTCCCGTGCCCAAAGCCGACGCAGACCTGGCGATGGATGCGGCGGCCTGCATCGGCTGCGGGGCGTGCGTGGCCGCCTGCCCCAACGGAGCGGCGCAGCTCTTCACATCTGCCAAGGTTGGGCACCTGGGGCTGTTGCCGCAGGGGCAGGCGGAGCGGTGGAGCCGGGTGGTGGCGATGGTGGAGCGGATGGAGGAGTTCTTCGGCAGCTGCACGAACTACGGCGAGTGCGAGCAGGCCTGTCCCAAGGGGATCAGCGTCAACTTCATCGCACGGATGAACCGGGAGTACCTGAAGGCGAAGTTCAAGGACGGCCGCAAGCTGGCGCGGGGGGCACTGGGGGACGAATAGGGCGGACCGGCACGTTTTCACAATCGCCGGCCCCGGCTTGCCCTGTGCCGGCGATTTTCGTTTGTTCCTCCAGACTCGGCACGTGACGTAACCGGTGTCACAATATCTAGTATTTGGGTATTGACGGGCCACAAGATGTTGGGGTAAGCTCCGGCAGTCCCGGGTTGGGAAACGCTCAGGCGTTTATGCACATTTGGAGTTTATGGCGAGTGCGCTGCCCCTACTGTCACTTCCGCGATTCGAAGGTCACCGATAGCCGGGCGACGGACGACGGCATTCGCCGCCGCCGCGAGTGCATCGGCTGCGGGGAGCGCTTCACCACGCTGGAGACCATCCCGCTTGCCACCGTGCAGGTGATAAAGAAGGACGGGCGGCGCGAGGATTTCAACCGGGACAAGCTTCTTCTGGGGCTCCGCAAAGCCTGCGAGAAGCGGAGCATCTCCGTCGCCGAGGTAGAGGCGGTGGTTTCGGAGATCGAGGCGAAGGTTGCGGCAGACGGGCGCCAGGAAGTGCCATCGCAGGTTGTGGGAGAGCTTGCGATGGACGCCCTGCGCCGTCTCGACCACATCGCCTACATCCGCTTCGCCTCGGTCTACCGGGCCTTCACCGACCTCGCTTCGCTCAAGGAGGCGCTTGAGGCGCTGGAGGAGGGACGCGTTCCCTCGGTGGAAGAGCGCTCGCTGCAGCTGCCGCTGATTGGCAACGGCGATGAGCGGGCGTTTCGCCCACGGGTGCTCCAGGACGTGGAGAGCCGTCATTTCGCAGAGTCAGAAGGCCATGGGGCTGCCGCATGGCGATGAAGATCTGGGAACTGCACGGGCTGCGCCTGGTCGGCGCCATCCGCAGCACACCCGAAGGGGAAGCCGACGTGTCTGGGCTGGTCTTTTCGGAGAAGGCTTACCTGCTGGCGGTTCGCGACTTCCGGCCCGCCGAACTGGTGGCGTGCATCGAAGAGCGGGGCGCCATCGCCGTAGCACATGAGCTGGTGGCCTATTACGAAGCCGTTGAGGCTGCGGCCAGCCATAGTGGGCGATCGCTGGTCTTTGCCCGGGGAAGCGGCCCGGAGCCCACGCTGCGCCGGAGCGACGAGGTTTCGGCTCCGGCGTTCTCAGCCAGTATTTCTGTACCTGGCCTGTAGCAATTCGAACGTTTGTTCGCTATACTTCGACAGTTCGCTGTCTGAGCACGGGGAGGCAATCATGGTGAGCACCACGCATTGGGGTACAGGGGCAGGGCCCGAACGATGGGAACCGGCGCCGCTTTCGGAGAATGCCCTCGTGGTCATGGATCGCCGCATCGTCCGGCGCGATGACAGGGGCGAGCCCCTGGAGACGCCCGACGAGTGCTTCAGGCGGGTGGCGCAGAACCTGTCGCAGGCGGAGCTCCGGTTCGGCGGCACAGAGGCCGACCGGGCGGCGGCAGAGGAGCTGTTCTATCGCTTGATGGCTTCGCTCGATTTCCTGCCAAACTCGCCCACACTGGTTAATGCCGGGCGGGAGTTGCAGCAGCTCTCCGCGTGTTTCGTACTTCCGGTGCCCGACTCGATAGACGGGATCTTCGAAGCGATCCGCAACACGGCCATCATCCACAAGTCGGGTGGCGGCACGGGATTCGCCTTCTCGCGGTTGCGCCCCGCGAACGACCGGGTGCAATCGACCATGGGGGTAGCAAGCGGACCGGTGTCGTTCATGAAGGTCTTCGATGCCGCGACCGAGGCGATCAAGCAGGGCGGGACCCGGCGCGGCGCGAATATGGGCATCCTGCGTGTCGACCACCCGGACATTGACCTCTTCATCGAAATGAAGGCCGACATGACGACGCTGACGAACTTCAACATCAGCGTGGCGGTCACGGATACCTTCATGCAGGCGGTGGAAGCGGGCACGGAGTACGAGCTGGTGAACCCCAAGTCGGGTGAGGTTGTGGGGCGGCGAAACGCGCGGGAGGTGTGGGAGAAGATGGTGGCGAACGCCTGGAAGAACGGCGACCCGGGCGTTGTCTTCGTTGACCGGATCAACGACAGCCGCGCCAATCCTGTGCCCGGGCGGGGGCCCATCGAATCGACCAACCCCTGTGGCGAGCAGCCGCTCTACGCGTACGACTCGTGCAACCTTGGCTCGATTGCCCTGCAGCGGCTGGTGACGGGTGAGCCAGGTAGCCGCACTGTCGACTGGGAGCGGCTGGCGCTCATTGTGCGGCAGACGGTGCATTTCCTGGACAACGTGATTGAGATGAACGCCTATCCGATCCCGGAGATCGCGGAGACTTCGCACGCAATCCGGCGCATTGGCCTGGGCGTGATGGGCTGGGCCGACATGCTCATCAACCTGGGAATCCCGTACGACTCGGAGGAAGCGCTTGAGCTGGGGCGGAAGGTGATGGGCTTTATCCAGCAGGAGGTCGACGCGGCGTCGCAGCAGCTGGCGGCCGTGCGCGGCAACTTCCCCGACTGGGCGGACTCTGTCTACGGTCCGCGCGGCCCCGAAGGCCCGCGCCCGATGCGCAACTCGACGCGCACAACCATCGCTCCGACGGGCACGCTCAGCATCATTGCCGGCTGCTCAAGTGGCATCGAGCCGGTCTTTGCACTGGCCTTTGTGCGCTCGCACTACCTGGACAAGGACGACCCGGCGAAGCGCACCGAGCTCTTTGAAGTGAACAGCGAGTTCGAGGCAGCAGCCAGGGCAGGCGGCTTCTACAGCCAGGATCTCATCCGTTTCCTTGCCGAAGGTGGACACCTCGCGGAGCGCGAAGATGTGCCCGGCTGGGCAAAGCGGCTGTTCGTAACCGCGCACGACATTACGCCCGAATGGCATGTGAGGATGCAGGCCGCCTTCCAGGAGCACACCGACAATGCGGTCTCCAAGACGATCAACTTCGCCAATTCGGCGACCGTGGACGATGTGCGGCTCGCCTATGAGCTTGCTTTCCGGGTGGGCTGCAAGGGAATCACGATCTACCGTGACGGGTCGCGCGAGATGCAGGTTCTGAAGCATGCGGAGAAGAGCGATGCCCAGCAGGCAGTGGAAGCGGCCCAGGCTCTGATCCAGCAACACGCGGGCCCGGTCCGCCGCAAGCTCCCCGACGAGCGCGCCTCCATCACCCACAAGTTCCGGGTGGGCGAACAGGAAGGCTACATGACGGTCGGGCTTTTCGATGACGGCACGCCGGGCGAGGTGTTCATCAACGTGAACAAGCAGGGCTCGACTGTGAGCGGCCTCATGGACACCGTGGCGATGCTGACGAGCTACGCCCTGCAATACGGCGTGCCGATCCAGGAGCTGGCGAGCAAGCTCAAGAACTCGCGCTTTGAGCCGAGCGGCCCGACCAGCAACAAGCAGATTCCAATTGCCACAAGCATCGTCGACTACGTGTTCCGATGGTTGGAGCTGAAGTTCAACGGCGAACGGGCTGGCGTGCAGCCGACCCTCATCCCGGCCGACCTGATTGCCCGCTCGACCGGCGTCGACATGTACACAGCCCAGCACGATGATTCGGTGCCCAGCGGCGTAGGCTGCCCCGATTGCGGTGCGGTGCTGTTCTACGGCGAGGGGTGTCTCATCTGCCGGAACTGCGGCTACAACAAGTGCGGATGACGCATCGGCCCGAAAGGTGAACCAGCGGCGGGATGGGCGACGGGACATCCCGCCGCTGGCATTACAATCCATCCATGGGCTTCTACTACGGTCCCCCGGAACCTCCCGAAGAGGAAAGACCCGCGAGCTTTCGCGAGACGATGACCATCATCTGGGCAGCGTTTTCAGTGCTGGCGGTTCCGCTCGCTCTGATCCTGGGGGTGTTCTTCGGGATCGTGTTCATCATCTGGCTCTTCTTCATCAGCAGGCTGCTGGGGGCCGCCATCATCATCGCTATCATTGCCGCGGTCGTTGGCTACGGCGTGTGGGAGGCGAAGCACCCGCCCAGGCTGCGATGACCGATGAAGCGGGCAGGGAAGTTGCGAGACGAATCGCGGCCGTTCGCGGACGCATTGATGCGGCGTGTGGCCGCGCTGGGCGTGACCCGGCGTCGGTGACGCTGGTCGCTGTCACAAAGGGGTGGCCGCCCGAGACGGTGGCGCGCGCCTGGGAGGCGGGAATCCGCGACTTCGGCGAGAACCGCGTCCAGGAAGGTGCGCTCAAAGTGGGCGCGCTGGCTGCTGCGGGCCTCAGGCCGACCTGGCACCTCATCGGCAACCTGCAAACGAACAAGGCCCGGCTGGCTGTACGGACCTTTGATATACTCCACGCCGTCGACTCCGAACGGCTGCTGCGAACTATCGCCGCGGCCGCGGCGTCACCTGTTCGGATGATGATCGAAGTCAACATTTCCGGCGAAGCTGCCAAGCACGGGATCGCGCCCGTGGCGCTTCCTTCCCTGTTGGAGGCCGCCCGGCAGGCGCCGCTTGCCCGTGTGGAGGGACTGATGACTGTGGCCCCGCTCGTCGCTGACCCGGAGGAATCGCGGCCAGTCTTCCGGCGGCTCAGCGAGCTGGGCCGGGAGTACCGCCTGCCGTACCTTTCAATGGGAATGACGGGCGACTTCGAAGTTGCTGTGGAGGAAGGCGCGACGCACGTGCGCGTCGGGAGAGCCCTTTTCGGGGGGCGGCCGGCATGAAAGTGGCGATCATCGGCGGCGGCGTCATGGGAGAGGCGATACTCGCGGCTGCGATTGAGCGGGGGGTCTTCGTGCCCGCGGGTGTGGTTGTGTGCGAAGTCCTCGAACACCGTCGCAACCAGATTCGCGCCGAATACGGCGTGGGTGTGACGACGAGCAGCCCGGAGGCGATGGCCGAGGCCGACGTCGTCCTCCTTTCGGTAAAGCCGCAAGACGTGCATTCCGTCCGCGGCCAGGTCCGCGATGACGCTTTGATCATCTCGATCATGGCTGGCATCCCGGTCCGGGCGATCATCGAGGAGTTCCACCACGAGCGCGTGGTGCGGGTGATGCCCAACACGCCGGTCGCGGCGAAGGCGGGGATGAGCGCGTGGACGGCCACGGCCACGGTCTCGGCGGAGCAGCGGGAGATGGCGCGATCGCTGCTTGGCGCCATCGGCCGGGAGATGTACTTCGAGGATGAGAAGAAGCTCGACATGGCGACGGCGGTGAGCGGAAGCGGCCCTGGGTATGTCTACCTGTTTATCGAGGCGATGATCGAGGGCGGTGTCTCCATCGGCCTGACCCGTGCCCAGGCAGAGGAGATGGTGCTGCAAACGGTGTACGGTTCGGCGGTGTACGCGCAGGAGTGCGGACGGCGGCCGGCGGAGCTGCGGGGAATGGTGACCTCGCCGGCGGGCACCACGGCAGCCGGGCTGCTTGAGCTTGAGCGGGGAGCAGTGCGGGCGGCTGTCATCGATGCTATCCAGGCTGCCTACGAGCGCGCACGCGAGCTGGGCGGGCAGGCTTGAACGAACAGATCGCGCTGGTCTTCTCGACCTTCCTCTACATCCTGATCCTGTTGATCATCGCGCGGTCGCTGATGAGCTGGTTTCCCGTTTCGCCCGGCAACACCTTCGTCCGCTTCTTGCACGAAGTGACCGAGCCGCTGCTGGAACCGGTCCGGCGAATTCTGCCCCGCACGGGGATGATCGACTTCAGCGCGATGGCCGTCATCGTCCTGCTGTACGCAATGATCTACGCGGTGGGGCGCGTAAGCACGGGTTGACGGGGTCCCGGGGGGCGGTTTGGTATGATGGGTGCGTCCGCCGTGGCAGAGAGGCGGGCGGGAGACCGGCGCCATTAACCCGTACGTCGCACAGTTTACCTTTACGTTCATACAGATGCTCACCTGGGCGATCATTGCCCGGTCGCTCCTGAGTTGGTTTCCGATTGACCAGGGGAGTCCGCTTTACCAGATGCTGTACCGCGTGACCGAGCCGATCATCGACCCCATACGCAAGGTGCTGCCGAGCACGGGCATGATCGACCTGAGCCCGATGGCGGCGATCGTCGTGCTGATGGTGCTCGGCCAGTTCATCCTCGGCCTCCAGGCTCCTGCCTGATCGCCCGGCGTGACGGCCGGTCACTTTGGGCGGCACACTGATTGCATGACAGCGAATGACGCGCCGGGCGTGCTCGCGATCGAAGCGCGCAACCTGACATTGGCATACGGCCCGCGCCTGGCCCTTGATGAGCTTTCGCTGGATGTTCCTGCGGGGGGCGTGTTCGGGCTTCTTGGTCCGAACGGAAGCGGCAAGAGCACCTTCATCACAATGGTCGCGGCCATGCAGGGCCCCCGCGAGGGGTCGTTACGTGTCCTGGGGCAGGCTCCCTGCGCGGCATTGCGCGCCCGGGTGGGGACCGTGTTTCAGGAGACCGCCCTCGACCCCGCAATGACTGCAGGCGAGACCCTGGGACTGGCGGGGAGACTCTTTGGACTGTCGAAGTCAGCAGCTTCGGCCCGGGCGGCAAGCCTTCTTGGGGAGTTCGGGCTGGGCGATCGTGCTAACGATGCGGTGGCAAAGCTCTCAGGCGGAATGCGGCGCCGGCTGGAAGTAGCGAGGGCGCTGCTCCACGAACCGCGCCTGATACTCCTCGACGAGCCTACAACCGGCGTCGACCCGGAAGAACGCCGGGGGCTCTGGCAGGGCCTCCGCGAGCGCAGGGGCCAGGATTGCACAATCGTCATCGCGACGAACGACCTTGCCGAGGCGGAGACGGTCTGTGACGAGGTGGCATTCTTGCGTCACGGCCGGGTAGTGGTGACGGGTACCCCGGCCCAGCTCAAGCGGGGACTCGGGCGGGAAGCCGTCCGCGTGCGGTGGGCGACCGCGCCGGACGCAGCCAATGCCGCAGCGTACGGCTGGGAAGGCTGCGGTACGGTGACCCGGGACAGCGACGAGGTGTTGTTCACGGTGGAGAATGCTGCGTCGTTCGTTCCCCGCCTGTTCGCCATGGCACCGGGACCGATCCGGGCGCTGAGTATCGAGCCTTCGTCACTTGAAGATGCCTACTTCCAGCACGTTGGCGGCGGGGCGCGGGACGAGGGGCGCACATGAACGGCCCGGGGGCCTGGCTTGCTATCTGCGAGAGGGATGTGCGGGCCGTGGTCCGTTCGCGGTCGCAGCTGTATTCGTCCATGTTCACGCCGCTGTTATTGCTCGTTTTCCTTGGGAGCGGGGTCTCCCACGGGCTCGAGCCATCGCGGCTGCCGGCCGGGGGCTTCACCGCCTTCATGGTCGCCGGGGTGGTGGTTATGACGTCGCTCTTTTCCTCGACGTTTGCGAGCGCGTCCTACTACCGGGATCGCGATAGCGGCATGCTTCGCTTCCTGCTCTCGTCGCCGCACTCCGCACGCACGATACTGCTCGGCAAGTCAATCGCGGGAGTGGCCATCGGTGCGGTCCAGGCGCTGGTGGTGATGGCGATTGCCGCGCCGCTCCTGGACATGGGCTGGCAGTACGGCGTTGCGGCGGGGATGCTGGTGGTCGCGGTGACGGTAGTGACCCTGAACCTGCTCCTGGCCGGGTTTGCGCTCATGCTGGCAGCGCGAATCCAGACAATGCAGGGCTTCCACCTGCTGATGAACCTGGCGCTCTTCCCGCTGCTCTTCTTTTCGGGAGCGTTCTACCCCGTGGATGATCTGCCCGTATGGCTGGAGGTGCTGGCGATGGTCAATCCCCTGACCTACGCGGTCGATGCGCTCCAGGTGGCCGCCTACGCCGAGAACAACGAGGCGTTCGTGGGGCTCTGGGTAGACCTGCCGGTGCTGGCATGCTGCGCCGCCGTTGCGTTCGCGCTGAGCTCGCTGCGGCCGCCGCGGCTCACCTGGTCGGGGGAGTGACGCCGGGCAGGTAGCGGGTGACCCCGCGTGGACTCCTGTTTTGTGTAGCGAGCCATACGCGGTATTCTGGTTGAGCTTGTTCAACAAAGGCGGCGCCTGCCTCGCAATCGCGGGCAAATCTACGCGCTGCACTCATGGAGGCTTGCCCTGGTCACCCCGGTCAGCATGAAGCAACTGCTCGAAGCTGGTGTCCACTTTGGCCACCAGACCCGCCGTTGGAACCCGAAGATGCGGCAATTCATCTTCACCGAGCGCAACGGCATCCACATCATCGACCTGCAGCAGACAGTCACCCGCCTGGACGATGCCATCAACTTCGTGCGCGACGTGGTCGCGGGTGGGGGCGAGGTGCTGGTGATTGGCACCAAGAAGCAGGCGCGCGAAACGGTGGAGACCGAGGCCTCGCGCGCGGCGATGCCATTTGTCAACAATCGCTGGCTTGGCGGCACGCTCACGAACTTCCGGACCATCCAGGGCCGTATCCGCCACCTCGCGAACCTGGAAGGATCTGTGGCGAGGGGCGAGTTCTCGCGGCTAACGAAGAAGGAGCAGCTGGATATCGCCAACGAGATCGAGCGGCTCAATCGCTATTTCGGCGGCATCAAGAAGATGGAGCGCCTGCCCGCGGCGGTATTCATCATTGATACCGTCAAGGAAGACATCGCCGTGGCCGAGTGTGACCGGCTGGGGATTCCGATCGTCTCGCTCGTGGATACGAACTGCGACCCGGACCCTGTCGCTTACCCCATTCCGAGCAATGACGATGCGATCCGGGCGATCAAGCTCATCCTCGGGAAGGTCGCGGATGCGGCCATCGAGGGGCGCGCGGCGCGCGAATCGGGCGCGGGCGCGGGGGTACACGGCGACGACCTGGCCCGGCTTGCGGCGGAAGCGGATGCTGGCCTGAAGGCAGGTGCGTTCTCGGCGACCCCGGACGAAGCCGCGGAAGCGCCTGGAGAAGCGTCCGTCACCGTGATATCAGCAGAGGCGCAGGCTGCCGCGCTGGCAGCCGTCGAGACCGGGCAGGAGTAGTCGACACCCTTGGAAATCACAACAGCAATGGTCAAAGAGCTCCGGGAGAGCACCGGAGCGGGCGTCATGGATGCGAAGCGCGCGCTGGAAGCGGCGGGCGGAGACATGAAGCAGGCGGTCGTCATCCTGCGCGAAAAGGGAATCGCGGCTGCGGCAAAGCGGGCCGAACGCGAGACGGCGAATGGGGTGGTTGACAGCTACATCCATGCCGGGGGCCGCATCGGCGTGCTCGTTGAGGTCAACTGCGAGACCGATTTCGTCGCCAACACGGAGGAGTTTCGGCAGCTGGCACGTAACGTCGCGATGCAGGTGGCAGCCATGAACCCGCGCTTCATTTCCAGTGAGGACCGCGCGGGGCAGGATGTCGAAGGCACCGATGAGGAGCTATGCCTGCTCAGCCAGCCCTACATCCGCGATGGTTCCCGGACGATTGCGGACCTCGTGAAGGACACTATCGCCAAGACCGGGGAGAACGTCAGGGTCAGGCGCTTCGAACGTTACGAGCTCGGCCGGTAGCTGGCCAGGAGGGGGAAGTCCGTGGCTGGTGCCTACCGGCGGGCGCTCGTGAAGCTGAGCGGCGAGGCTCTGATGGGCGACCGCGCATTCGGAATCGACGCGGGCACCATCGAAAACCTCTCGCAGCAGATCGCGCGCGCCTGTGACGAAGGCATCCAGGTAGCCGTGGTGGTGGGCGGCGGGAACTTCTGGCGGGGCTCGACGATTGCGGAGACGGGAATGGACCGGGCCACCGCCGACTACGCGGGCATGCTGGCCACGATCATGAACGCCCTCGCACTCCAGGACGCGCTGGAGAAGGTCGGGGCGGTGGTGCGCACGCAGACGGCGCTCTCCATGGCGCAGGTGGCGGAACCATACATCCGCCGGCGCGCCATGAGGCACCTGGAAAAGGGCCGCGTGGTGCTGTTTGCTGCCGGAACGGGCAACCCCTACATGACGACGGACACGGCGGCAGCGCTGCGCGCCATCGAAGTGGAGTGCGAAGCGCTGCTCATGGCCAAGAACGGCGTCGACGGCGTCTATGACGCGGACCCGCGGAGAGTGCCGGGCGCCGTTCGCTTCGAGCACCTCACCTACATCGAAGCGATCCAAAGGCGGCTCCAGGTGATGGACAGCACGGCCCTTAGCCTGTGCATGGAGAACCACCTGCCCATCATTGTCTTCGACGTCCGGGCGCCCGATGGCATCTACCGGGCGCTAAAGGGCGACCACGTCGGCACGGTGGTATCCTCCAGTCCCAGCGGAAAGCCTGCACCCACTACCTGAACCTTTGGAGAAGATCGGATGACAGACCCCGAAGAGATCCTCCTGAGCGCTGATGAGAAGATGGATGGGGCAGTGAAGGCGCTCAAGCGCGACCTGAATGGCGTGCGCACGGGGCGCGCCCACCCGAGCCTGATTGAGATGCTCGACGTGGAGTACTACGGGGCGACGACGCCGCTCAAGCAGCTGGGGACGATCAACGCTCCCGAGCCGCGGCTTCTCACGATCCAGGTATGGGACCGGGGTGCGGTAAGGGCGATCGAAAAGGCGATCCAGGCTTCGGACCTGGGGCTGAACCCGGCGATTGATGGACAGCTGATCCGGTTGCCCATTCCCCCGCTCACCGAGCAGCGGCGCAAGGAGATGGTGAAGCAGGTCCATCACAAGGCCGAAGAAGCGCGCGTTGCCGTGCGCAACGTCCGGAGGCACGGCCACGACGACCTCCGGCGGGCGGAGAAGGATGGGCACGTCTCGCAGGACGATATCAAGCGCCATGAGGAGCAGCTCCAGAAGCTGACCGACCAGCACATTGCGCTCATTGATGCGGAGTCGAAGAAGAAGGAGGCTGAGCTCCTTGAGGTCTAGCTCCGGGACCAGGGCCCGGGCAATTGCAGACGTACCCGACCCCGGCCACGACGGCGACGTGATCTCTCCGATTTCCGGCGGCCGGGTACCCCGGCATGTGGCAATCATCATGGACGGGAACGGCCGATGGGCGAAGCAGCGCGGCCTGCCGCGCGTTGCGGGCCACCGGGCTGGCACGGAGAATATCCGGCGCATCATCGAACGCTTCAACGACCACGGGGTGCGCTACCTGACGCTCTACGCCTTCAGCACAGAGAATTGGAGCCGCCCTGCCCCGGAGGTGCGCGCCCTGATCCGGTTGCTCGGACGCTTTATCAAGCGCGAGCTCGACAACTTCGTGCGCAATAACGTCCAGCTGCGGATGCTCGGGCACATTGAGACCCTGCCCGAGTGGCTCCAGAAACAGGTGAACGATGCAATCGAGCGTACACGCGACAACGACGGCCTGGTGTTGAACATCTGCTTCAGCTACGGCGGGCGCGACGACATCGTAATGGCGGTGCGCAGGGTGATTGAGTCTGGCCTCGGCCCCGATGAGGTGACGGAGGAGACGTTCGCCGGCCACCTGCAGACTGCGGGCATCCCGGACCCGGACCTGATCATCCGGACGGCCGGCGATAACCGGATTTCGAACTTCCTGCTCTGGCAGAGCGCGTACTCCGAGCTCTATTTCACTGATGCCTACTGGCCCGACTTCGGCCGTGAGGACACCGACATGGCCCTCGCCGAGTACGGGCGGCGCATGCGGAAGTTCGGTGGCCTGCTGCCGGAAGACGTCCAGGCGCTGCTCCAGCGGTGAGAATGTTCCCCGGCCGGCGCCTGAATGGACCTGCCACCGGGCGAGCGGCTCTCCCCGGATGAGCCAATCGAACCTGAAGCTGCGATTGCTCACCGCCGCGGTGGGACTGCCTCTGCTGGCGGCGGCGGTTTACGCGGGGAGCTGGCCGTTCGCCCTGTGTGCCGGGGCGATCGCGCTCCTTGCCGGGGCGGAGTTCGTTCACGGTTGGCTCATGCCTTCGCTCACAATCCGGGAAGCAGCGACGAAGCAGCCCGGGTTTGTACTTGCAGCGATCATCGTCGCGGGAGCGCACTGGGAGCCGCAGCTGGTCCCGGCGGGAGCTGCCGTAGCAATCGTTGCAGCAGCGATTGGCTACAGCCGCACAAACGCCCTTGGGCCGCGGAAGCCGTTCCGCGTACTGGCATGGGGCCTGCTCTATCTCGGGGTGCTCTTCTCCACGGTGGTCCTCATCCGGGACGTAGAGGGGGGCCGGGAATGGGTGTTGCTGGGCCTTCTTGCGACCTTCGCTGTCGACACCGGCGCATATGCCACCGGCAGGCTGGTTGGAAGGCACAAGATGGCGCCGCGCATCAGCCCGGGCAAGACCTGGGAGGGCGCAGCGGGGGGATATGCAGCGGGCGTGGGCGCGGTCTTCGCCCTCAACGCCCTGCTCGATACAGGCGTGGAGGCGAGTACGATTGCCCACTTCGCCCTGCCGATGCCGCTGACGGCCATCCTGGGGGACCTGCTCGAAAGCTGGATGAAGCGCCGGATGGGGGTGAAGGACGCCTCGGGCCTGTTGCCCGGGCACGGGGGATTCCTGGACCGGCTCGATTCGGTGTTGTTGGTGATGCCGCTGCTCTACGTGTTCCTGCGCATGCGGGTGCTCTGATAGCCTGTGGCCATCACCGCCGGCACGAGCCGGATGAAACCGCACACACCCCGTTCGCATGTCATCTGAAGAACACCCGCGCGCGCACCTCCGCAAACCATCGCTCGATGACTTCGTCTTCGAAGGGGAATCTGCGCCGCTGCTGCTTCAGAAGCGGGTGGTGTTCGGCCTTGCAGCGGGGTTCGTGGCACTCGTGGTGGCCTATGTGGCCGTGTCTGAGGCGCTTGGGGTCTCATACGACATCGATGCCGAACCGTTCCAGGACTGGGTGGACGCGTGGGGCATCGCCGGACCAATCATCTACATGGGTGTCCTGGCGATCTCTGTCCTCATCGCACCGATCCCGAATGCACCCATCTTCGTGGCGGCCGGACTTGCCTGGGGCCCGGTGCTGGGGACGGTGTATTCCATGGCGGGGATGATGACCGGGTCCGCGATGGCGTTCTACATCTCGCGGATGCTGGGACGCC
>JAANMY010001785.1_pt1 | contig 22637 bp, 17 predicted proteins | sample 7279691 | NCBI WGS metagenome assembly JAANMY01 (sample SAMN14094543, study PRJNA606508) | bioreactor metagenome | isolation source: A lab-scale SPAN reactor treating ammonium-rich wastewater day 388 | place: Ireland: Galway | collected 2018-02-07
GCAACCAGAAGAATTCCGGCTGCCTGCCGCACGAGCGCGCGTGGCTGAGCGGGATGATCGACGACGACGCCCACGACGGCCTGGTCGCGCGCCGTGAAGGCGGCTGGAAGGACAGCTTCCGCGTGGCCAAGCCTGACGCGGTCGAATACAGCTGGTGGAGCCAGCGCGGCGCGGCGCGCGCGAAGAACGTGGGCTGGCGCATCGACTACCAGCTGGTGACGCCGAAGCTGGCGGAAACCATCCGCGAGGCGACGATCTTCCCCGAGCCGAAATTCTCCGACCACGCGCCCTACCTGGTCGATTACGCCTGGCCGGGGTTCCGCGCATGAGCGCCGCGTCCGGCAAGTCCGGGGTCGGGCGGGTGATGGCCGCGCTGCGCCAGCCCAAGGTGCTGACCATGCTGATGCTCGGCTTCGCGTCCGGGCTGCCGCTGTACCTGGTCGGCAACACCATGGGCTACTGGATGCGCGAGGCCGGCAACGAGCTCTCCGACATCGGCTTCCTGTCGTGGGTGGGGCTGGCGTATTCGCTCAAGTTCCTGTGGGCGCCGATCATCGACAAGACCGACGTACCGCTGCTCGGCCGGCTGGGCCGGCGGCGCGGCTGGATGCTGCTGTCGCAGCTGGTCGTGGCGGCGGCCTTGATCGGGATGTCGGTGATCCAGCCGCAGGGCGGGCTGGTGCTGTTCGGGGTGATGGCGCTGGTCGCCGCGTTCGCTTCGGCTACGCAGGACATCGTCATCGACGCCTGGCGCATCGAGGCCTCCGACAACGAAGGCGAACTGGGCCTGATGAGCGCCGCCTCGCAGTACGGCTACCGCATCGCGCTGCTGGTGACCGACGCGCTGATCCTGATCCTGGCCGCGCGGATCGGCTGGTCGCCGTCGTACGCGGTGATGGCGCTGCTGATGGGCATCGGCATCATCGGCGTGTTCATGGCGAAGGAGCCGGTGGCGCGCCGCGAACTGGACGCCGCGCAACAGGTGCCGGCCTCGGGCCTGCTCGATGGCATCGTCGGGCCGTTCGTCGCCTTCTTCCGCACCCACGGCAGGCTCGCGCTGCTGATGCTGGCGGCGATCAGCCTGTACCGCCTGCCCGACTTCATCATGGGCCCGATGGCCAATCCGTTCTACGCCGACCTGGGCGTGTCGAAGGATTTCGTCGGCGAGATCCGCGCGTCGATCGGCCTGGTCGTGGCCTTCCTCGGCATCGGTGCCGCGGGCCTGAGCGCGGTGCGCTTCGGCGTGGTGCCGACGCTGCTGGTCGGCGCGATCCTCGGCCCCGGTTCCAATGCGGCATTCACGTACCTGGCCTACCACGGCGCCGACCCGACCACGTTCGCCACGGTGATGGCGATCGACGGCTTCGCCACCGGGTTCGCCGGCACCGCGCTGGTGACCTACATGTCCAGCCTGACCAGCATCGGCTACACCGCCACCCAGTACGCGCTGCTCAGTTCGTTCTACGCGCTGCTCGGCAAGGTGCTGAAGGGCTTCTCCGGCGTGGCGGTGGAAACGCTGGCGCAGGGCCGCACCCTGCTGGAAGGCTACGGGCTGTATTTCCTCGGCACCGCGCTGATGGGCATCCCGGCCTTCCTGCTCTGCCTGTGGATCGCCCACCACGCGCGCCGGCAGGCGAAGCGGATCGCGCCGGGCTGATCCTTCGCGTCAGGCCGGGTGGATCACGCCGAGTACGCGTGGTCCACGCGCGCCGGTGACCGCCGGCAGGTTGCCGGGCAGACCGAGCAGGGTCTGCCGCGCCAGCCAGGCGAAGCCCATCGCCTCGATGTAGTCCGGGTCCACGCCGTGCGCGGCGGTGGAGGCCACGACCGCATCGGGCATCGCGGCGGCCAGCGCCGCCATCAACAGCGGGTTGTGCACGCCGCCGCCGCAGGCCAGCACGCGCTGCGTGTCGGGTTGGGTGGCCCGCAGCGCGTCCGCGATGGTGCGGGCGGTGAGCGCAAGGAGCGTGGCCTGGACGTCGGCGGGCGCTTCATCGCCCTGCAGATGCGTGGCGAGCCAGTCGAGGTGGAACTGCTCGCGGCCGGTGCTCTTCGGCGGCGGCAGTTGGAACCAGGCGTCGGCCAGCAGGCGCGAAAGCAGTGCCTCGTCGATGCGGCCCGCGGCGGCGAACGTGCCGTCCTTGTCGTAGGCCGCGCCGGTGTGGCGCTGGCACCAGGCATCCATCAACGCGTTGGCCGGGCCGGTGTCGAAGCCGCGCACATCGCCCGCGACCGGCAGCAGCGTCAGGTTGCCGATGCCACCGAGGTTCAGCACCGCGCGTACTTCGTTCGCATCGCCCAGCAGCGCGGCGTGCAAGGCGGGGAGCAAAGGCGCGCCCTGGCCGCCGGCAGCGACATCGCGGCGGCGGAAATCGGCGACGGTGGGGATGCCGCTGCGTTCGGCGATGACGCCCGCATCGCCGATCTGCATCGTGAAGGGATGTGCGAGCGCCGGACGATGGCGCACCGTCTGCCCGTGCGAACCGATCGCGCGCACGCGCGAGGCGGCGATGCCGGTGTCGGCCAGCAACGCATTCGCGGCGTCGGCGAAGGCGAGGCCGACCTGCACATCGAGCTGGCCGAGTTCGTCGAGCGAAGCGACATCGCCCCCTTGCCCCAGCTCGACCAGCCGCGTGCGGATGTCGCCGCGCCAAGTGTGCGTGCGGCCGTGCAGCAACGCTGCATGCAGGCGGCCGTCACGGTCGTCGAAGCGCACTAGCGCGGCATCGATGCCGTCGGCGCTGGTGCCCGACATCAGGCCGAGGAAAAGATCGGGTCCGGTCATCGCGCCACTATCGCCGAAAAACAGACGCCGGCGCGAGGCCGGCGTCGTGATGCATCGATGCGGGGGTCAGCCGCGCTTGGTCGGCTTGGCCTTGGCGGCTTCGTCGTACTTGGCGAGCTTCGGCTCGTCCTCGCCCTGGAAGACGATGTTCTCGACTTCGCGGATCTTGCCGAGCGCGCGTTTTGTCTCGCCGCGGAACTGCGCGAGCAGCGCGCCGGAGAGCGGCGCCGGCGGCGGCAGCATCATCGACAACGGGTTGCGGTGCACGCCGTTGACGCGGAACTCGTAGTGCAGGTGCGGGCCGGTGGACAGGCCGGTGCTGCCGACGTAGCCGATCACCGTGCCCTGCGCGATGCGCTGGCCGGGGCGGATGTTGGCGAAGCGCGACATGTGCGCGTAGAACGTGCTCTTGCCTTCGCCGTGCGAGAGCTCGACCGCGCGGCCGTAGCCGCCGTGCCAGCCGACCGACTTCACCACCGCGTCGCCGGCGGCCATGATCGGCGTGCCGGTGCCGGCGGCGTAGTCCACGCCCTTGTGCATCTTGAAGCGGCCGAGGACCGGGTGGCGGCGGCCGCCGAAGCCCGAGGTCAGGCGCGCATAGGGAATGGGCATGCGGATGAACGGGCGCTCCAGCGAGCGGCCGTCGGCGGTGTAGTAGCCCGGCTTGCCGTCGCGCTCGAACAGGAAGCCGGAGAACAGCTTGCCGTCGGCGGTGATGGTGGCGGCGAGCACCGGGCCGGTATCGACCAGCTTGCCGTCCTTCCAGGTCTGGTCGACCACCACGCTGAAGCGGTCGTTGTCGTCGAGGTCTGAATCGAAGTCGACGTCGTACTTGAAGATGTCGTCGGTCAGCTCTTTCAGGTTCTGCGAGGTCAGCCCGACCTTGCGCGCCGATTCGAACAGCGAACCGCCGACCGTGCCCGACAGCACCACCGTGCGCACGTCCACCTGCTGCGGCACGGCGGTCTCGGTGATCTTCTCGCCGGTCAGGTCCAGCTCCACCTTCTCGCCGAGGCGGGTGTAGCGGAAACCGCGCAGCGCGCCGCCCGGCGGCAGGTCGAAGGCGATCTCGGCGCCCGGGCGCAGCCGGCGCATCTCCATGTTGACGCCCGGATACTTGAGCAGGCGCGCGAGGTCGCCCTGCGGGATCTGCAACTGCTCGAAGATCGCGCTGGCGGTCTCGCCGGAACGCACGTTGATCACCTGCCAGCTGTCGCCCTTGCGGGTCGGGCCGGCTACGGCCTTGTGCGGGCCGATCTGCGGCAGGGTGAGCGCCAGTGAGGCGCGACCGCCCTGCGAAGGCAGGGCCAGCGCCTGGTCGAAGCCGGGCACCAGGGCACCGAGCAGCGCGATGATGCTGCCGAGCAGGCTGGCGTGCGCCCATTGGCGGCGCGTCCAGCGGCCATTGAAACCGGCCGGGATGCGCAGGGCGGCATAGCGTTTGAGGGCGTGGGCGCGCTGGGCGCGCATCTTTTCCTGGCGGGCGTCGCGCTGGCCGGAAGGGGTCATTCAGCAATCTCCACGCCATGTGATGGCGACGTCAGCGCGGTAACATAAACACGTCGTATGGCTGCGTCAAACCATTGATCCGCATGGGAATTTTGATCCAGTTCCGTTTTAACGGAAGATTTACCATTCGCACCCGTCAATACAGCGCATTCAGGAAATCCCGTGTCCGAAGCCCAGAACATCGCCGCCGCCCTCGATCTCATCGCCCGCGGCAGTGACGAGCTGCTCAAGCGCGACGAACTGGAGGCGCGTCTCAAGGAAGGCCGGCCGCTGCGGATCAAGGCCGGCTTCGACCCGACCGCGCCCGACCTGCACCTCGGCCATACCGTGCTGCTCAACAAGATGCGGCAGTTCCAGGACCTGGGCCACCAGGTGATCTTCCTGATCGGCGACTTCACAGGGATGATCGGCGACCCGACCGGCAAGAACGCCACCCGCAAGCCGCTGACCCGCGAGGACGTGGCGAAGAACGCCGAGACCTACGCCACCCAGGTGTTCAAGATCCTCGACCGCGACCGGACCGAGCTGCGCTTCAACAGCGAGTGGTTCGATGCGATGTCCGCCGCCGACATGGTGCGGCTGGCCGGCCAGCTCACCGTGGCGCGGATGCTCGAGCGCGACGACTTCGCCAAGCGCCACAAGGCGCAGCAGCCGATCTCGATCCACGAGTTCCTCTACCCGCTGGCGCAGGGCTACGACTCGGTCGCGCTGGAAAGCGATGTCGAACTGGGCGGCACCGACCAGAAGTTCAACCTGCTGATGGGCCGCGCGCTGCAGGAAGGCGCCGGCATGAAGCCGCAGGTCGTGCTGACCATGCCGTTGCTGGAAGGCATCGACGGCGTGCAGAAGATGTCGAAGTCGCTCGGCAACTACATCGGCATCGACGAGCCGGCCATCGACATCGTCACCAAGACGATGAAGATCGGCGACGACCTGATGTGGAAGTGGATCGACCTGCTCAGCTTCGACATCTCCATCGACGAGGCGAAGGCGCTGCGTGGCCAGATCGAGGCCGGCGCGCTCAACCCGCGCGACGTGAAGCTGCGGCTGGCGCGTGAACTCGCGGCACGTTTCCATGATGCGAGCGCGGCGGAAACCGCGATTGCCGGCTGGCATGCCGCGGTGCGCGGCGAAGGCGATGTCTCCAACCTGCCGTTGCAGGACGTGACGGTGCCGGCCGAAGGCCTGCGCATCGCCGCGCTGCTGACCGCCGCCGGCATCACCCCGAGCAACAGCGAAGCCAACCGCAAGCTCAAGGAACGCAGCGTGCGCGTGGACGGCGAGGTGTTCGAGGACGCCGCGCGCCTGTTCGCGCCCGGCTTCGAGGGCGTGATCGCGGTGGGCAAGCGCAACTTCGCGCGCGTGCGGCTGGTCGCCGGCTGATCAGCGCTTCGGCTTGGGTGGCGCTTTTTTCGCCACCTTCCTGACGGCGGTTTTCTTCGCGGCCTTCTTCGCCACTTTCTTCGGCCTGGGCGCGGGCAGCACCTCGGCGCTGGCCAGGAACAGCCGGCGCAGCGCGTCGCCGTCGTCCAGCAGTTCGTCGGCGACCGGATAGTCCTTCGCCTCCGGATAGGGCGGGCGTCGCGGCAGGTCCGGGTGCAGCTTCGCCACCGCCTCGTTCGGCTTGATGAAGAGGCTGTTGTCGCAGGCGAAGGCCACGACTTTCCCGTCCACGTAAAGTGCGTATTCGCCGAACATCTTCTTGTGGCCCAGGCGCGCGCCGAGCCCGAGTTGCTCGGCGACGTAATCGACGAAGATGCGGTCGGTGGCCATGGCCGCATCCTAAACCCCCGCGTCTCGCCCGGTGCGCCACGGATGCGGCACCATTCAGGCATGAACGCCGGCCGCCACGCGCAATCGAAAGCCAAGCTCGCCGACAGCGTGCAGCACGGTGCCGGCTGCGAGCTCATCCTGGTCGAAGGCGATTCCGCCGCACGTTCAGTGGTCGCGGTCCGTGACGAGCGCACGCAGGCCGTGCTGCCGCTGCAGGGCAAGCCGCTCAATGCGTGGCGCGCGGATGAGGCGAAGGTGCGCGGCAACCTGCTGTACCGGCAGCTGGCCGACGCACTGGGGCTGGCCGATCCCACGTTGCGATCCGCGGCGCTGATCCCGATGCCGTTGCGCTTCGAGCGCGTGGTGCTGCTGTTCGACCCGGACGCCGACGGCGTCCACATCGAGGCCCTGATGTTGCTCTATTTCGCGCGCTGGCTGCCGGACTTCCTCGCATGCGGCCAGTTGTGGCGGGTACGTGCGCCGATGGTCACCTTGACCCATGCCGGTAGCGGCGAGACCGCGCAGGCGTATTCGCCCGCGCATCGCGATGCCTTGCTCGCGCAGTTGCGCGCGTCCGCGCCGGGCGAGGTCACGCAGCACCGGCATGTCGGGTTGGGCAGCATTCCCCCGCCGCTGCTGCGCCGGGCCTGCGTCGATCCGGCCACGCGCGCGGCACGGCGCGTGGGGCAGGAAGATGTCGATGCCGTGCTCGCGGTATTCGGTGATGGCGTCAAGGCGTGATGACAGATCCGTGACACGCGCACGTGCAGGCTGTGGGCATGGTGGATGTCGCCGCACAGATCGAGATCATCCTGGCCGCGGCCTACGCGATGGCGCTGGGCGGCGCGATCGGCTTCGAGCGTGAGCTGAAGAACCGGCCCGCCGGCTTCCGCACCCACATGCTGGTGGCGGGTGCGGCGGCGTTGCTGGTGGGCATGGGCCAGATGGTCGCGGGCATGCAGTCGCCGCTCGGCAGCGACAGCGGCATCCGCGTCGATCCGCTGCGGCTGGTGGAAGCGACGATCGCCGGCGTGGCCTTCATCGGGGCCGGCACCATCTTCAGCCGCCGGCGCGGGGAGCACATCGCCGGCATCACCACCGCCGCCTCGTTGCTGATGGTCGCGGTCATCGGCATCGCGGCCGGCCTGCGCTTCCATCTGCTGGCCTTGCTCGCGACGGCGATGACGCTCGGTGTGTTGCTTGCCCTCAACGCCTTCGAGCGTTGGCAGGTGCGGCGGAATGGCGGTGCCTGACGACCCTCAGGCGATCCGAAGCGCCGCCATCACCATCAACGCGATGACGCAGGCGATGCCGCCGGCCCATACCAGGCTGCGCAGCGAAGCCTTGTTGCCCACGTAGAACAGGCCATGCAACACGCGGAAGACGACGAAGGCCGCCGCAAGCCAGCCGATGCGTTGCACGTCCACGCCGGCCAGCTGCGCCATCAGCACGCTGGCTGCGAAGGCGGGGAATGCCTCGAATGCGTTTTTCTGCGCGGCATCGGCGCGGCGCACGCGCGGGTTCTCCTGCTTCTCCAGCCACAGGCGCGGTTCGCGGTTGTCGAATTTCGAGCCGCCTGACTTGGCCACCATCGTCCAGGCATAGGGAAGCAGGGCGGCGATCAGTACGCAGGCATAGGCGAGGGTCATGGCGGGATCCGGTTGGAGTGATGGCAGCATCATGCCTTTTTGTCGCTATGCGTGAGTAGCTGCTTCATGCTTCCGCTTGCGGCGGGAAAGGTCGAGGCGTGAACAATCGGATGAATGCAGGATCGGGAGTCCACCCCCTGCGTTGAGCGCGGCACGACGCCGCGCGCCCGCGAATCCGGAGCAGGATGCGCAGCCTGAGCGGCAACGCAGGGGGTGGGCTTCCGGTCAGGTGGCGAAGCGCGCTTTTGCATTTGCCCTTGCTTGATGGTGCCGAAAAGCAAAACCTCGCTCCGCTTCCGGCGCCGGAGCCTAGGCCCGATGCCGCCGCTCGGGCTGCGCATCCTGCTCCGAATCGCGGACGCGCGCCGTCCATGGCGCGCTCGGCATCGGGCCTGGGCCCCGGCGCCTTTGGATGCGGTGTCTGCGGGTTTTCCCGGTGGAATTCCAGCCGACTGCAGACGCCGCAACGAAATGCATTCCGGGAACTGCATCGAAATCAATACGCATTGCACCCCGAAAGAAAAGCCCCGAGTCTCCCCGGGGCTTCATCGCGACACTTGATCAGCGTGCTTACTTCTTCGCCGCCATCATCGCGTCGCGCTTGGCACGGAAGGCACTTGTCTCGAGCCAGTTCGGCCAGCTGCCATCGTTGGCCACCGTGTTGCCGACGATGTAGAGCGCGTTGAGGTCCTCGACGATGCCGTCCAGCTTCCAGCCCGCGTCGTACTGGTCGCTGGGCTTGTGGTAGCGGTTCTTGCGGTAGTCCGCCTCCGCCGCCTGACCGGCCTCGATGCCGCCATCGACCAGGTCATCGCCACCCTTCGCGTACAGCGCCGGCACGCCGGCCTTGGCGAAGTTGAAATGATCGGAGCGGAAGTAGAACCCGTCTTCCGGCGTCGCTTCCGCCTTCAGCGTGCGGTTCTGCGGCTTCACCGCTTCGGCCAGCAGGTTCTCCAGCTCGGAGTTGCCCATGCCGACCACGGTCATGCTCTTGGCGCGGCCACTGACCGGCATCGCGTCCATGTTGATGACGGCCACCGTCCTGTCCATCGGGATGGCGGGATGCGCGACGTAGTACTTGGAACCCAGCAGGCCGGACTCCTCAAGCGTCACCGCCAGGAACACCACCGAACGTTTCGGCTTCGGTTCGCTGCGCGCGAACTTCTCCGCGATCTCGATGATGCCGGCCACGCCGGTCGCGTTGTCCACCGCACCGTTGTAGATGTTGTCTCCGGTTTCGCCTTCGTGCTTGCCGAGGTGGTCCCAGTGCGCCATGTAGACCACGGCCTCATCGGGCTTTTCGCTGCCCGGCAGGATGCCGACCACGTTGCGCGACGACTGCTCGCTCGTCGTGCTCCTGAGTTCGAGCGAAAGCTTCGCCTTCATCGGCACCGCCTTGAAACCGGGCTTGCCGGCGGCCACGCGCAGCGCGTCCAGGTCGAGGCCGGCATCGGTGAACAGCGCCTTCGCCTGCTCGCCGGTGATCCAGCCCTGCGCCGGCAGGCGCGGTTCCGGATCGTCCTTGGCGTTGAGGTCGTGCTGCGGGCCGGACCAGGAATTCTTCACCACGTCCCAGCCGTAGGACGCGCCGGCATCGTCGTGGATGATGATCGCGGCGGCGGCGCCCTTGCGCGCGGCTTCCTCGAACTTGTAGGTCCAGCGCCCGTAATAGGTCATGCGCTTGCCCTCGAACAGGGTCGGGTCCTGCGCGTGGAAGCCGGGGTCGTTGACGAACATCACCACCGTCTTGCCCTTCACGTCCACGCCGGCGTAGTCGTTCCACTTCTGCTCGGGCGCGTCCACGCCGTAGCCGACGAAGACCAGCTCGCTGCCGTCGATCTTCACTTCCTTCCGGCCGCTGCGCGTGCCCACCACCATGTCGGTGCCGAACTTCAGCACGTGCGGCTTGCCGTCGACATCGATGTTCATCGTGGTCGCCGGGTCGGCTTCGGTGACCACCATCGGCACGGTCTGGAACCAGTCGCCGTTGTTGCCGGGCTTGAGGCCCGCGCGCTCGAATTGCGCCTTGATGTATTCGACCGACTTCTCCTCGCCGGCGGTGCCGGGGCCGCGGCCCTCGAATTCATCCGACGCCAGCGTCTTCACCCGCTCGGCGTAGTCGGCGGCGTTGATGTCGGCGGCGAAGGCGTGCGCGCCCGCGGTGGGCGCGGGGGCCGCCGGCGTGGCGGTGTCGGCCGGCGGCGTGGCGGGCTTGCAGGCGGCCAGCGCGGAGGCGGCGGCCAGGCCCAGGATCAGGTGACGATGCTGCATGGGGACTCCATGGTGAGCGGAGCCCCGATGGTAGCCGCGTCAGTCGTTCGGCGCGCGCGGCGTGTCGTAGGCGATGGCGGTGGCGCCGGTGACCTTGCCGATGCGCGCGCTGCGGTGCACGTACAGCTTGACCGGGTGCTCGAAGGTGAGCGCGCCGTCGACGCGGGCGTCCGGGCCGATGATGATCCGCGGCGGCGCCTGCTTCAGCTTGATGTTGACGAGGGTGATGCCGTTGCCGCTGTTCGGCTTGCGCACGGTCAGGCCGCCGCGCACGTGCGAGCCGGCGCCGACGGTCACGTTGCCGGTGTAGGTGGCGATGTCGCCGCCGACGTCCGCCGCGACCAGGCCGATCGCGCCGCTCACCGTTTCCACGCCGCCGCTGATGCGCCCGCCGCGGTCGATGAACACGTCGCCGCTGACCGTCTCCGCGCTGGCCAGCTGGCCGCCCGCGCCGTAGCGGATGTCGCCACTGACGCTCTCGGCGCTGCCGGTGCGCCCGCGTGCGCCGAACTTGATGTCGCCGCTGACCGTCTGCACATCGCCCAGCTGTACGTTCTCGCCGGCATCGACGTCGCCGCTGACCGCCTCGGCGTCACCGGCGACCACGCCGGAGGCGATGTCGATGTCGCCGCTGACCGTGGTCAGGCTGCCGGCGCGCACGCCCGCGCCCAGGTCGATGTCGCCGCTGACCGTGGTCAGGCTGCCGGACTTCGCGCCGGCCGCGAGGCTGATGTCGCTGCTGACCTTGCTCTGGTCCTGCGAATAGGCGGGCATCGCCGCCAGCATGAGGGCCAGGGCGATCGCGAGCGGGGAGGGGCTGGGCATCGCCATGATTCGGACTCCGTTGGGCTGCGACGGGACGGCAGCGCGTGCGGACTACAATTCCACAACGCCCGATACCGGGCATCCGCCGAAAGTCACTGGTCCGCACGTCATGTCCGAAGCCGCATCACGCCCCCAGCCCGTCGTCCTGCTGATCCTCGATGGATGGGGCCATCGCGAGGACCCGGCCGACAACGCGCTGGCGCTTGCCGACATCCCGAATTTCCGCCGGCTGTGGGCCGAACGCCCGCACACGCTGATCCACACCGAGGGTCGCCACGTCGGCCTGCCGGATGGGCAGATGGGCAATTCCGAAGTCGGCCACATGAACCTTGGCGCCGGCCGCATCGTCTACCAGGACCTGACCCGCATCGACGCGGCGATCGAGGACGGCAGCTTCTTCGGCAACCACGCGCTGGTCGCGGCGTGCGAGGCGGCGAAGGCCGACGGCCGCACCTTGCATGTCTTCGGCCTACTGTCGCCGGGCGGCGTGCACAGCCATGAAACGCATGTGTTCGCGATGTTGCGGATGGCCAGGCAACGCGGCGTGCCGCGCGTCGCCGTGCATGTCTTCCTCGATGGCCGCGACACGCCGCCGCGCTCCGCCTGCGCCAGCCTGGAAGCGTTGCAGGCGCTCTGCGACGAACTGGGCAACGCGTGCATCGCCAGCGTGTCCGGCCGCTACTACGCGATGGACCGCGACCAGCGCTGGGCGCGCGTCGAAGCCGCGTGGAAGGCGATGGTCGAGGCCGAAGGCATGCATCGCGCCGGCACCGCGCTGGACGCGCTCGATGCCGCCTACGCGCGCGGCGAGAACGACGAATTCGTGCAGCCGACGGTGATCGGTGCAGGCGCACGGATCGAGGACGGCGACGCGGTGGTGTTCATGAACTTCCGCGCCGACCGCGCGCGCCAGCTCACCGCTGCCTTCGTGCAGCCGGGCTTCGACGGCTTCCCCGCGAAGCGCCCGGTGCTCGCCGACTTCGTCTGCCTGAGCGAATACGACGCCAGGCTGCCGGCCACCGTCGCCTGGCCGCCGGACAACCTCGCCAACACCCTTGGCGAGGTGCTGGCCGCCCACGGTCTCACCCAGCTGCGCATCGCCGAGACCGAGAAGTACGCCCACGTCACCTTCTTCTTCAGCGGTGGCCGCGAAGACCTGTACGAAGGCGAGGCGCGCACGCTGATCCCCAGCCCCAAGGTCGCCACCTACGACCTGCAGCCGGAAATGAGCTGCCCGGAACTCACCGGCAAGCTGGTGGAGGCGATCCGCACGCAGGCCTATGACTGCATCGTCTGCAACATCGCCAATCCCGACATGGTCGGCCATACCGGCGTGCTGGACGCGGCGGTCAAGGCGGCCGAGGCGGTGGATATCGCGATCGGTGCCGTCGCCGCGGCGGTGGAGGACGTGGGCGGCGCGCTGCTGGTCACCGCCGATCACGGCAACCTGGAGATGATGCGCGACCCCGACACCGGCCAGCCGCACACCGCGCATACCGTCGGACCGGTGCCGCTGGTCTATGTCGGCGCGCGTGCCGGCGCGAAGCTGCGAGAAGGCGGTGCGTTGCGTGATGTCGCGCCGACGCTGCTCGACCTGCTCGGCATCGACAAGCCCGCCGAGATGAGCGGCCGGAGCCTGTTCGAACGATGACGCCGTCGTTCGCCCGTGTCGTTGCGCTTGTCGTCGCCATGACCTTGGTGGCCGGCGCGGCGACCGCGCAGAACGCGCGCGAGACCGAACGCAAGCTGCAGGAGCTGCGCAAGGAGCTGAAGCAGATCGGCAGCGAGCGCCGCCAGCTGGAAGGCCAGCGTGGTCAGGCCTCGCGCGCCGTGCGCGAAGCCGATGAAGCGGTGGGCCGCAGCACGCGTGCATTGAACGACACCCGGGCCGCGATCGGCCGCGAGCAGGCCGCGCTCGGCACCCTGCAGCAGCAACGCGAGGCATTGGCGCAGTCGCTGGTCGGCCAGCGCGAGGTGCTGGCGAAGCTGGTGCGCGCCGCCTACATGACCGGCGGCGATGCGCCGCTCAAGGTGATGCTCTCGCAGGACCAGGTCGCGCAGGCCAACCGCGAGCTCGCCTACTACGCCGCGCTTCAGCGCGACCGCGCCGCGCGCATCCGCGACATCAGCACCCGCCTCAAGGCCCTGCAGGTGGTGGAAGCCGAAATCGGCCAGAAGCAGGCGCTGCTGACGGCGGCGCAGAAGCGCCACCAGGCCGAACTGGCGGAAGTCGCGCGGCAACGCACGCAGCGCGCGGCGCTGCTGGCGCAGGTGGATGCGAAGTACCAGGACAAGGCCAGCCGCGAAAAGGCGCTCGGGCAGGACGCGAAAGCACTCGAGCGGGTGCTGGCGCAATTGCGCGCCGCCGCCGCCAAGGCCGAACGCGAACGTCGCGCCGCCGCCGAACGCGAGCGCCGCGAAGCCGCCGCGCAGGCCAGGCGCGAGCGCGCCGAGGCCGCGCGGGGCAGCCGCACGCCCGGTTCACCCGCCCGTGCCACGCGTCCGCCGCCGCGCGTCGCCACCGCCGCACCCGTGGCCGTGGGGGGCGCGGGTTGGCCGTTGGCCGGCAGCCTGCTCGCCGGTTTCGGCGGCACCATGCCGGACGGCAGCGCGAGCTCGGGGCTGCTGATCGGCGCGCCCGCCGGCACGGCGGTGCGCGCGGTCGCCGACGGCCAGGTGGTCTTCGCCGAATGGATGAGCGGCTACGGCCTGCTCTGCATCGTCGATCACGGCAACGGCTACATGAGCCTCTACGCGCACAACGATGCATTGATGAAGGATGTCGGCGCCGCGGTGCGCCGGGGCGACGCGGTCGGCAGCGTCGGCAACTCGGGCGGGCAGGGGCGGCCGGCGCTGTACTTCGAACTGCGACGCGGCGGCAAGCCGGTCAACCCTTCGGTGTGGCTGCGCCGCTGACACGCTTCATCGTCCGCTCAAGCGACGTCCGCGCATAATCGGCCCATCGTCTTTGCTGGAGCGCCCGATGCGCCTTCGCCCGCTGCCCCTCGTCCTCGCGCTGATGCTCGCGCTGCCCGCCCACGCGCAGCAACGGGCGGAACCCGCGGAACAGGCCGCGCAGAAGCCGGACGTCGCCGCCGTCGACGATCCCGATGGCGCGGAAAGCGTCACCCGCCAGGTGCCGCTGGCCGAGATCCGCCGCTTCGTCAGCGTGTACAACGCGATCCGCGAGGCCTACGTCGAGCCCGTCCCCGACGAGAAGCTGATGCACTCCGCGCTGCGCGGCCTGCTGCTCGACCTCGACCCGCACAGCGTCTATTTCGACCGCGAGGCGGCGCGCGATTTCGACCAGGACGCCACCGGTGCCTACGACGGCGTCGGGCTGGAGCTGCAGCAGCAGCCGGGCCCGGTGCTGAAGGTCGTCGCGCCGATCGAAGGCGGCCCGGGCGACCGCGCCGGGCTGAAGTCGGGCGACATCATCACCCACATCGACGGCAAGCCGATCAGCAGCGACGACGGCAGCACGCCGCTGCGCGGTGCCGCCGGCTCGCCGGTCAAGGTCACCGTGCAGCGCGAAGGCAAGGACAAGCCGTTCGACGTCACCCTGGTGCGCGAGCGCATCCGCATGCAGAGCGTGCGCCAGCGCGTGCTCGCGCCGGGCTATGGCTACGTGCGCGTCGCCAGTTTCCAGAGCGGCACGGCCGACGAATTCTCCAAGGCCATCGGCGCGTTGAAGACGCAGTCCGGCGGCAGGCTCAAGGGCCTGGTCATCGATCTGCGCAGCAATCCGGGCGGCCTGCTGAGCGGGGCCGTGCAGATGGCCGACGACCTGCTCGATGCCGGTGCCATCGTCAGCACGCGCGGCCGCCTGAAGGGTGGTGACACCAGCTTCAGCGCGACCCGGGGTGACCTGCTGTCGGGCGCGCCGGTGGTGGTGCTGGTCGATGCGGGATCGGCGAGTGCCTCGGAGGTGCTGGCCGGCGCGTTGCGCGACCACAGGCGCGCGCGGATCGTCGGCAGCCGCACCTTCGGCAAGGGCTCGGTGCAGACCTTGCTGCCGCTCGACAACGGCGATGCGGTCAAGCTCACCACCGCGCGTTACTACACGCCGAGCGGGCGCTCCATCCAGGGCGTCGGCATCGCGCCCGACGTGGTACTGCATGGCGACGATGCGCGTGCGGCCGATATCGCGCGGATGAACGAAGCGTCCTTGCGCGGTCACCTGCGCGGCGAGGAGGAAGGCGAACCGATGGCGGGCGAGAACGCCGGCGAAGTCCTGCCGGGCGAGAAGCCGGTCGAGGCCGCGCTCGCCGAGCTGAAGCGCATGGCCGGCGATGCGCCGCCGATGCCGGGCAAGGTGCCGCCGGTGAGCACGATGCCGGTGGCACCGCCGCAGCCGGTCAAGCCGCCGGCGAAGTAAGCGGCGCGATCGCCCCATGGCGTGATCCGCGACGGGGCGGCTTCGGTGGGGCGACGGTCCTTGCGCACCACCACGTGTGATCAATCCGCGGATCAGGCCACGCCGTGCATCGCCCGACCCGCAAGCGGCCTCGCACTGCCCATGGCGTGGGATATGGATGCGGCTTCGACCCCATCGTCACCCACAGGCGATCAATCCGCGGATCAGGCCACACCACGCATTACCCGCCCCGCAAGCGGCTTCGCAATCCTCGGCACGGATGTGGGTTGATGCGGCTTCGTTTCGGCGATCAGTAACCCCGCGCCTTGCGCATCCGTTTGGCGATCGCGCCGCGCGAGAGCAGGGCGAGCAGGCCGCCCACACCGAAGCCGGCGACGTGCGCGACCCATGCCACCTGGCCATAGGCCGGCCCGATGTAGGCGAACAACACCTGCAGCAGGATCCACAACCCGATGAGCAGGGTCGCCGGCGCGTGCACGAACTCGAGGAACAGGCCGAGCGGCAACACCACGCCGAGTCGCGCGTTGGGGAACAGGGTGAGCCAGGCGCCGATCACCGCGGAGACCGCGCCGCTGGCACCGATGATCACCTGATCGCCGGCGATCGACAGCGAGGCCGCCAGGTTGGCGATGGCGCCACCGAGCAGGAACACCGCGAGCAGGCGGCACGAGCCCAGCACGCGCTCGGCGGGCAGGCCGAAGATCATCAGGAACACCAGGTTGCCGAGCAGGTGGGACCAGTCGCCGTGCAGGAACAGCGCGCTGACCAGTCGGATCCAGCGCGAGGCATTGGTTGCATCGGGGCCGTCCATGCCGAGCGCGCCAAGCATGCCCCAGCCCTGCAGCAACGACTGCCGTGCCAGCGGGCTCATGCTTTGCGTCCATACGAACGCGGCGCACAACGCCCCCACCAGCAGCGGGGTCACCCAGCGCGGATGGCGTTTGTGGCGGGGCGGAATGGCGACGAACACACGCTGCTCCAGATGAATAGGGGAACCATACGGCACGCGTTGCAGTGCAGAATGTTAGCGAGAAGTGAATCTGGCTATAGTGCAGACGGAGCCGTATGCCGGGACTTTCCTGGCGCGCACCGCGCGACGATGCAGGCCATCCACCTTACACAACCGAGCACTACGGAGAGAACACATGCAACACGCTTCCCGCCAAGCCCGACTGTCCGCACTCGCGGTCGCCGTCGTGGGCGCGCTGGCCATCGGCAACGCCGCCGCTTCCGGCTTCCAGATCCGCGAGAACAGCATCAAGACGCTGGGCCGCGCGTTCACCGGCACCACCGTTGCTCAGGATGACGCCACCGTCGCCATCACCAACCCGGCGGCGATGACCAACCTGACCTCGACCACCGTCGCGGTCAACGCCAGCTTCATCGACCTCAACGGCGACTTCACCGGTTCCGGCGTGGCCGGCGCGCCGTTCGCCACCAGCACCAATCCCGCGGTCAAGGCATTGGCGCGTCCGACCACCGGCGGCAACGGCGGTGACCCCGGCGATGTCGCGCCGGTCCCGTCCTTCGCGGTGGCGATGCCGCTGTCGGGCAGCCTGGAGAACCTGTGGGTCGGCTTCGGCGTCAACGCGCCCTACGGCCTCAAGACCGAGTGGGACAAGGACTGGGTCGGCCGCTACAACGCCGTGACCTCGGACGTGAAGGTGGTCGATGCGACCCTGTCCGCCGCGTGGAAGCCGAGCGACCAGTTCTCGGTGGGCGCCGGCGTGATCTTCCAGCGCGCCGAAGTGACCCTCAACAACGCGCTCGACCTCGGCACCGCCGTCTGCTCGCAGCTGGCCGCGGGCGCGACGACGGCCGCCGGCCTGGCCGCCTTCACCTCGATGTGCCTCGCCCCGACCGCGCCGTACAAGCCCGGCCAGAACGACGGCTTCTTCGAAGTCAGCGGCAAGGACAACGGCATCGGCTTCATCATCGGCATGCAGTGGAAGCCGACCGACAAGCTGGCCATCGGCTACGCCTACAAGTCGGAAATCGACCATGAGCTGAAGGGCACGGTCGACTTCACCGTCCCGGCGAACGTGCTGGCCCTGCCGGGCATGAGCACCCGCTTCGCCGATGGCGCCGGCGGCGCCGCGCTGACCACGCCGAGCACGCACACCTTCTCGGCCCAGTACAACGTGACCGACGCCGTCCGCCTGCTCGGCGAATACCAGCGCACCAGCTGGTCCTCGCTGCGCAACGTGACGATCCGTCGTGCCGACGGCACCCTGGTCGGTACCGAGGACTACCACTGGAGCGATTCCAGCCTGTACTCGCTCGGTGCCGAGTTCGACCTGAGCCCGGCGTTCACCCTGCGCGCCGGCCTGGGCCGTGACGAGACCCCGACCCACGACGCCAACCGCACGCCGCGCCTGCCCGACAACGACCGCACGCTGCTCAGCGTCGGCGCCACCTGGCACGCCACGTCGAACCTGGCCGTCGATGCCGCGTTCATGCGCGTCAACCTGAAGGAGGCCCCGATCCACTCGGTGTCGTCCACCGGCACGCTGCTGACCGGCAAGGTCGAAGGCCACGCCAACATCTTCGGCATCGGCGCTTCCTACAAGTTCTGATCGTTTCGAAGTGGCACGAAAAACCCCGCCTTGCGCGGGGTTTTCTTTGGGCGATGCCGGCGATGCCGATGCATCGCGCGGCGTGTGCTGGATAAAGCGGCTCAATCGCCCAGCGTCAGCAGCGAGGCGTTGCCACCGGCGGCGGTGGTGTTGACGGTCACCGTCTTCTCGGTGGCGAAGCGCGGCAGGTAATGCGGGCCGCCCGCCTTCGGGCCGGTGCCGCTCATGCCCTGGCCGCCGAACGGCTGCACACCGACCACTGCGCCGATCTGGTTGCGGTTGACGTAGATGTTGCCGACCCTGGCGCGGCGCACGATGCGCTCGATGGTCTCGTCGATGCGCGAGTGGATGCCGAGCGTCAGCCCGAAGCCGGTGGCATTGATCGCATCGACCACACGGTCGAGGTCTTCGGCCTTCCAGCGGATCACGTGCAGCGCGGGGCCGAAGTTCTCCTTGGTCAGCTGGTCGATCGAATCCAGCTCCCAGGCGACCGGCGCGAAGAACGTGCCGTGCTCGGTGCCTTCGCCCAGCGTGGCGGTGGCGATGTGGCGTCCGATGCCGCCGGACATGCGCGATGCGTGTTCGTCCAGCGCGCACTTCGCGTCGGTGTCGATGACCGGGCCGATGTCGGTCTCCAGCTGGCCGGGATCGCCGACCTTCAATTCGGCCATGGCGCCGGCCAGCATCTGCACCACCTTGTCGGCGATGTCGTCCTGCACCAGCAGCACGCGCGCCGCCGAACAGCGCTGGCCGGCCGAAGTGAAGGCCGAGCCCAGCGCATCCTTCACCACCTGCTCCGGCAGCGAGGACGAGTCGGCGATCATCGCGTTCTGGCCGCCGGTCTCGGCGATCAGCGTGGCGATCATGCCTTCGCGGCGGTCGGCCAGTGCGCGGTTGATCAGGCGCGCGGTGTCGGTGGAGCCGGTGAAGCAGACGCTGGCGATGCGCGCGTCCTGGGTCAGCGCGGCGCCGACCGTGGCGCCATCGCCCGGGATGAACTGCAGTACGTCGGCGGGGATGCCGGCCTCGTGCATCAGCTTCACCGCGGCATGGCCGATCAGATTGGTCTGCTCGGCCGGCTTGGCGATCACCGTGTTGCCGGCGGCCAGCGCCGCGGCGATCTGGCCGATGAAGATCGCGAGCGGGAAGTTCCACGGGCTGATGCAGACGAACACGCCGCGGCCCGCGAGCTGCAGGGTGTTGGCCTCGCCGGTGGGGCCGGGCAGCGCCTCCACGGTGAACGCCCTGCGCGCCTCCAGCGCGTAGTAGCGCAGGAAGTCGACGGCCTCGCGCACTTCGGCGACGCCGTCGGGCATGGTCTTGCCGGCTTCCTTGGTGCACATCGCCATGTAGTGCGCGATGCGGGATTCGAGCAGGTCGGCGGCCTTCTCCAGCAGCGCGGCGCGGGTGTCGACCGGCGTCGCATCCCAGCCCGGCTGCGCGGCCAGCGCGTTGCCGATGGCGCGCTCGACGGTCGCGGCATCGCCACTCTGCCAGTGGCCGACGGTCTCGCGGCGGTCGGCGGGATTGGTCACCGCGATGCGCTCGCCCGAAGCGGTCACGCCCGGCACCAGCGGCGCCGCGGTCCAGCTGCCGCTGCCGGCGTTGTCGAGTTCGGCGGCGAGTGCGCGCAGCGCGTCGTCGTTGGCGAGGTTGATGCCCATGGAGTTGTCTCGTGCCTGGTGCTGGCTGCGGTAGAGATCGACCGGCAGCGGGATGCGGGGATGGGGGATGGAATCGAAGCCGGCCACCACGTCGACCGGATCGCGGACCAGGTCGTCGATGGCGATGGCCTCGTCGGTGATGCGGTTGACGAAGCTGGAGTTCGCGCCGTTCTCCAGCAGGCGGCGCACCAGGTAGGGCAGCAGGTCCTCGTGCGAACCGACCGGCGCGTAGACGCGGCAGGGCACGTCCAGGCGGTCGGCCGGGATCACTTCGGCGTAGAGGTCGTCGCCCATGCCGTGCAGCTTCTGGAACTCGTAGCGGAAGCCGTTCCCGTCACGCGCGCCGCCGCCGAGTTCGGTCTTCGCCATCCGGTGGATCGCGGCGATCGTCTGCGCGTTGTGGGTGGCGAACATCGGGTAGATCACGTCGATGTTCTTCAGCAGCCGGCGCGCGTTGGCCTGGTAGCTGACATCGGTATTGGGCTTGCGGGTGAACAGCGGATAGCCGGGCTGGCCTTCCACCTGCGCGCGCTTCACTTCCGCGTCCCAGTACGCGCCCTTGACCAGACGCACCGGGATGCGGCGACCGAGTTCGCGTGCCTTCGCCGCGATGTAGTCGATGACGAACGGCGCGCGCTTCTGGTAGGCCTGCACCACGATGCCGAAGCCATCCCAGCCACGCAGGCTGTCATCGGCCAGCACGCTGAAGATGAGGTCGAGCGAGAGTTCGAGGCGGTCGGTTTCCTCGGCGTCGATGGTCAGGCCGATGCCGTATTGCTTCGCCAGCCGGGACAGTTCCAGCAGCCCCGGGCCGAGTTCGGCCAGCACGCGCGCGCGCTTGGCGTGCTCGTAGCGCGGATGCAGGGCCGAAAGCTTGACCGAGATCGACGGCGCCGCGAACACGTCGCCGAAAGGTCCGGTGCCGCCGATGGCGTGGATCGCCTGGCGGTAGGCTTCCAGATACCGCGCGGCGTCCTTCATGGTCAGCGCGCCTTCGCCGAGCATGTCGAAGCTGTAGCGGTACGCGGCGTTCTCGCCCTTCTTCGAGCGCGCGAGCGCCTCGCCGATGGTGCGGCCCATGACGAACTGGTGGCCCATGATCTTCATCGCCTGGCGCACCGCGGCGCGGATCACCGGCTCGCCGAGCTTGCCCACCAGCCGCCCGAAGGCGCCCGCGGCATCGCGCTGGGTGTCGTCGGACAGGTTCACCAGCTTGCCGGTCAGCAGCAGGCCCCAGGTCGAGGCGTTCACCAGCAGCGAATCGCTCTGGCCCAGGTGGCGCTTCCAGTTGGCCTCGCCCAGCTTGTCGCGGATCAGCGCGTCGGCGGTCTCCTGGTCGGGGATGCGCAGCAGGGCTTCGGCCACGCACATCATCAGCACGCCTTCCTCGCTGCCCAGGTCGTACTGGCGCATGAAGGATTCGACCACGCTGGCGTCGCCGGCGCGCGCGCGGACGCGCTTGACCAGGTCGGCGGCGGTCGCGCGGACCTCGGCGCGGTCGGCGTCGGGCTGGCGGGCCTGTTCAAGCAGGTCGCGGACGTGGGTGGTTTCGTCCAGCACCCAGCCGTGGGTGATGGCGGCGCGTGGGGCGGAAGAAGGGGCGGGGGAGACGGACGAGAGCAGGGGCGCGCTCAAGGGGGAGTGCTCGCTTGGGAAGAGGCAACTCTTGATTATAGGCGGCGGAGCAATCCCGGGATTTGCCTTGGATCAGGCCCTCGACTTGCCCCACGGGGTACGCCGCCGCTACCATTTCAAGGTTGAACCGGCAAAGCGCCGGCATTTCGTCACCGCGGTACCGCTCCAGGCGGGCCGCACGCATTGGGATCCTTCAGACATGGTGCAACTGGCACGCGCCGGCAAGGCGATGGCATTCGGGGCGCTGATGGCGTGCATGCCGATGATGGCGTGGGCGCAGTTGGCCGATCCCAAGCGCTGGCAGCTCAACATGGGGCGCGGCGTCACCCCGACTTCCTATGCGGCCTACGAGGCGCACATGTGGGCGTTGTGGCTGTGCGTGGCGATCGGCGTCATCGTGTTCGGCGCGATGGCTTACGCGATGGTCAAGTTCCGCAAGTCGAAGGGCGCGGTGGCTTCGCAGTTCAGCCACAACACCACGGCCGAGGTCGTCTGGACCATCATCCCGGTGGTCATCCTGGTGGTGCTGGCGTTCCCGGCCACCCGTGGCCTGATCAAGATGTACGACACCCGCAATGCCGAGATGACCATCAAGGTCACCGGCTACCAGTGGATGTGGAAGTACGAATACCTGGGCGAGGACGTGGCCTTCACCAGCCGCCTTGACCGCAAGAGCGACGAGATCCGCCAGAGCGGCAACAGTGCGGCGGCGGTTGGCCATCCCCATTACCTGCTCGACGTCGACAACGTGCTGGTGCTGCCGACCGACACCAAGATCCGCTTCGTGATCACCGCCGACGACGTCATCCACGCCTGGTGGGTGCCTGCGCTGGGCTGGAAGCAGGACGCCATCCCGGGGATCATCAACGAGGCCTGGACGCAGATCGAGAAGCCCGGCATCTACCGCGGCCAGTGCGCCGAACTCTGCGGCAAGGACCACGGCTTCATGCCGATCGTGGTGAAGGCCGTGCCGAAGGCCGAATACCAGCAGTGGCTGCAGCAGCAGAAGGGCGCGGGCGCCACGGCTGCCGCGCCCGCCGCGCCGGCCGCCGAAGCGACCGCCGCCGCCCCCTCCGCCGAACCCGCCACCGCGGGCTGATCCATCCGGCGATCCGAAACAAAGCATCCCGAGGTCCAGCGCATGTCCGCCACCCACCCCAGCACCGCCGATCACCACCACGACGACCACCACGGCCACAAGCAGTCGTTCGTCGAGCGTTGGCTGTTCTCCACCAACCACAAGGACATCGGCACGCTGTACCTGCTGTTCTCCTTCACGATGGCGATCATCGGCGCCGCGCTTTCGGTGGGTATCCGAATGGAGTTGCTGCAGCCCGGCCTCCAGTACGTCAAGCCGGAGTTCTTCAACCAGCTGACCACCATGCACGCGCTGGTGATGATCTTCGGCGCGATCATGCCGGCCTTCGTCGGCCTGGCGAACTGGATGATCCCGCTGCAGATCGGCGCGCCGGACATGGCGATGCCGCGCATGAACAACTGGTCCTTCTGGATCATGCCGTTCGCCTTCGCGCTGCTGCTGCTGACCTTCTTCCTGCCGGGCGGCGCGCCCGC
>JAANMY010001787.1_pt1 | contig 22575 bp, 25 predicted proteins | sample 7279691 | NCBI WGS metagenome assembly JAANMY01 (sample SAMN14094543, study PRJNA606508) | bioreactor metagenome | isolation source: A lab-scale SPAN reactor treating ammonium-rich wastewater day 388 | place: Ireland: Galway | collected 2018-02-07
AATTAGTGAAATCGAAGCATTTGGTGAGAAATTACCTATTGCGAACGGTACAGTTAAAGCTAATTTCAGATCAAATGACTACTACTTATTTTGTACAAGTACAAAAATGAGTAGGAGAATGTTTTCAGATTTCGATGCGGATGCAGTGTTAGTTATAAAAGACAAAAGTGCTTTTATTAGTCGGTTGAAAGAAAGAATTATAGAAGAACTAGCAGGATGGGATTTTACAGAAAGACGCGTTGAATATTTCGACCCATACAGAGATATACCTAGACATAGGTTTATGGAGTTTACTAAGCATTTTTCATACGCATACCAAAATGAACATAGAATAGTAATAAATAGCTGTCAGCCACATCATCATACTGTTTTGTTAAATCCTATGAATATAACAATTGGGTCGTTGCAGGACATCGCTGAGATACTTTGCTAAGCATAATATTAAGCATAATATGGTTCGAAAGGTAGGCCATTTATGCATTGGTTACTGGAAAAGCCGTGCAGATTTTGCAGCAAACTGCGGCTTGCTGATTAAATCCGGTATTCAGCAAGTTGGTAAGTACGCAGATAAATATTGGCTGAAAAAGCTTAACCGCGGAATGGTAATGCCAAAATACGATTATCAGGATGGCAGCGTTGCTGTCGTATTATCCGGTGTTTGGTACATCGACGAATTTTTTGAGCGACCGGAGCATTTCTTAAAGGGCGTGGATGCAGAAGCAAATAACTTTGGTTTGCACAGTGCTATTAACCGTTGGTTGTACTGGAGTGCAAAAGGCTACTTTGATGCATTTGATGATGATAGCCATCCAAGGTGTCGAAAACTGTTTGAGAGGAAGCGGGAGGAGTTGCTGCGGTAGTTTGCTTAAAACGACTTATTATAAACAACAATGCATTTAACATAATTGACGTTTTAGAATCGGGGCTTAAGCCCCGTTTTTATTGGTCTGCAAAATCATTAACTAGCCGGTTAAGATAGTCAGCAGTATGCAACAGCATTTTGTATTTTGTGCCGCTGGTAATGTCATTTAGCTTTTCCCGTGCAGTCCTGAGCTGTTTTGTAGTCTGTTCGGCTGTCCACTTGTAGCGCCACAGCATAGCCACTTGGCCAGCGGTGCAGCTGCCGTGGGGGGTGTGTAACACGCCGTCTGAATCTATGCGGAAGTGTGACCAGCCTTTGCTTAGTGGCAGGTAGCCAGCGTTGTGTACAGCCAGGTATCGGTAAGCAGACGGGTGCGGTGTATTGGTGTCATACCAGCGTTTTGCTGTTTGTTCTGATACGCCGAAAAATTCAGCGGCTAGTTTGTGTTTCTTTTCCCAAAAACCAAAGGCAGATACGTACATCTGCTGGAAGTCGGGCAGCGGTGTTTTTTTAGGCAACATACGTCTTAATTACTCCCTAAATGCACTGCGGAACTAGTTCCAGTACCGTAAAAGGGTAATTGTGTTTATGTTTTCCAAAATAATCCTTATGAAACAATGATATAGGTTTACATTTCTTGGTTTTACGCTGAAGTAAAGTGTGCAGTTCCACTGCGGATGTCCGCACTCAGTTCGAGTGTAACAGAACTCGAACTTTCGCCGCCGCTTCAAAAGCGTAAAAACCAACCTCATTTTAGCCGGAAAAATCGCGGGCGCGGAGACGCGCCAAGAGGGGAGAAAATACGCGCCGGAGACGGCGCAAGAGTGACGCACTTTCAGTGCGGAACGCTAAAGCGATTTAATGCCTGGCTTCGCCAGTTTTATTTATAGGCGCTACGCGCCCTAGGTTCGGCAGAGGGAAAGCTTCGCTTTCTGGCGCGGCTGCGCCGCTTGGTTCCCGTTGCGCGCGCTCCTCCGTCGCGTGCTCACTCCAAAGGGGCTGCGCCCCTTTACCCGCTTACAACTGCCGCTTATTCGCGACTGCAAGCCCCTAAAAGGGGCTTGCGTCGCTCAACGCTCCGGCAGTTGTGTAAGGTGCAAACCCCTTACCCTGAAAAGCCATCTCGTCCGGCATGCAGGTCAGGCGCTTCGTAACACCATCCAGCTGCACCCGCGCCACACAGTTGCCCATTTCCCTTACCCGATAGCTAAGCGGGTAGTAGGGCGCTCCGGTTTCATCTACGAAGTTAACCTGCCAGCCTTTGGTGGTGAACTGCCAGCCGGCCATGTAAATGACCTGCTCAGCGGTAGAAGCGTTTTGCTGCTTAGCCTCCTCTGGCTTCTGCTCTGGCTTCGGATAGTAATACTCATAAGGCGCTATGGGTTTAGCGCTGCAACTGCCATAAAGTTGCTTATAGGCATCGTTACAAGTGAAAACGCCTTTCTTGGGTATTTCTGGCTCAGCAGTGACAAGGGCATTAACCGTAAAGGCAGCGGCAAATGCCCCTAATGAAAAAAAGTGAAAGCCTTTAACTTTGAAGTTCCTAAACGCATCTTTAAACCTCTGTTTAAATGGCCGGTAGCGGCCGTGAGTGTAGTACGTGGGCAAAATGGTTGTTAACCCATCAATGCCGCCGTGGTTTACTTCGGGGTCGAATAGCTGCTCAGTGTCATAGGCATCATATAGCCGGTCACCAATATAATTCCACTGGTCAACTTTCATTGAATTGGCTTCGGTGCCGTATTTCACTATGCCCATATGCAAACGGGGCAAGGGCAGGTCATAGGTAGTGATGGCCTTAAACAGTGACGAAATAACCGGAATTTTCATGCGATCGAGCCTGCGACAGTACACAACATGCTCGGCTATTGTGCGCCTGGCATCGGCGTCTAGGTTCTCTATGTCCTGAATGATGAAAATAGCGTCCCAGCGCAATTTTCTAAGCAACTTAAAATAGGCGTTTACCTCTGCGCGACCGGGCGCATTCCAGTTACGGGAGTTTAGAAAAATGCCGCATTCATCGAGGACTAAAAGCCCGTTTTTGCTCTCGTCTATGTCGTCACCGTCATAGCCGCGGGGCAGGGCTTTTAAATCGTGGATAGTGGGAATATCTGGCAGGCGGTAAAGCTCGGTGTGTTTTTTATCAATACCGAGCATGTGCTCAGGGTAAATATTCAGGTTAGTAGCAACCTTGCGCCCTTCGAGTAGATATTTTTGTATGCGGCTGACGCTCATAAGCGATTTGCCGCCGCCGAGCTTGCCCGTTACCACCCACACCGGCATACATTACGCCTTAAAGCTGCCGAGGGCTTTTTCTGCCCATTCTGCTTTCATCTTGGCGACTTCAACAATTAGATGTGTGGTAGCACTAAACACGTAATAACTTATTATTGCTGACACCAGATAAGGCATATTTGGCGGCAAAAAAGCCGCTATGCCTAATACCATACTTTGGTATATCGGGCTCATATTGTTCACATAATCCAATATTAAATTATTGGCAAAGTTCACCAGAGCAAAAACCGCTACGGCAATAGCGGCAAGCAAAGCAGTGTAAATAGCAACGGTTTTAAGTGCGCCGGTTATCCATTTGACCAGTATTAACTGACCAATGCGGCTGAATATCGCACCAAAAAAAGCGACTATTGGCATCAGGTTAACCTCACTCGTTTAATATCAGCGATAACTGACGTTACAAGAAAAATAATCGTTAGCATGGTTAGCACCCAAGAAAGGACACTTGAGCTGGTTGCGGCGTAAGAACAAAGGTCTAGACTGCGTTCGCCAAGCCTGATAGGGCTGCAGGATTCAGAAGCAAACTGAAACAACTGCGGTATTGATTCAAAGGCTGTGAAGTTATCACCAATGTTTTCAAGACCATCAGTAAGTTGGTTGTTTGTGTCGGTGTTAATTGCGTCTTGTATAGCGTCAAAACCTTCGTTTATTGCGGTTTCAACGTCAGGCAATTCGGTGTTGTTTGCGGCGGTTTCGCCGTCTTTCGCGGTGCCAATAGCGTCTTTTATACCGCCTGCGGCTTCGTCAATGGCGTTTTCTATTTGGCTATGGCCAAAGGCTATACGCTCATTAATACGGCGCAGAATCGCATTAGCTTCATCCTGTCGCGTAGTGACTGGGCTTAAGTCATTGTTAACAGTTAATGCAACGGCAGATTCACCTGATTGACCTGTGACAGTGCTAGAGCCGGTTGTGGGGCTAGTGCTGCTGTCAGGCAAACCCTCATTTGGGTCGGGCTCTGGCTCTGGATCCGGTTCAGGCTCTGGATCCGGTTCTGGTTCAGGCTCTGGCTCTGGCTCCGGTTCAGGGTCTGGATTGTTGCGAGGGTCATCAGGATGTAAAACACAACCGCCAAGAATTGGCGATTCATCAGGGCCGCAATAATCAGGCTCAGGCTCTGGTGCGGGTGCGTCACATTCAGGATAACCAGTAACACCAATGGGTAAAGATGCGCAGTAATCAGGATAACCACCTGTTTCAGTAGTGGTGCAAACTCCAGCATATCCAGCCCAACCAGCTGAACCGCATTGTAAAAGGCCGCCATTTATGCCGGTAACGGTAGCGCCTAATCCGGCCAATTCACAACGGCGTTCAGCGGTAAGAGTGCCTACTTGCGGGTAACATACTGTTGATTGTAATTGCATGCTCGGCGAATAGGTTTGAATAAGCCAACCCGATGCAGCAAAAGAAAAACTGCTCCAGACAGAAGCAGCTAACAAAATAAAGAAAATTAACTTTTTCATGTCTGGAGCCGTCCTGATTAAGACACTTTGTTTGCAAACTTCTTAAACAGTTTCATGGCAACCGTGGCCAATACGATAGTGGTCAGAATTGGCCATGCGTCAGCAATCAGGCCGCTGGCTTCTGCACTGATAGCCTCCATTGCGTCAGATGCATTAGCCAAAGCAGAACCTGAGGCTAAGGCAGAAACAACAAAAACACCGGCGGCGGTGCGTTTAGCGGTAAAGATATTGGTTTTTTTCATGGTAAACCCCTTAAAGGTCAGTTAGTGGCGTTCCAGGCAAAACGCCGGAACAGGTAAAGGCCGAGCGATAATGCCCAGCCAAGGAAATAGCTGCCTATGCAGACAGCGGCGATAGTGGGAAAGTCGTACGTCATTTGGCCGAACTCTCCCAAGCATTGAACCCAAGACAGAAGCAAACACAGGCAGCGCACATCACAATGACGCTGGCTATGTATTCAATCTGCGCGGGGTCTAATGTTACGGTTTCCATCAACCAGCCCTTTTAACTTGCGGATCATCAATGGTAAGGGCTTCAAAGGTCATACCGTTTTTAGTGATTTTGGTGCGGCAGTTAAGCAGCACTTCTTTCATAAAGACGTTAGCCTTGCGTAAGTCCTCAGCCAGCTTGATGTTCGGCAGGCCGGTGCTTTGGTCAATCAGCTTAATTTTCAGAGTGGGTGAGCCGTAGCTAAACCCGTTTTTGCGCTGATCGTTATTTGGGAAATTCTGTACGCCGGTAACGCTGGCATAAGGCATGCTGCTGCCGTCTGACTGCTCCATTAAACCTGCTGAAATTTCAGTAATGACAAATTGCACTGTGGTTAAGCTCATAGTGGTTCCTTAGGCCGCGCGGCCATGAATTACAACAAAGTTGCGGGTTGAGGGTTTGCGATACCAGTCCGGCATCTGATGCGGCTGGACAGTGATTTCGCGTTGGTGTCTTATCATTGGCAATGCTGTACGGCTTGCATCGAATGGCATGGATATATCCAGACCGAGCTGGAGCAGACGCTGTTTGTGCACGTAGTACTGGCGCGGATATTTACCGGTATCTTCATTGTATAAGGGCTGACCATTGAGCCACATATGACAGTAGTTAGCGGTAGCGTTCGCGGCCTGACGTGAGTTACACACTTTGCGGCGCAGAAGCTGGTCGGCAATGGTTACATAGTCCATAGTTGCGACCTCTAAGTTTTCAGTGAGATTTTCCAACGTGGTTAACGTGTGGTGTGTAGCTAAATCCTCGATAGTTACATGGCCGTAAAAACACAGCTCGTAGCGGTCTAATTTCTTAGCCTTAAAGCTGTGTTCTTCCCGGACAATTCCGGCAGCCTGACAGTGTTCAACCAGCTTTCTGTAATAGGCTTTATCTTCCTCGCTGGCGTCCTTCAGGTTCTTTTTTTCGTGCTCAGTCAGTTCAAATGACTTGATGTAATACTTGCTGTAATCCCAGGAGCTGCCGCCTGTGCTGCGGCTGGTGGAGTAATCAACGGTTGCGCCGTTAGGGTAAAGGTTAGGGCGCTTGCCATTCGGCATGGACATGGTTGCCAGTGCACGCAGGAAAGCCCACTCGTTTTGATAACCAACTGCGTGGTTACGTGTTATGTCAACGTGGCGGATAATGGCGCCGGTATAGCGCTTTTTGTGCTTGCGGTTGGCTGCATCTTCGTGGAAGTCTTTCGTGAAAAAGAACCGCCCAGTGGTAAAGGGCGGCAAACCCAGCTTGGCAAGTACTATGTTGTAAACCTGTATACACTCTTCAAAGCTGGTGAATCCATACAGGTTTTCAACACGGCCAAAGCGTGACGGATTACCCTCAACGCGAACCCTGTGACCATCACAGCTGATACGTAATGACGTTGAGTAACTGCTTTGCACAGTGGCGCGGGAAGCAACGATTTTTTCAGGGTCAAATTCGCCGGTGTGCAGGTTAACGGTCACATAGCCCTTATCACCGATTAGCGGCAGACGATCACCTAAGTGAGTCTGCTCAACGACTAATCGGTCTATGAACCAGTGACCAAGGGCGCTCATTATGATGCAGCCCTCCGCTGACGCTCTAAGCGCTTACGACAAGCTGGTGTTGCAGCCTTTTGGCGGCCGATAAGTGTGACACCACAGCCGCAAGGGCAAAGTGTGACATCGTCAGATAATGCTGGTGTAACTGTGACAACGGCTTGCTGTGTCACACTTTGAGATTGTATTTTTGGTGTCACAGATTTGGTTTGCGACTTAAGTGTGACACCGGAAGGCAAATTAAAGTGTGACAACATGAAAGATGGACGCCGAGGCGAGCCCAGGAGAAGACCAATTTCCTTTTCAATGTGTGGTGGATAGGCGTAATAGTGAGTGTCATGCCAGAAAGTGTCTTTAATCCAGCCATTTAAGAACGCTTTTAGCCAAACTTTATAGATTGCATGCTCTTCAGTGCTGTCGGCCGAAAGCAAAATGTCATCGTAGTAACAAGGATTCACTGCAGCAAGGAACCGTTCTTCTTGTTGATTACACGAAAAACCTGAACAGGTGTTTAAACGAGGAAGCAAATAATTTGGGCTGAACTTACAACCCAAATGAATAGCTATCTTGTCGTTTGGGTCTATCCAAATACGTTTTTGCAAGGAATAGACCTTTACGTTATCAGGCAGCATTGATAACCAAGCATAATAAACTGCATCTTGCAGTTCTAAGTGTGACATGCCATCTATCACATCAGGTGTTAACTGTGACAGGTTCATACTGCACCGCCATTATCAAAAGGAAAATAAGGCAAAGCGGTAACATTAACAACGGCAGAAGTAATACGGCGCTCGGTTAACTTGTCTGAAATTTGAGAAGCTTTTTGCTCAGTTAAAATGTGAGCTCCAGCCAAAGACCATGCTGTTAGTGTTTGACCTTTTTTGCCAAAGCCACAGAAAAAGCGCGTTAGCGAGGAGTTTTTAGGTTGTACAAGAACAACATAAGCATTTAACTGTTTGAATAGCAGGTTATTCATGCTGCACCGCCTACCGAATGAAAAAACTGTTTTGTCTCTTCATGCAGAAGCGGAAGCCACTTTTTAGCGCCGTTATAATCGTCGCCGTCTACCGCTTCCCAGCACATAAAGTTAGGGTCAACGGCAACAACGCCAGGCACGAAGCCTTGAGGGTTGTCTAAGTGAAGCTTCCAGCCGGTGACTTCTGCCAGAAATGCATTTTCATCTTGAAGATTTACAGGGAGAAAGCACAAAACAACATAGCCATGATTAAAGTCGTTATCAGCACGGTATTGCTGTACCAGCTTTACTTCGGAGTCACACAAAAAAGGGTGCCCAACAACAGCCAGAGAATCATGGGCTGGAACCGACTGAGATAAGTCCGGCTGCTGCTGAGCGTGAACAGCGTAGTATTCGTCAATCGTTACTGATGGGCTAACACCGTCAAAGGTGATAACCATTGGCAGGGTTTTGTTTTTGCGGGTAGCAAAAAACACAATGCCGAATTCATCTATAACGCTGTAGCTGTCGTAAGTCGTTACGTTAGCGTTGATGGCAGATAGTTTTGCCAATGCGTCAGCGTAATCAGTTGCGGTAAACAGGGTTTGCTTAATTTGGTCTAAGTTGTTCATGGTTCCAGCCTATGAAAAAACTTCTCAAGTATGCGAAGTATTGTGATCCTCAAAAATAAACTTGTCAAGCGGGAGAAGTTTTAAGGTGCTAGAATCGTGAAAATTTATATAGCTAGGGCAGATGAAATGGAAAACAACTACAGCTACTGGTTGATTGAGCAGTACAAAGCTAAAAGCGGAATAAACAAGAATCGTGAAGCAGCTGAAACCTTAGGATTGCACGAGGGAAATCTAAGTTCGATTAAAGCCGGTAAACGTCACCTAACACCAGAGCAAGCGTTATACATTGCTGAGCAGTGCGGATTAGATATTGGTGAAGTGCTGGTTAAGCTGGATATGGAAAAAGCGAAATCACCGGCAGTACGTGAAGCGTTAGGCAGCGTACTAAAGAGGATAGCCGGGGCGGTAGCGGCCATAGCTCTGACAGTGGGGCTAATGACGACTCCGGCGAGTGACGAAGGGCTTACCTTCGCATAAAAGCCAATTTAACATAATATGCATTATGGGATATTAAGTATTAATTGGAAGAATAGCCAATTAACCGGCTACCCGTTGCTTTTTAACCCATTCAACATGCCGGCATCGGCTTGCAGCTGTTCTATGGCCGCCGGTGCATTTTGCGCGGAATAAGATGATGAAACGTTAAAAAGCACTCGCGCTGGCATAACTGACATTGGGTAATTTTTTGCATTTCGCTTATCCGACTTACTGGATCTGTTTTGCTGTGTACTGCGTAAACCAACAATATGTTTTATGCCGTTTTTACCCATGACGATCAGCATTCGCCCCCTGATTTACGCTATAACCTGTGCCTGGTGCTTTGCTTTGCCTGAGCGCGCTTTAACAGCCGGAGCAGCCTCTATGACTGATAATGTACAACTGAATTTTCGCGACTATAACCATTTTGAACGTATTGTGCTTATTCACGATACCGTTATGGGTGGACGCTCCAGTGGTACTGTAATTCGCCATAATGACGATGCTGTGCTGTTTACTGGCAGTTTATCACTGGAGAATAACGGCGGCTTTGCTTCAGCGGAATTTAAACTGCTTAATCCGATAACAGCGCTAAACAGCACGCAACTTAAATTGCATGCCAAACCAGATAACCGTACTTACCAGCTGCGGTTAAAAACAGCGTTAATACCGCAAGGCGTGGCTTATGTAGCTGAGTTTTCTGCTGACAACGACAAGCAGATGTTTATGTTTAACCCCAATCACTTCTCAGGTCGTTATCGCGGTAACCCGGTGTTTAATCTGCCGCCACTGCACTTTAGTGACATCAGCCACGTCAGTATTATGCTGGCTGATAAAACCCCGGGCCCATTTCAGATAGCCTTATATTCACTTCGTTATACTCTGGTACCACCTGACTAAGATGCCACCGGCTTAATACCAACTTGGGTGGCTTCACCATCATCATTCACCTGCCTAACCGTTAACAATAATTGATCTAACTGTACCTGGTCGCCAATAACCACCCGACGGTGGAAACGCTGCGCTATGTAACCGGCCAGTGTTTGTTGGCTGTCTTGATCAGCCAGATTAATGGTATAGAAAGCATCTAAATCACTCAGGCTGATATTGCCATTTAGCACGAAGTCACCGAAGAAGTTACTGTTACTCAGTACAGATTTTTCTGCATCTTTGGCCAGTACTTCACTGATTTTCTGCACATGTTTTAACTTTGCCAGCACCATAATGGTGTCTTTCACCGTGAATACCGGTTTTTTCTCCGGCAACAGCCATTCGCCATCACGGATCAGGCCTAAAAACTGGATCGGCTGTTTAAATTGTAAGTCAGACCAACTAAGCGCTAACACCGGTGAACTGTCAGTGACATTAAAGGCCAGCACCTCCATTACATCATTACTGGGTACGGCATCCAGCGGCATGGCCTGATCCGGCGCGACCTCTTTTGGCACTTCCAGTTTTAGCCAGCGTGCTACCGGCACTATGCTCCAGCCCTGCAGCATCAAAGATACGATTACCACCACAAAAGCCACATCAAAATACAAATGCTCGTCTGGCATACCGGCCAACCAGGGAAACAGCGCCAGTATAATAGGCACTGCACCACGCAGCCCTACCCAACTGATAAACAGTTGGTCGCGGGCCGGAAAGCGAAAAGGTATTAAACTAACCAGCACGGCAATGGGACGGGCGATAAAAATAAGCACGCCTGCCAAGAGTAAAGCTGGTACCAGGTGATCAAGTAAATTCGTGGGGACCACCAATAAACCTAACATCAGAAACATACTGATTTGGCTGATCCAGGCCAAGCCGTCATGCATGCGTAAGATATGGATAATCTGAGGCAACCGTGCATTACCAACCAGGTAACCCATTAAATAAACAGCCAGAAAACCACTGCCGCCAAACATGTTAGTAACGGCATAAATAAAGATACAACTGGCCACTGCCAGCAACGGGAAGAACGCAAAGCTAAGCGGTAACTTGCGGCACAAGACGACAAAAATACGCCCTGCGGCATAGCCCATTACGCCGCCAACAACGGCTTGTTGTAAAAAGCTTTGTGCTACGCCCCAGCCTAATGGCTCCCCCTGCGCTAATACGCCAACCAGCGTCAGTGTTAGCATTACCGCCATCGGGTCGTTACTGCCCGACTCTATTTCCAGCGTTGATGCTACCCGCTCTTTTATCCTAAGGCCCTGTGATTGAAAGATTGAAAACACGGCAGCGGCATCAGTAGAACTTAAAATAGCACCAAGCAGCAGGCCTTGCAGTAAGGTTAAATTCAGTAAATAGGCAGCGGCAACCCCCACTATGCCACAGGTCAGCACCACGCCCAGAGTGGCCAGCATAGACGCCGGCGCCAATGCAACACGAAAGCGCTGTGGATGGGTACGCATACCGCCATCAAACAGAATAATGACTAACGCGATAGAGCCGATTAAAAACGCAACCTGAGGGTTGTCAAACTGGATGCCAACCAGGCCTTGTTCGCCAGCCAGCATACCGATGATCAGAAACACCAATAGCATGGGTGCGCCTAAACGCGCCGAGATAAGGGTTGCTATGATGCTAATTACAAAAAGAAAACCGCCAATTAATATCGCGAGGTTTATGCCATCCACCCTAACCTCCTGATTAATTAAGCGTTTGAGATCTCCCGAACGATGGCATGTAGCGCATCCAACGGCTGGGCCGCCCTGGTGATTGGCCGGCCTATTACCATATAATCGACCCCGGCAGCGACTGCCTCGGCGGGTGTCATTACGCGTTTTTGGTCGTCCTGGCTGCTACTGGCCGGGCGTATGCCTGGCGTCACCAGCATAAAATCTTTTCCACATTGCTGTTTTAACAGTGTAGCTTCCTGTGCTGAACATACCACACCGTCCAAACCGGCTTGCTGCGTCAGCGCCGCCAACTTCATTACCTGTTGCGCCGGTGTCAGCATAATACCCAGTTCTGTTAAGTCGGCCTGCTCCATGCTGGTTAACACGGTAACTGCAATAAGGTGTGGTTTATCAGTACCATAAGATACCAAAGATTCCCGCGCCGCGCTCATCATTTTACTGCCGCCGCTGGCATGCACATTCACCATCCACACGCCAAGATCCGCCGCGGCTTTTACGGCTTTAGCCACCGTGTTGGGAATATCATGAAATTTCAGATCCAGAAACACATCAAAGTTGCGCTGTTGCAGCTGTTGCACAAACTGCGGGCCAAAATGGGTAAACATTTCCTTGCCTACTTTCAACCGGCACAGCGCCGGGTCAAGTTGACTCACTAGGTTAAGCGCTTGATTTTGCTGTTCAAAATCAAGAGCAACGACAACGGGGGTCTGACACGACATAGGGTTTCCTTCGACTAACGGCCGTCAATACCGGCAATAGGCTCCACAGTTTCCCATTGCTGACAGGACGGACACAACCAATAATGATTGCGGGTATTAAAGCCGCAATTGCGGCAGCTATATAATGACTTCTTTGCCAGATAAGCATTGACCAGCTCTTCAACCGATGACAACGCCTCAGCCGCAGGCGCTGATTGTTGCTGGCGTACTTTTAGTAACTGCTGAAACACCCGGATACTGGGCTGGGCAGCTAATTTATCCAGTAAAAACTGCTCGGCAGCCTCTGCTGAACCATGCTCTGTAAGCCACTGCCCTAGCAGCACCACCGCACTGGTGTTATGTTGTTTATTCGCCAACCGGCTTAACAGCTGATACCACTCTTCGTCACTGAGCTGGCAATTGGCCAAAAGCGGCAACAGATCAGCGCTCCATTGTGGTTTATGCTCAATAATGTATAACAGCGCCGATTTAGCCAGTGTTATATCCTGCTGCGTTAACGCCAGCTTCGCCAACTCAAACTTAGGCCTGATAGCAGCCGGATAATGTTCGGCCAACGTCAGTAGCAACTGTTGCCGGTTTTCATCCTGCAGGCTGGCTTCCACCTGCATATTAGCCATGGCAATGCGTAGCGAGCGTGATTCAGTGCCATCTACCGCTGCCTGGTAAGTTGCTGCTTTATGCCACTCATGGGTAGCAACAAAGATGCTAAATAACTGTTTTAACGCCATTTCGGCCAGTTTCGGTGATTTAACCAGGCTAACCAGTAGTTTTTCTGCCCGGTCATACAAACCGGCACAAAAGTAATCTTTGGCCAGTTCAAACTGTATTTGCTGTGCCTGTGGCTTGGGCAGTTTTAGTTGATGTAACTTTTCATGAATACGGATAGCTTTATCCCAGTCACCTTTGCGACGGAATAAATTAGCCAGTGCCAGATAGGTTTCAATGGTGGCGGCTTCGATATCCAACAGTTCTAACAACTGCTCTATCGCTTTATCTTCTTGATCGGTTAGTAAAAAATTTAAGCCCGAAGATAAGTTGCGGGTGATGTTGGCGCGGCCCTTTAATTCTTTATGTTTTAGGCTGTTACGCCCCATAAACCAGCCATAGGCTGCTGCAACCGGCAATAATAAAAACAGCAGCTCCAGCATGATTTAACGCTGATCCGCTGTTTTACGCAGCCAACCTTTAGCTTTGCGTTGCAAGGAGTACAGCATGGCAATAAGCAGGCCCAGTAACACGCCCAACAACAGGAAAATCAGTGCAATATCCACTACCCGTAACTGCACACTGATAATAAGAAGATGTAAATCAGCTAACTGCTGATTAATAGAACCAAATAGCACCCCTACTACCATCAGGGCTACCAGTACGGCGATAAAAAGTAGTCTGCGCAAGGGAAACTCCGTTTACGCCTGCAAACTCAATAGCTTGAGATCAGGTGTTGTCTTTTACCCGGTCACGTAATTCTTTACCTGGCTTGAAATGCGGTACGTATTTACCGTCCAGTTCAACTTTGTCACCGGTTTTTGGGTTGCGGCCGACACGAGGCGCACGATAATGCAGTGAAAAACTGCCGAAGCCACGAATTTCTATACGTTCGTTGCTTGCAAGTGATTGTGCCATCTGCTCGAGGATTTCTTTAACTGAAGCTTCAACATCCTTGACCTGAATATGGGGGAAATCAGTAGCTAATTTTTCAATTAATTCAGACTTGGTCATAGACCCTCCGGCAAACCTGCTGTTGGATAAAGCAGGAGGCATAAGCCCCCTGCTTTGCTAGCAATTAATCCTGCTTCTGAGCAGCTTTAAATGCTTCGGCCATAGCGTTACCACCAAAATCAGCTTCTTGTTGCTTGCTGTTGATAGTGTCCATAGCTTCTTTTTCTTCAGCTTCGAATTTCGCTTTGATTGACAGGCTGATTACGCGGTTCTTGCGATCAACGCCCATTAAACGAGCTTCAACTTCTTCGCCTACTTTCAGTACTGTAGTCGCATCTTCGATACGCTCACGCGCGATGTCAGATACACGGATGTAGCCTTCTACACCACCTTCTAACATAACAGTAGCGCCTTTAGCGTCAACGGCAGTTACTTCACCTTTAACGATAGCACCTTTTTTGTTGTCAGCAAGGTAGCCGTTGAATGGATCTTCATCCAGCTGCTTGATACCTAAAGAAATACGCTCGCGCTCTGGGTCAACTTGCAGTACAACAGCGTGTACTTCGTCGCCTTTCTTGAACTCACGTACCGCTTCTTCGCCAGTAGCGTTCCAGCTGATGTCTGATAAGTGAACCAGACCATCGATACCGCCATCTAAGCCGATGAAGATACCGAAGTCAGTGATTGACTTGATCTTACCGCTTACGCGATCACCCTTGTTGAAGCCCTTCGCGAACTCTTCCCATGGGTTAGCTTTACACTGTTTCAGACCTAATGAAATACGACGACGTTCTTCGTCGATTTCCAGAACCATAACTTCAACAGAATCACCCAGGTTAACCACTTTAGATGGGTGGATGTTCTTGTTAGTCCAGTCCATTTCTGACACGTGTACTAAGCCTTCAACGCCTTCTTCGATTTCAACGAAGCAGCCGTAGTCAGTCAGGTTAGTTACGCGACCAGTGATTTTCGCACCTTCTGGGTAACGTGAAGCGATAGCTGCCCACGGATCTTCGCCCATTTGCTTCAGGCCTAAAGATACGCGCTGCTTCTCGCGGTCGAATTTCAGTACTTTTACTGGAATTTCGTCGCCAACATTAACGATTTCGCTTGGGTGCTTAACGCGCTTCCACGCCATATCAGTGATATGCAGTAAGCCGTCTACGCCGCCTAAGTCTACGAATGCACCGTAGTCAGTCAGGTTCTTAACGATACCTTTAACTTCCATGCCTTCTTCCAGCGTTTCTAACAGCTGGTCACGCTCATGGCTGCTTTCTGATTCAATAACCGCACGACGTGATACCACCACGTTGTTACGCTTCTGATCCAGCTTGATAACTTTGAACTCAAGTTCTTTGTTTTCCAGGTGCAGAGTGTCACGCACCGGACGTACGTCTACTAATGAACCAGGCAGGAATGCACGAATACCGTCAACTTCAACCGTGAAGCCACCTTTAACTTTACCAGTGATAACACCGATAACCGTTTCTTTGTCTTCACAAGCTTTTTCCAGGCGTACCCAGGCTTCGTGACGTTTGGCTTTTTCGCGTGATAACAGCGTTTCGCCGAAACCGTCTTCGATAGCGTCTAAAGCTACGTCAATGATGTCGCCAACGCTAACTTCGATTTCGCCGTTCAGAGATTTGAACTGCTCAACCGGAATAGCGGCTTCTGATTTCAGACCGGCGTCAACCATAACGACGTCTTTCAGAACGGCTACAACAGTACCTTTAACAATGGCACCCGGACGGGTTTCGATGGCTTTGAGGCTTTCCTCAAATAATTGTGCAAAATTTTCAGTCATATTCACTTTTTCAGTTAAGTGCTCCACGCTGCATCATGCGTTGTGGGGTTGCTACATTTACCTGATTAAATCCATTTATCAGGCTGTCCAAAGCGCGGTTTTGGCCTGGTTCACACCACTGCCGGCAACTTCATGCCAACGTAGTTCAGTACCTCTTCCAACACTTGTTCAATAGTTTTACTGGTCGAATCCAGGATATAAGCATCAGCAGCCGGTTTTAGTGGTGCTGTGGCGCGGTTCATATCGCGCTCGTCTCTGGCCCGAATTTCGCCCAAAAGGTCGCCGATGTTAACATCAAAGCCCTTTTCTTTCAACTCTAAATAGCGCCGTCTGGCGCGCTCTTCCGCGGTAGCGGTTAAAAAGATTTTAACGTCGGCCTGCGGGAACACCACAGTACCCATGTCTCTGCCATCAGCGACCAAACCTGGCTGCTCAGCAAAAGCACGCTGACGGCGTAGCAAGGCTTCACGTACTCGTGGTAGCGAAGCAATTTTTGAGGCTACATCAGCCACTTCCTGAGTGCGAATGGTATGGGTGACATTTTCGCCTTCCAGCGTAATACGTACATTGCCCTGCTCGTCACTGCCAAACTGCACATCAAGGTGCGCGGCTAACGGCTGCAGTGCTTCTTCGTCATCGCTAGCAATCTGATGATGCATCGCAGCCAGGGCGAGCACGCGGTAAATAGCGCCACTGTCGAGTAATTGCCAGCCCAAACGTTGGGCAACTAAGCGGCAAATGGTGCCTTTGCCTGCACCACCCGGGCCATCTATGGTAATTACTGCTGCAGAATGTGGCATCCTACCCCCTTGTCATACTGCTGGTTAATCGGATTAAAAAACGGCGCTATTATACAGCTTTTCGTGACAAAATCTGTGTTTAATTCAGTTAAAACGCAGGAAAAGCGCACAGCCAGACGGCTGTGCATCTACATGAAAAAGCCGCTAGAGGGCTAAACGGGCAAAGGTATCAAAATAGCCCGGGAAGGTTTTGGCGGTGCAATCTGGATCTTCAATCGTCACAGCAGTGTCACTCAGTGCGACCAGTGAGAAACACATCGCCATACGATGGTCATTGTAGGTCGCGATACTGGCGTGTTTAAGCTGAGCCGGCGGCACGATTTTCAAATAATCATGACCTTCTTCTACCTCGGCGCCCACCTTTCTAAGCTCAGTCGCCATCGCCGCTAAACGGTCGGTCTCTTTTACCCGCCAGTTGTACACATTGCGGATAACCGTTGGCCCTTTAGCAAACAAGGCGGTGGTGGCAATAGTCATAGCCGCATCAGGTATGGCGTTATAGTCCCGGTCTATACCGTTTAACTGGTTTCGCGTAACCGCTATGTAGTCATCGGCCCACTCTACCTCAGCCCCCATGGCTTCAAGGGCATCGGCAAAGTGAATATCACCCTGCACAGCATGCTTGCCAATGCCGGTCACTTTAATGCTGCCGCCTTTAATGGCCGCCGCGGCCAGAAAATATGAAGCGGAAGAGGCATCACCTTCTACCAGCCAGTGGCCAGGCGATTTATACCGCTGATTGCCGGCAATGCTGAATTTTTTGTAGTCGTGATTCGTTACGCTGACACCAAAGCGCTGCATCAGTGCCAGGGTAATATCAATATACGGCTTGGAAACCAAGTCACCAATAATATCGATTTCGCTATAGCCATCGAGCAGCGGTGCTACCATGAGTACAGCCGTTAGAAACTGACTGGAAATGCTACCGTCGATCTTAACGTTAGCGCCACTGAGCGGCTTGCCGTGAATACGCAGCGGCGGAAAGCCGTCGTTATCCAGATAGCTGATATCAGCATTTAACTGACGCAGCGCATCGACTAAATGGCCAATCGGTCGCTCGTACATGCGCGGTTCGCCGGTTAGCGTAACATCTACCTTAGAGGCCGCCAGCGCTGCCGTTAACGGCCGCATGGCAGTGCCGGCATTTCCAAGGAACATGGTGATAGCATGCGGATGATTGAATAAACCGCCAAGACCGTGCACTTCACACTTTGTACGACAGGCAGACAACTTATAGCTGACGCCTAACGCCGTTAAGGCGTTAAGCATATGGTTAACATCATCACTATCGAGTAAATTGGTGATAAATGTCGTTCCCTCTGCCAGTGCGGCCAGCAGCAGTACCCGGTTCGAGATACTTTTCGAGCCCGGCAGGTGTACTTCTCCTGCCACTTTAGCAATCGGATTAAGCGTTAGTGTTTTCATCCGTGTACCCGCTCAAATTCCTGCATAAAGCTCACCAGCGTTTGCACACCTTCCAACGGCATAGCGTTGTAAATACTGGCGCGCATACCGCCCACCATACGGTGGCCTTTTAAGGCCAATAAGCCATGCTGCTCGGCCTGCGCCACAAAGGTGTCGTTTAACCGCTCATCGGCCAGGAAAAACGGCACATTCATCCAGGAGCGATAAACTTTGTCGACGTCGTTACTGTAAAAATCACTTTTATCAATATAATCATACAGTAGACTAGCCTTTAATTGGTTACGCATAGCCATTTCGGTTACGCCACCCTGGCGTTTTAGCCACTTAAACACCAAACCGGCCAGATACCAGGCAAAGGTAGGCGGTGTGTTAAACATGCTGTCGTTTTCAGCCGCAAGGCGATAATCCAGCACGGAGGGAATAGCCGCATCTTTTGCCGGTAGTAAATCTTCGCGCACTATCGCCAGCGTTAAGCCCGACGGGCCGATATTTTTCTGTGCGCCGGCATAAATCACGCCATAGCGGCTCACATCAATTGGCCGCGATAAAATAGTAGAGGATAAATCGGCCACAATCGGGCTGTCTGTTTGTGGTAAGCCGGTAAACTCAACGCCGTCTACCGTTTCATTTGGGCAGCAATGCACATAGGCCGCCCCCGGTGTTAACTGCCATTGCTCTGGCGCAGTAATGCTGCGAATACCGCCAGCGCTTTTGCTGCGAATATCCTGAGTGTTAATGGCACCGTATTTTTGTGCTTCTTCTACTGCCGACTGTGACCAGGCGCCCGACACGATATAGTCCGCTGTTTGGTCGGGCTTTAATAAATTAAGCGGTACGGCAGAAAACTGTCCGCGGCCGCCGCCGTGCATAAACAGCACCTTGTAATTGGCTGGGATACTGAGTAAATCACGCAGGTCCTGCTCGGCCTCAGCGGCTAATTTGATAAAAGGCTTACTGCGATGGCTAATTTCCATCACCGAGCAGCCTAATTGTTGCCAGTTAATAAATTCTTGCTGTGCCTGCTGCATTACGTCAACCGGTAGCATGGCCGGGCCGGCACAAAAATTAAACGTCGTCATTGTTACTAAGTGCTCCTGAATTAGCGTCTGTCTGTTACTGGCCTGGTTGTTAGTTAATGCCGGCGGTGGCCGATCTTATTGGGTAAATTATCAACAGCTAAAAAGCAAAACGAGCGCAGATGCGCCCGTTTTGTCTGGGTATTACTCTTCTTCATCCTGGGCTAACTGGGTATCCGTCAGCACAGTATTGGCGGCCTTCTCTGCCTCGGCAGCAGCCAGCTCTTCAGCGTCCTGAATTTCGTCGATTTTCTCCACACCCACCACTTTTTCGTTATCGGCGGTGCGAATTAAAATTACGCCCTGGGTATTACGGCCCACTTCAGACACTTCGTTTACGCGGGTACGAACCAGGGTGCCCTTGTTTGAAATCATCATGATTTCATCAAGCTCGTTTACCTGCACAGCGCCGACGACTAAACCATTACGCTCAGACACCTTAATTGACACTACGCCCTGAGTGGCGCGGCTCTTCGCCGGGTATTCCTGCAGTGCCGTGCGTTTGCCGTAGCCGTTTTCAGTAACCGTGAGGATTGGGCCATTGCCGTTTGGAATAATTAACGACACCACTGAGCCACCTTCACGCAGTTTAATACCGCGCACGCCGGTGGCGGTACGGCCCATGCTGCGCACCTGATCTTCCGCGAAGCGCACCACTTTACCATCATCGGAGAACAGCATAATTTCACTGTTACCGTCGGTAATGCCTACGCCGATCAAGCGGTCACCGTCGTTAAGGTTAACCGCAATAATACCGTTTGAGCGCGGCCGTGAGTATTCGGTCAGTGCTGTTTTCTTCACTGTGCCGTTGGCGGTAGCCATAAACACATATTTATTTTCTTCGTACTCGCGTACCGGCAGAATGGCGTTAATACGCTCGCCTTCTTCCAGCGGCAACAAGTTAACAATAGGCTTACCACGCGCGGTACGGCTGGCCAGCGGTAACTGATACACCTTCATCCAGTACAAACGGCCACGGTTAGAGAAACACAAAATCGTATCGTGGGTGCTGGCAACTAATAACTTATCCACGAAGTCTTCATCTTTAACCGTAGTGGCGGCTTTGCCCTTACCACCGCGGCGCTGCGCTTCATAATCAGACAATGGCTGATACTTGGCATAGCCTAAGTGCGACAGGGTCACCACCACGTCTTCTTCGGTGATCAAATCTTCCATATTGATATCCAGCATATTGTCCTGAATATCAGTGCGGCGTGCATCGCCATATTGGGTTTTGATTGCTTCCAGCTCTTCGCAGATCACTTCCATTAAGCGTTCAGGGCTGGCCAGAATGTGCAGCAATTCAGCGATAAGCTCTAATAGCTGCTTGTACTCGTCCAGAATTTTTTCGTGCTCAAGGCCGGTCAGCTTGTGTAAACGCAAGTCCAGAATGGCCTGAGCCTGTTGCTCGGTTAAGAAATACTTGCCGTCGCGAATACCAAAATGCGCTTCTAACCACTCTGGCCGCGCTGCATCTTGTCCGGCGCGCTCCAGCATGGCGCTAACATCACCTAACTGCCAGCCGCGGTCAACTAAGCGCAGCTTGGCTTCAGCCGGGCTGGGCGAGGTTTTAATCAGCTCGATGATGTCGTCAATATTGGCCAGCGCTATGGCTAAGCCTTCTAAAATATGGGCGCGATCACGGGCTTTACGTAAATCGTAAACGGTACGGCGGGTAACCACTTCGCGGCGGTGCAATACAAAGCACTGCAGCATTTCCTTTAGGCTTAATAACTTCGGCTGGCCCTGATCCAGCGCTACCATGTTAATGCCAAACACCGTTTGCATCTGGGTGTTGGTGTATAACTGGTTTAGCATAACGTCTGAAGATTCGCCGCGCTTTAATTCGATAACAATACGCATACCGTCTTTGTCAGACTCGTCACGCAGTGCTGAAATGCCTTCAATACGCTTTTCTTTTACCAGCTCGGCAATTTTTTCAATTAAACGCGCTTTATTTACCTGATAGGGAATTTCGTTGACGATAATGGCTTCACGGCCGGTTTTCTCGTCGGTTTCAATTTCGGTTTTGGCGCGGATATACACTTTACCGCGGCCGGTACGGTAAGCTTCTTCTATACCTTTACGGCCGTTGATAATAGCGGCTGTAGGAAAATCTGGCCCCGGGATATACTGCATCAGCTCATGCAGTTCGATATCCGGATTAGCAATTAAGGCTAAACAGCCGTCAATCACTTCAGTTAAGTTGTGCGGTGGAATATTGGTGGCCATACCTACGGCGATACCACTGGAGCCGTTAATCAACAAGTTTGGCACCTTGGTTGGCATAACCGCTGGAATTTGCTCAGTGCCATCGTAGTTAGGCACATAGTCGACGGTTTCTTTATCTAAATCGGCCAGTAATTCATGCGCAATGCGTGCCATCCGCACTTCGGTGTAACGCATCGCCGCCGCGGAGTCGCCATCGATAGAGCCAAAGTTGCCCTGACCGTCTACCAGCATGTAGCGTAAAGAGAAAGGCTGCGCCATGCGCACTATGGTGTCATACACCGCACTGTCGCCGTGCGGGTGGTATTTACCGATAACGTCACCCACCACACGGGCCGATTTCTTGTAGGCTTTGTTCCAGTCATTGCCCAGTTCCTTCATCGCAAATAACACGCGACGGTGTACCGGCTTTAAACCATCCCTTACGTCCGGTAAGGCGCGGCCAACAATAACGCTCATAGCGTAATCGAGGTACGAATTCTTTAATTCGTCTTCGATATTTATCGGAACTATTTCTCTGGCCAGATCTGTCATAAAACGCTAATTTCCCTTAAATCAGATAGATAACTCGCTTTTGTCGATGTTATAAAGCGCGAGACAACGCGGGATTCTAACACAGAAAATCCCGCTTGCCATGCCCCAAATGCAGCGCAAAACCACCTTTGCCATTGCTGTCACCGTTACAGGCTTTATAATGCGCAAAAAACTAACGAGCAACGCCCATGACAAGCAGCCTTAATGTAGATAACCGCGAAATTGCCAAGTTTAACGATATTGCCTCGCGCTGGTGGGACCCTGACGGCGAGTTTAAACCACTGCACCTGTTAAACCCGGTACGCTTAAGCTACATCAGTGATGAGCTGCAGGGTTTATTTGGTAAAACGGTGATTGATATTGGCTGTGGTGGCGGTATTTTGGCCGAGAGCATGGCGCGTAGTGGTGCTGTGGTAACAGGGTTAGATATGGCCAGTGACTCACTTGACGTGGCGCGTTTACACGCGCTGGAAAGTGGTGTCACGGTAAATTACCAGCAAGCGACTGCTGAGGATTATGCCCAGCAGCATGGCGGGCAGTTTGATGTCGTGACCTGTATGGAGATGCTGGAGCATGTGCCGCAGCCGATGTCGGTTATTCAGGCCTGCGCCGATTTAGCCAAACCCGGCGCCACCTTGTTTTTCTCTACGTTAAACAAAACGGCTAAAGCCTATTTACTGGCCATTATTGGTGCAGAGCATGTACTTAGGTTGGTGCCCAAAGGCACGCATGAATTTGATAAGTTTATCCGCCCTTCAGAGCTGATGCGCTTTATCGAGCAAGCTGGGCTGGAGCTGGTAGATGCCACCGGCCTGCATTTTAATCCGCTGAAAAACAGTTTTAAAACCGGCCCGGGCCTGGATGTCAACTACATCGTAGTGGCGAAAAAACCGCTGTAATGCTGTTTTTTTCAGCAGCTAAATAGCCGATAGCTATAAAAAAAATATTAATAGAATAAATAAATTTAATCAGAAAAAAAGCTTGCACCCAGAGCACTTTTCTT
>JAANMY010001789.1_pt1 | contig 22562 bp, 22 predicted proteins | sample 7279691 | NCBI WGS metagenome assembly JAANMY01 (sample SAMN14094543, study PRJNA606508) | bioreactor metagenome | isolation source: A lab-scale SPAN reactor treating ammonium-rich wastewater day 388 | place: Ireland: Galway | collected 2018-02-07
CTTTGCCATAGCATTTATTTTTGTTTGATCTGCAATATCAATATAGGGCTTCATCGCAGCATAATCACTGTGACCTGTCCACTTCATCACGACCTGCGGTGGAATTCCTAAAGCCAAAGCGTTGCAGATAAAAGTTCGTCTCCCGGCGTGAGAACTCATTAGTGCGTATTTTGGGGAAACTTCATCGAATTTCTGATTACCTTTATAGTAGGTTTCGCGAATAGGTTCATCAATTTCCGCCATTTCCATATCGCGTTCAGAAAGTAATTTTTTATTCATTATACCCCAAAGCTCAAATTTACGAAATTTATTTTTCCTAAATTATTCACAATGTTACTCTTAGCAAACTGTAATAAATACGTCAATAAATGAATCCGTCTCACAACTGAGGCGGATTTTTTTTGGTTATTATTGAGGGTTTTCGTATATTTATGTCTGATAATCAGATATTTGTCTATGAATTTCAAGTATTACAACCAAAATTAGACGGTGTTGTTTCCGTATAGTTTTGAGGAGTTGATTCCCGATAATCATCCTGTTCGGATTGTCAATGATATTTTGGAGAGGATCAATATAGACCCGCTGCTAAAAGCCTACAGCAAAGAGGGAAATCCCAGCTATCATCCCGTGATGATGCTCAAGGTGATGGTTTTTGCCTATATGAACAACATTTATTCCTCCCGGAAAATCGAAAAAGCACTTCGCGAAAACATCAACTTTATGTGGCTCTCCAATATGAGCATCGTGGATCATAATACCGTGAACAGATTTCGGGCTCACAAGCTTGAAGCGGCTTTCAAAGATATTTTCTCGCAAGTGGTTTTGCTTCTTGCCGAAGAAGGTTTGGTAAGTTTGAAACAGGTTTTTGTGGACGGAACGAAAATCGAAGCCCAGTCAAACCGCTACACTTTTGTGTGGGCCAATGCCATTAAAACCAACAAAGAAAAGATGCTCCGCCAACTAGAGGACCTTTGGAAATATGCCCAAAGCGTGGCAAGGGAAGAGGACAAAGACCCTGAACCGCCGGAATTTAAAGAAATCAGCAAAGAAAAAATTCAGCAAACCGTAGAAAATATCAATGCCAAATTGAAAGGCAGCGACCGCAAGACCGATTCCGACAAAAAAGCTAAAGCCAAGCTGAATTACATTAAAAATAATTTTGAGAAAAACCTCGATAAATACGAAGCTCAGGAGGCTATTTTGGCAGAGAGGAATTCCTACAGCAAGACTGATGAGGACGCTACTTTTATGAGGCTAAAGGATGACCATATGCAAAACGGACAGCTCAAACCGGCCTATAATGCACAGATTTCTACCGAGAATCAGTTTATTGTAAATTACACGATCCATCAAGAGACCAACGACTTCAATACCCTGAAGCGTCATTTGGAGAATTTTGAGAAATTGTTCGGCAAAAAAAAACTCGGAGAATTGGAAGAACTCACTGCCGATGCGGGCTACGGAAGCGAGGAAAATTATGAATTATTGGAACAAAAAAACATTATTCCATTTGTAAAGTACAACACCTTCGATAAAGAGCAAAATGCCCATTATCAGGCGAAACACAAGACTTTCAGCAAAGAAAATCTGCACTACAATCAGGAAAAAGATTATTACGTCTGTGCGATGGGTCAAAAGATGGAAAAAACACACGAAAGCACTCGGAAAACCAAGACCGGTTACCCTCAAAAACTCTCCCATTATCAGGCTAAAAACTGTGATGGATGCCCAATCAGAGGCGTTTGTCACAGTTCCAAAGAAAACCGGAGCATTGAGCGAAACCATCATCTGGAACAGTACAAAGAAAAAATCCGGGAACTATTAAACAGCCAAGAAGGCATTAAAAAAAGAAAACAACGCTCGGTTGAAGTAGAACCTGTGTTTGCACACCTGAAACATTGCAACAATTTTAAGCGATTCACACTTAGAGGTCTGAAAAAAGTAGAATTGGAGTTCGGATTACACGCTTTAGCACACAATTTAAGAAAGAAAGTTGCCTGAAGAAGACAACTTTTCACTTTTTCCAAAACATTGAAGATTGGAACTGCAATAAAAAATCCGCCTCAATTCTTATTGTGAGACAGATTCAAATAATTTTTAGTCTACCTACTCTCATACCCCTCCTTAAACTTCAAAAACTTTTCTGCGTCCTTTGGATTTTTCTGCATCCATTTGTTCATCAGCGTGGTATTGTGTTCCAGCTGTTTTACCTGCTCGGTTTCATAAATCGCCTTGTTTTCATTCTTGATCTCCTTGAGGATTTCCTCTCGAACCTCGGTCTTGGTGCGGATGCTTTCGCGGTACCAGATTTTTCCTAGATAAACAGTTGCTGATAAAATAAAAAATGCAACCAGCAATATAGCCAGGATTCCGAAAAACCAATATTTAACTGTATCTGATTTCTGATGAAATTTTTCCAGATGCTTTATAACGTCTGGAGATAATTCTGCGATAATATTGTTGGGGGTGGATTTAAGCAATTCCTGCCGTTTTAGATTTTCTTCATGTGCCAGTGCTTGGATTTTCTTTACATCCTCCTTGATGTCGCAGTACATGTGGAAAATCGCCTTCCCCGAAATTTCTACCGCCTTATTACTTTCTATGACGCGGTGCAAAAGTTCGATGCCTGCATCTTGTGAAGAATAATTTTCTGTATTCTCCTGGTTGTTAAATTCGTTGTTGTTCATTTTGTTTTTTTTGATGTTTTTTTTTAAAGACCTATCGCCTCCTTTTTCTTTTCCTCAGCAATTCGTCGTCAGCCGCCGGTGTGTAGCTCGGTTTGAGGAGTTCCTTCACGGCATTTTCAATCTCCCTGAGGGCTGATTTTTCCGGATTTTTTATTTCGTTCGTTTGTGGATTACTCTGACTGAAAATTGCCGACTGGTGGCTTTCCGCATTCCGGTTTAGAATTTCTTTGATATCTTTGATTTTCAGTTTGTTTGTAATCTCGGAAAGTTTGTAACCGGGATGGTACTGCCTCTGGGTTTGGTCGTTAATATCGCTCAGTTTCACAATCCGCATCCCCGACACGCCGTCCTTCACATTCTGCGAGAGCGTCACTCTATAACCACATCGCCGCATATAATCGACCAAGTCATCAAAATTTCTTGAGACCTTCAGACAGTTTTGCAGCACTTTCAGCATCTGCTGCTTTTTCTCCTTTCCGATTTCCACATCTGTTTTCAGGTTCATCTCTTTGCAAACATTTCTCACTGATTCACCGAAGCGCTTTCCGATATTGGCAGATTTTACCGTGCATTTACCATAAACATCTATGCGGTTCACGATGAAGTGGATATGTTTCTGCTTCGTGGAATGGTGGACGTCCAGGACAACCTGGTTATTTTTTGTAAGTCCCACGTCTTTCAATGATTTTATAGCCAGTTCCTTCAACTCTTCATTTGTCAGCCTGTCGCCGATTTCCTTTGGTGGAGAGATGTAGCCGGTGAGCGCCCATTTCTTGACATTGGGATTTCTCTCGGCGACAATCTTCATCTCTTCAAATCTTTCCTCCGGCGTTGTTGAAAGCAGGTTGTTGGAATAAATACATTCTGCCGTGCCTTTGTCGTTGCCGTTGTATTCAATCGCGATCTTACTAATCCTCCTCGTCGTTGCCGAATTGTTCATGCTTGATAATTTGTTGGTAGAGGTATTCTCTGATTAATTTGGTGACGGTGTGAATTTCCTCAAGGATCTCTTTCTTGTTTTCAAACTCGTTCCATTCTCTGTTCCTAAGCAGATTGGATATCCTTATAAAATTGTTGCCGTAATTCAATAGAACTTCGTCTGTCTTGAACTCGTTTACTTTAAGTTCCTTTTCGGTAGAAATCAGCCTTAAATATTTTGAAATTTTCAGGTTATATTTTTCTGCTTCCTTTCGAATTTTCTCAAACTCCTTTTCGGTAAAACGAACTGAGACTACCTTTGAAAAGTGGTTCGCCGTCTTCTTTTTCAAACCTCCCTCTCTACCGATTTCGCGAAAGCGGTTCCTTCTTTTTTCTTCTGCAACCTTTGCAATTTGCTGCTCGGAAATCTGTCTTACAAACTGTTTTAAAAAGTCATTTTCCATATTGTGTTTATGTGGTGTTTAATTTTTTTATAATTTTAAACTATGGGCTTGAATCGTAGTTCCAGACATGCGTTTCCGACGATAGGAGGAAACCAAAATGTTCCAATTTTACGATGAGCGGATACGCTTATTGTAAACATTGGGTACTTTTTGCACTAGACACATGGCAAGTTTTTACCCAGCCTTTTTAGAGCATTCCACCTGTGCTTATTTTGCGTAGGCCGGCTTGTATGAATCTTCATCTTTTTCTCCTGTAAATATTCCGGTTTTCCTCGGACTCGTGTATGGCTGTTTGATTTTTTTCAAGCTTATTTTCAAGTGTCTTTTCTTCCTGTGATATCAGGAAATCATTCAGATCTTGATGAGGGAAATATTCATTCGACCGGTCATCTGCCTCCGGGAATATTTTCAAAATTGAATCCCTGCACTGTTCGCCGGCGCGGTCGTTATCCAAGTACATTTCGACAGATTTATAATTTCCAAAAAGCCCTGATGTCTTGTGAACCATGGCGACAGCGTTCAGAATTAGATAGTCGGAAGGTGTCTTTTCCGGTTCTAAAATTTTAAAGGAGAGGTAGTCGGTAAAGCCCTCGAAAACCTTGAGGTTTTCAGAATTATTTTTTATCGTGGTGATATCCTTTTTTCCAAGGCAGATTTTGGAAAACCTGCTGCGGATCTCGTAGCCTCCCGAATCGTTTTTGAATCCTAATCCGAAATAGTTCTTCCCATTCATTTCGTAATGAATTTCCTGAAGTTCAGATTTTTGAAATTCGAGTTTTCTATATTTTAAATATTCAATCAACGCTGGATGTGACACTTCTTTTACTTCTAATATTTGATAAGATTTAGTTTCTTCTTTTGGATTGTTTAAATTTCCCTTCTGCTTTTGAAAAGAAAAATCAAACTTTTCAAGATATTCAAGAGCATCGGATACAGTGCATTGTTTGAGCTCCTGAACTATCGACACGACATCGTATTGTTTTCCAGTGCCAAAATCAAAGGCAATATTTTTCACATAATTCACTAATAAACTTGGCGTTCGTTCTTGTCGATTGATAGCATAATAATAGGCTGTTTTCGGATGTTCTTTACTTGGGAATAGAGAAAAACTTTCCATTACTTCTTTGATGCTGATATTTTCGTTGGCTTGTTTGCAATTCATTTTTTGTGTTTTTAAAATTTATTTTTTTATATCCAGTTATGTTTTTACCGTTTTACCATACCTGCCTACCTAAATATTGAATATCAGTTAGTTATATTAATTAATGACTTACCTTGTTGTTACCTGTTAATTGGATCCCTTCTTTAACGATGGTAGTTTAGGTAAAGTCTTATCTATTTGATTACCTTCATAAAAATTTGAAAATGAGTTCTGTAAGTCCACTTAGGTAAGTAGGTAGGATAAATTGAATGTCAAGGATTTAAACTTTCTTTCAGTCAATCTTTCTTCGGATCAGGTAGCCGTAAACCTGCAGTTTCGGATGCTTGATTCTTTCATACTTGAGCCTGGTGAGCGCCTTTCCGACCTTGATGTTGTTCAATCTTAAATTCAGGGCGTTGTTCATTGCCACAACGATGTCCGTCGCCGTAAGAAAGTCCTTGATGTCCTTCGATTTCTCGAAGTGTGCGGAAACGATTTCCTGCTCAAGTGAAAGCTGGGAAAACTGCTCGTTCCTCAGCTCATTAGCCTCTATGTCCGAGAGCGTCATTTCCGGTTGGTAATTTTTTCTTTCAAAAGCATTGTGGTACGCCTGCGCCCATACCTTGTCTATGTCTATTTCCTCCGCATAGGCGAAATCAATGCTGTAAACTTCGAAAACCAGCCACCTTACGCTTCCTGTCTCGTCGGTAAGGAAATCTGTTCTGTTGGTGGAGGCAACAAAGGAACATATCCTGTCCATGTTCTCCGGCTTTCTCCCGTAAGGCACCCTCACCTTTGCGCCGCCCATCGAGATAAAGGATTTCAGCGTGTTGACATCCGATTTGGACAGGACGGCCAGCTCGTCGGCGTTGAGGATGAAATTTTTGCAGATGGCAATGATGCCGTCCTTGTCCACTGTGACATTTTCGGAATAATAATCCCTGAGCCCGTCCGGGATGAGGAATCGCAGGAAGGTGGTTTTGCCCGTGTTCTGTTTGGAGCTTGCCAGCACGAGGCACTGCTTGTTGACATAGTCTTTCTTCAATGCGCAAAGCACGGCGCGGGTCAGCCACTTCTCGAGATGGTAGCGGAACGCTTCGCTGTCGTTGGTCCGAACAAATCCCGCCAGCTTCCGGATATGGTCTTCGCCGTCCCAGCCCGCGAGTTTTTTAAAGTATTCCGCTATCGGGTTGTATCTCTTTATCAGGTGGCTCCGAACGAGGATCTCCAGCTTCTGCATGGTGATCTGCATCCCGGCCTGTACGAGTTCTATCAGCAGGGAGTTGATGTTTAGCTCTGTCCAGTCGTCCTTTCCCTTGAGCGATATTTCTATCTCCAGGGCGATGGCGTTAAAGCGAAGGTCATACTTGCTTTCAAGATACTTCATCACCATATCGAAAATGGTAGTGGTCTCGGAAGCGGTTTGGTAGAGTACTGGGATTTTTTGCTCTTCAGCCGGCTTGTTGGTTATTTCTTCCATCGCTCCAGAATTTCCTGCTCGAATGCGTCATAGTCATCATTTTGTATTTCCTCCACATTATCCCCCAGAAGATAAGCTTCGAGGTCCTCTTTGCGAAAGTAGATTTTCTTTTGCCCCTTCTTTTTGTAGGCCTTCAATTTGCCGTGGTGTTTGAGTTGGTAGAGATAGTCCGGATCCAGGTTGAGGAACAGCGCGGCCTCTTCCTTAGAATAGATGTTCTTGGTTCCGAGGGCGAGCATCTGTAGCGCCTTCGAGGTAAACTCTTTTTGCGAGTTTACCAAAGTGGACATTTGGCTTTCTAGCGCAGCTAGTCTTTCTTGGTCTTTCATTTCGTTGAATTTTGTTGAGCCCAAGATATTTCCCAAAGAAATAGCAGCCTAAAAGCGACTTAAAAAGTTTTTTGTAAAATAAAACAACCTAAAGAAATGTGCGTTCAATAGGAGGTTTTGTTTGATAATGGTTTAGTCAATAAACCATTAAAAGCGACTAACTGTCGCCTTTATAATTATGGTTATCAAACAAATATGATTTTTAAAGAGAAAATGTTTTTTTTGGATTTTAGACTATATATCATCCTGAACATCGCTGTTGGAAAGATATTTTGAGAGGTTCCTGCTGTTTATTGGCTCTTCTGCGATATTTCCGAGCCTGTCTTTTGCCGAGGTGACGGCGTTGATAATTTTGCAGGTTTCGGCTTGGGTTATTGTGCCGGATTTACAACTTTCCATAACATTAGTAAAGGCCGATAAAAAGTCCAAAATAGGCTGTACGCTCACGCCGTTCCTTGCAGGCTTTGTAAACAGAATCTTTCCAGAGTTTTTCTTCCGCAGTAAAAAGTCCGATAAAACCCTCTCGGAATCTTTAGAAATAAAATAAGCCCGCAAAATATCATCAATGACCATATTCGGATTCTTTTTTATTTCAAAAGCAAAATCGGATTCCTGTAGGATATTATTGTTGTGTTTTGCGAGTTCGTTGGTTTCAGATAAAATGATTTGTTGATTATTTAATTCGTTTGAAATCTTAGTGCCAACTTTCAAAAATTCTCTTTTTAACTCATTGGAATGGTGTTCTATTTTATCTGCCGCGTCTTGCTTTTCTCGGAACTCAAACCTTTCGCTATAACTGTTTTTCTTGAATTTTTTGAATGCCTGAATTGGCTTAAATGGGTGTTCCATTTTTACCTCGAACAGTATTACGGCGAGAATTTGAAGAATGATATAGAATAGGATTTGGGTAAAGTCGATCTTCTCGGCATGGATATCTTCCAGTATTTTCCCGCCCCAGAAAAAGGAAAGCGACAATGAAACCAAAAATAAATTCAAAACGATTAAAAACCGCTGGGTGTTCCACTCGTTATACCAGTTTGCCTTTTCCTTGGAGTAATAGTTTATCGCAAACGGACTGAACGCAAACCAAAGCCGCCCTGCAAGATAGAAGGGGACAAGGATTGTAAAGGTTACCATTAGAATATATATTGCGATATAGAAGTTAGTCATAGATAACGTACTAAAATATTCTTACACAAAAATAGCATTAAAATAAAATACTTTTGTTCGTGAAATGTTCGTGACAAATATAAAAAAAGACACTCACATTTCTGTAAGTGTCTCGTTTTCAAAGCTCCTCCTGCTGGGCTCGAACCAGCGACCCTCTGATTAACAGTCAGATGCTCTAACCAACTGAGCTAAGGAGGAATGTCCTTGTTTTTAAGTGGTGCAAATATAGGACAGATATTTATACCTCACAAATTTTTACGTGAAAAAATTTTAAAAATTAAAGCTTATTAGTGAAAATTTTAAAAATATCAGCTCCAAATATCAACAGCATCAATCCTAAAAGAAATATAACTCCCACCATTTGAGCATTTTCCAAAACTTTCTGCGGAACAGGTTTCCCAACAATCATTTCATACAATGTAAAAATAACATGACCGCCATCTAAGCCGGGAATAGGGATTAGATTTAAAAAAGCCAGCCACACAGAAAACATTGCTGTAAAACTCCAGAACATCGTCCAGTCAATAGAAACACTTCCGTCTTTTGCTTTATCAACAGGCATATTTTTGATAATAGCCAAAGGACCTCCTACTTTCTTATAACCCTGCACTTTTCTATTGAAAACAAGCTTGAATTGCTTAACCTGATATGTTAAACTTTCAATACTTCTCGTAAATCCTCTTTCAATAGATTCAAAGAAATTAAAATGTTTTGTTTCTGCAAATTTCTCTAAATACTTGAAAGAAGCTAATCCTAAAGTCCCTTCTTTTGAAACAGATAGAACTAAAGGCTGTATAGTTCCCGCTCTGGATACCTCAACATTAATGTCTTTTCCAGCATTGCTTTTTACAACACCCTGAAATTCATCATAATAGTTAATTCTTTTTCCATCTACCGATACTATCTGATCTCCAACTTTCAAACCAGCCTCAGCTGTTTTAGGGTTATAAATAGAATCAATCACAGCAGGATATCTTGGAGTGAGAAAAGCTTTTGGATTTTCGTCCCTGAAAGCTAAAGCCTTACCATCATCGTTGGTTGGGAATGTTACTTCTTTCCCTCCTCTCAAAACGGTAATTTCATCACTGAGTAAAATATCTAGAGAAAGTTTATCAAGATTGTTCTGAGTTTTTCCATCTACTTTTAGAATTTTATCTCCATCTTGAAAGCCCATTGCTTTAGCAACATTCGTATAGTTCATTTGTACATCTTCCTTGGTACTGTCAAAAACTGTTTCACCATTAAAAAACGACAGACAGCCATAAATAATCCAAGCCAGGAAAAAGTTTACCGTAACACCGCCCAACATGATGATTAATCTCTGCCAAGCCGGTTTTGCTCTGAATTCCCAAGGTTGTGCAGGCTGTTTAAGCTGTTCAGTATCCATGCTTTCATCAACCATTCCTGCAATTTTTACATAGCCTCCGAAAGGAAGCCATCCGATACCGTATTCGGTTTCTCCTACTTTCTTTTTTACAACAGAAAACCAAGGATCAAAGAAAAGATAAAATTTCTCCACTTTGGTTTTAAACCATTTTGCAGGTAAAAAATGCCCAAGCTCGTGAAGAATTACTAAAATAGAAATACTCAATATAAATTGAAAGATCTTGATTGCTAATTCCATTAATTGTTTTTAGATTTTAATTTGCAAAGGTAACAATAATCAATAGGATGCCAAATAAAAAGCTTCTCGTAATGAGAAGCTTTGTCATATATTGATATTGCTATTAAAAATTAAATGAAACGCCTAAGCTTCCGTTATTCCCAACTTCAGCAAAAACACCAACTTTATCGGTGAAAAAATATCTCGCTCCAATATGAGCTCCAATTCCGAAATCTCTTCCCAGAACTCCCAGATCAACACCCGGATAAATATCCAATTGCTCCGGAAGATCCAATGCTTCTCTTAAGTGAAAATTCAGCCGCCCAAAAATAAAAACCCTGTTATCTTTATTATTGTCTCTGTAATTGTCAAAATAAGCATTACCTCCCGCACCAATAGAAATAACGTCACTAAGGCCATAGTCATACGTTGCTGTTATTCCCGTTCCATATCCCCACGCATTAAGTCCTAAATTGACTTTCTGATCACCTTTTCCAGTATAAGCCTGTGCATTGGCTGCGATTCCCGCAAAAAGCATCAGCATCAAAATCATTTTTTTCATAATAGATTTATTGTTTAAAGATCATAAAAAAAATATCTGCATCAAAAATAAAACCGAAATCAGTTTAAAACTGTATTTTTATAGAAGATAAAACAGGCATTATGAAAATCACAGGAATTAACTTAGATATTATCTGGAAAAATAAACTAAAAAACTTTGACAATATAGCACACGAAATCAGAGATGAAAAAGCAGATCTTTTTATTCTTCCTGAAATGTTTTCTACAGGATTCTGCATGGATGCTGCTGAAGTTTCAGACCGTAACGGAGAATCTTTGGAGTTTTTGAAGAAAATGGCACAAGAAAAAAATGCTGCTTTTTGCGGAAGCGTTCCGGTAGAATCAGAAGGAAACTTCTACAATAGAATGTACTTTGTGAAACCCGATTCGGAAGTTGCGTATTATGACAAAAGACACTTATTTTCATTTTCAGGCGAAGATAAAGTTTATACTCCGGGAAAGGAACGCATTATTGTTGAATATTCAGGAATCCGTTTTCTGTTACAGGTTTGCTATGATCTTCGCTTTCCTGTTTTCTCAAGAAATAATGATGATTATGATGCCATATTATATGTTGCCAACTGGCCAGAAAAAAGAGTCGGAGCGTGGGAACATCTTTTAAAGGCAAGAGCTATTGAGAATCTGTCGTTTGTTTTTGGCTTAAATAGAATTGGCACAGACGGAAATAATTTTTTGTACAAAGAAAGTTCTCACTGTTTTTTTGCAGACGGAAGAGAAATTTCAACAAAAAAAGGAAATCTGATCTCATCAGAATTAAATTTATCCGAACTGAACGAGTTTAGAAAACACTTTCAGTTTTTAAACGACAGAGATGATTTCCTGATAAAGATGTGAATGTAGTTTATCTACAAAATTTGTTTTGTTTTCCTTAACTTCCGCCAAGCTTTTCTTCCGAAAAAAATAATTAAAACCACACATAATATCGCTAAAACAGCAGCTACAAACGGGGCAATCATTGCCAAAACAGTCATAATTCCGGCTCCTGCTGTTTCTGTAGTTCCTACAAAATTATTCCCAAGACCTGCAGTTGTTGCCGTAGAAGCTGCTCTAATCCCGGCAAAACCCGAACTGATGGTTGCTGCAGTTCCGCCGCCTGCAATAAGCGCCAATCCCCATTGCGGAAGAGTTCCTAAATCTGAAAATTGGCTCGCAAAAAGGACAGAACCAGCAACGGTTGCCATAGGAACCGAAATTGTATCCAGAAAATTATCAACAACAGGGATATAATATGCTAAAATTTCTGCCACAGTTGCAATTCCGGTGGTAATAAGTGCAGGAAGCGATGAAAGCCATTCAAAAGTTTCAAGCGAAGGAATCCACTGAAAGTAAGATGCCAAACTTACAGCAAACATAGGTAAGAAAACACGGAAACCCGTTGCAGCAGCAAGTCCGACTCCTATAAATACACTTAATAAAAAAGAAAAATAGGGAATTTGATCTAACATTTTATTCGTCAATTGTTTGACTAAAGCTACAAAAAATATAGATAATACAATCTCTGGTAAAAAATTATTCAGAATTGTTAAATACCATTTGTTTTGAACAATGCATTAATAAAATTTATTTGAAAAAAACGGCGCTCCTACGTACTGTAAAATCAGCTTTTACTTTTATTCTGGGATTTGCAAAGAGTGATAAACTGAGACTCTACCTCATGAAAATTTGCAGGCATTTCATTTGAAACCCAAAAAAGCATTGCGACTGTTCTGTCTCCGAAACTTTCCGTAAACAAAGATTTATTTAACCGGTAAGATTCTCTTAAAAGACGTTTTATCCGATTTCGGTGTACTGCCTTTTTAAAGTACCTTTTAGAAACAGAAACTCCGAATTTTGTTCTGTCAACCTGTAATTGCGGATGATTTTTAAGAAGAATAATCCGAAGATTCCCAGAGGTTTTCCATTTACCTTTTGCAAAAAGCAAGTCAATTTCAGACTTCTTTTTAAGTTTTTCGGCTTTCGGATATTTATAATCAGGCATTAATTTTTTTTCACTAAATAATTAATCACTTCCGCAGCAGCATACAAACCAAAAATAGCCGGAATAAAACTTATCGTTCCATAGAAAGACCTTTTGTAATTGGTTCCGTCTGTCATTTTAAGACTGTCATCTTTTTGAAGTTCATCAGAAAAAACACATTTGAATCCTTTGTTTATTTTTTCTTTTCTCAATCTTTTTCTCACCTGTTTAGCAAGATAGCAATTTTGAGTTTTACTGATATCTTTCACCATTACTTTAGAAGGATCGGTTTTTCCGCCGGCTCCCATTGAACTGATGATTTTAATCTTTCTTTTTTTTGCAGACTTTATTAAGGTAAGCTTTGGGGTAACGCTGTCAATACAATCTAAAACATAGTTAAAATTACCTTTGTCTAATATTTCATCCATTCTTTCAGGATTCAGAAATTCGTTGATTTTAACTAAATTAAGTTTAGGATTAATATCTAAAAGCCTCTCCGCAACCACTTCTACTTTATGTTTTCCAACAGTTGAATGAAGAGCAGGCAATTGTCTGTTGATGTTGGTAATATCGACCGTGTCTCCATCAACAATCGTCATATTTCCCACGCCTGCTCTGGCAAGAAATTCTGCCGCAAAAGACCCGACACCTCCGAGTCCAACAACCAGAACAGATGCTTTGTTCAGTTTTTCCAAACCGTCTTCTTTAATCAGAAGCTCTGTTCTTTCCAGCCAGTATTTATCCATTTTGTATTGTTTCTAAATTTTCTAAAATCTGTGATTGAAGCTGTTCCAAAGAAATTCCTTTAAGTTCTGCAACTTTAACATACAGCTCTTCGACGGCAAAATTACCGTCATCCGTTTCCAAAAACAGTTTATCTAAAGGAATTTTTTTCACTGTATTCTGCAAAGATAAATTATAGAGAACCGCTTTTCCAAAACTTAGATAGAAATTATTCTTCAGCAAATCATCAGCAACATTCTGCTTTTTATTGAAACCATGAATAATCATGGGCTGCTGAGAAAATTTCCTGAATGAAATCACCTCGTAATATTTTCTCACACAATGAATAATCACCGGCTTTTTTACTTCATTAGCAATTTCTATCTGCTTAAAAAAAACTTCTTCCTGAATTTTCTCATCAATGGAAACTAAGGAATCTAAACCACACTCGCCTATTGCAAAACAGTTTTTCAAAATCGCAGATTGAAGCCAGTCTAATTGTTGATGAATATTTTCTACACTAATATCCTTAGGATGAATCCCTACAGAATAAGGAAAGTCATCCGGATTCTCATTTAAATTTAAACTATAAATTCCGAAGCTTACCTGTTTTTTATGATGATGAAAATCAAAAAATTCCATTGTCAAAAATACGTTTTTAAGCCTGATTAAAAATAATATTGATTCTCCGTTATTAATCATACCGCTTTTTAACGCAAAGGATCGCTAAGATTCCTTTATATACTAACTGTTTTTAAGTTCGCAAAGGCGTTTCACTCAGCAAAGAACTCAAAGGTTTTTCAATTATGTCAAGTTACAGACAATCATAAAATAATTAAACAAATGTTTATAAGAGAAGAAAAAATGACTATTTTTACTAAAACTGAATATATGGCAAAAAAATTTTCGGAAAAACAAATGCACATTTTGGATGTTGCAGAAGAACTGATTGCCCAAAAAGGATTTGAAGGTACTTCCGTGAGAGACATTTCGACAAAAGCCAATATCAACGTAGCGATGATTTCCTATTATTTTGGTTCGAAAGAGAAGATGATGGCATCATTATATCAATACAGAGTTCTTAAGACAAGGGAAAATTTTTCTGAATTTGCCGATACCATTAAAAACGGCAAACCTGAAATGCAAATGAAAGAAATGATCAAATACATTGTCAATCAACTTTTTAAATACAATTATTTCCACGGTTTTGTCACCCAGGAACTTCGCCATACCGAAAGTCTTAAAGATGAACTGATGGAATTTTACCAGCTTTTTGTAAGAAAACTGGATGAGGTAATCAAAAAAGGAGTTACAACAGGCGTTTTCACTTTTACTCCAAAAGCAGAAGATTTGCTTACTACGGTGATTGGCTCTACCCTGTTTGTGATCCGCAATAAAAATTTTTACGAATTGTATATTCCTCATAAAGATGCAGAATCCTATCAGAAAGAAGCAGAGAAAAAGGTAAAAATGAATCTGCTGATGAGCGTTTTTGCACTTTTGGGATATGCATCAGAATAAATTTAAAGAAGTTTTGATCAAAAATGGTTGAAATTTATTAATTCGACTTTTTGAAAATACTTTACCTTCTGTTTTTACGTTAAATAATCATAAAAAAAAATCTTTTAGCAAAAAAGTTATATTTTTGCAAATTGATAGTACGGTAAACCCGTGAACTGTTACATTGTATATGAAAAAATATTTTTTAGGTATTTTCGCCGTAGCTGTTTTGGCAGCATGTAAAAGTCAGCAGGAAAAAGCATTGAGAAGTGCAGACAAAAACTTCATTCTGAAAACCGCTAACGAAAATTTCGCCAAAAAGAAATGGAAAAATGCTTTGGCATTATATGACAGACTTCCTAATCTTGTTGCAGGAACAGACGATGCTCCGAATGTAGTATTCAACTCTGCTTATGCCAATTATTATGATAAAAACTACAGACTTGCAGGAAATCAGTTTAAAAATTTCGCAGTGAGTTTTCCTCAGGACAACAGAAAAGAAGAAGCTGCCTATATGTCGGCTTTATGCTACTACAACGGTTCTATGGATTATAACCTAGATCAGTCAAGCACAGAATTGGCAATCAATGAGCTGCAGGATTTTATTAACAACTATCCTTCTTCTGAAAGATCAAAAAACATCAATACGATGATTGATGAATTGTCTTATAAACTGGAATTTAAAGCTTATGAAAACGCCAGACAATATTTCAAAATGGGTGATTACAAATCTACGTCCGTTGCTTTTGAAAATGTTCTGGAAGACTTTCCAAGTACGAAACTGCGTCCGAAAATCTATGACTACATGATGAGGGCGCGTTATCTTTTAGCTCAAAACTCTGTTTATGACCTTAAAGAAGAACGTATTGAAAGTGCTTTGGCATTCACCAGACAGGTAGAAAAGGATCTTCCGGGTACAGAATACTCCAAGACAGCTGCAGATTTGAGGGAAAAACTTGAAAAAGAAAAGAAAGACTTTGCTGTCGTAAAAAAACAAACTGAAGAAAGAATTGCCGTTCTTACAGCAAAACAGAAAAAAATGGCAGATAAACTGGCTGCAGACTCAAAAACAGAACAGCAGATTAAAGACCAGATCTCCAACGAAAAGCAGGCAAAGCAGATTCAGAGAGACAGCGCAGTAATAAATACACCTCCACCCGCAGCAACTTTCAGAATTCAAAGATAATTCGTAGATTTGCCAACTTATAATTAAATTAATTTTCTCAAAATGAGCGTAAAAGATACAAAAGCAGAAGTAAACACCATTACTTACGATAAGGATAAGATTGAAGACAAAGTAGGCTCAATCTACGAAGCTATTGTCATCATGGGAAAAAGAGCAGAGCAGATCAATGCAGAGATCCGTACTGAATTGCACAACAAGTTAGACGAATTTGCAGTACACAACTCTACTTTGGAAGAAGTTTTTGAAAACAGAGAGCAGATTGAAATCTCAAAACATTACGAAAAACTTCCTAAACCTACATCTATCGCAATTCAGGAATGGCTTGATGACGATGTATACTTCAGAAAAACTGAAGACAGACAGAAATAATCAAATTTTTATATTATAGGCAAAGGTCATAGAAGAATACTTTTATGACCTTTGCTGTTTATATGAATGTTTGTGAAAAAAAATAAGTAATTTAGACGTTTAAAAAATATTTCATGAGTATTTCCGGAAAAAAAATTCTCATCGCAGTTTCCGGCGGAATTGCAGCTTATAAAATTCATTTTCTGATCAGAGAGCTTATTAAAAAAGAAGCGGAAGTACAGGTAATCATGTCTCCGGAAACAGAACATTTCGTTACAAAGCTGAGCCTCTCAACCCTTTCAAAAAAACCTGTTTATTCTGAGTTTTATAGTGAAAACGGAACGTGGAACAGCCATGTGGAAATGGCACTTTGGGCAGATATTATTTTGGTTGCACCGTGTACGGCAAATACGTTGGCAAAAATGATCCACGGAATGTGCGACAATCTTTTGATTGCTACATATATGTCTGCAAAATGTCCAGTTTTTATTGCTCCGGCAATGGATCTGGATATGTATCAGCATCCTTCCACCAAAAATAATCTGGAAATGGCAGAAGATTTCGGACACATTGTTATTCCTGCTGAAAGCGGAGAATTGGCAAGCGGTCTTTTCGGACAGGGAAGAATGGCAGAACCAGAAACAATTATAAAAACTATAGAAAGTTTTTTCGATTTGAATTACAAAAAAAGTTTAGCCGGAAAAACAGTACTGATAACCGCAGGACCTACTTACGAAGCGATTGATCCTGTAAGGTTTATCGGGAATCATTCATCAGGAAAAATGGGATATTCTTTAGCTGAAGAAGCAGCAAAAAGAGGCGCAAAAGTGATTCTTATTTCGGGGCCTTCTTCTCTAAAAACCATCAATGAAAACATTGATATACATAGAATTACCTCAGCGAATGAAATGTACGAAAAGGTTTTTGAATTCTACGAAACATCCGACATTGCCATTGCAAGTGCTGCGGTTGCTGATTATGCTCCAAAAGTAGTTGCCGCAGAAAAAATTAAAAAAAATGATGATATACTCACAATAGAGTTAGTTAAAAATCCGGATATCCTTAAAGCAATGGGCGAGCAGAAAACCCGTCAGATTTTAGTAGGATTCGCTTTGGAAACCAACAATGAAGAGGAAAATGCAAAAGCTAAACTCAAAAAGAAAAATTTAGATTTAATCGTTCTTAATTCTCTTAGAGACGAAGGCGCCGGCTTTAAAAATGACACCAACAAAATAAAAATTTTTACCAGAACAGAAAAACTTGAATTTGGATTAAAATCTAAAGAAAATGTAGCAATAGACATCCTAGATTGTATTGAAACTCAGATTTTAAAATAAATTTTATAAATTTCCGTTTTGAATATTTAATATAAAAATAAGACTGCCATATCTGTTGATGCATAAGGATTATAATGCAACAGCATGGCTTCAAAACAATGAAATCTCTTTATGAAAAAAATAATCATACTTTTTTTCCTGATTCTGTTTAATTTCAGCTTTTCGCAGGAAATTCTTGCTACTGTTCAGGTAAATTCCCAGCTTCTTGGAGGAAGTAATACTCAGGCTTATAAAGCTTTAGAAAAAAGTTTGCGGGATTTTATCAATAATACAAGCTGGACAGGCAAGAAACTTCAGAATTTTGAGAAAATAAAATCAAATTTTGCCATTGTTCTCAGCGAAAGAGACGGAAACCGGTTCAAAGGAACCATTGTTGTACAGGCAGTTCGTCCGGTTTTCAACAGTTCTTATGAATCTCCTTTACTGAATCTCCAGGATACACGATTTGCCTTTGAATATGCTGAAAACGAAAATTTAATCTTTAATGAAAGACAATTCTCCGGCAGAAACCTGATTGACGTTATCAGTTTTTATGTCTATCTTATTTTAGGCTATGATGCAGACAGTTTCCAATCAATGGGAGGAAGCCAGTGGTTTTCAAAAGCACAGCAGATTGCCCAAAACTCGCAAAACAGAGGCTACGATGGCTGGAATCAAATCAACGAACCAAGAAGCCGATCCATTTTAATAGGAGAAATCCTGAATCCGAACATGAATCAGCTGCGCTCTACGATTTATACTTATCACAGAGCCGGATTAGACGGATTATACAATCAGGATCAGACGCAGTCTAAAAAAATTATAGCCGATGCTATTATGCAGTTGAAAACTTACGAAAATACTTTTCAGCAGAATTATTTTTTCAACTTATTTATGGATACCAAAGCTGACGAAATTTTCAATATTTTCAATTCCGGAAATAACGGCTCTGTCAACATCAATAATCTGAAACAGCAGATGATTGTCTTTTCACCCAAGAATACAGAATCACGATGGAATAAATGGAAATAAAAAAGTTTAATTCCCAAATTCTGAATTCCAAATTTTATCTTTGCAGTATAAAATGAAATCTGCTCCTGATTTATGCTTTCGAGAATTTACATTAAAAACTTTGCTCTGATTGATGCACTTGATGTTTCCTTAAAAAATGGTTTACAGGTAATTACCGGTGAAACAGGAGCTGGAAAATCTATTATTCTGGGTGCACTCCGATTGATCTTAGGAGAAAGAGCAGACAGTAAATCTATTTCAAAAACCGACGAGAAAAGCATTGTTGAGACGGAATTTAACCTCAACAATCAGTTTAAGAAATTCTTCATCGAAAATGATCTTGATTATGAACATCACACGATTATAAGAAGAGAAATTCTGCCTTCCGGAAAATCCAGAGCTTTTATCAACGATGTTCCGGTTACTCTTGATGTTCTGAAAGAGCTTTCTTCACAGCTGATTGATATTCATTCTCAGTTCGAGACCTCAAATCTTTTTACGGCAGAATATCAGTTCAAAATTATTGACGGACTTTCTGAAAACAAGACTTTAATAGAAAATTATCAGCAGGATTTCCTGGAATTCCAAAGCCTGAAAACCCAGCTTAAAAAACTACAAATACAGCTTTCTGAAAACACAAAAGAAAGTGATTACAAACTGTTTCTGCTGAATGAGCTCGAAGATCTTAAATTAGATGATATTAATTTTGAAGATCTTCAAAACCAGCTTTCGGTACAGGAAAATGCAGGAATGATCTCGGAAAATCTTGCTCAGATTTTATCAAGATTTCATCAGGAAGAAATGGGAATTTTGACATTTTTCAACGAAGCAAGGTCTAAACTCTCTAAAATTGCAGATGTTTCCAATACCTTTACAGAGCTTAATGAAAGACTGGAAACTTCTTTTGTGGAAGTAAAAGATATTATTTCTGAACTGGAAGATGAGGCAGAAAAAGTAGAAATCAATCCCGAAAATTTAGCCCAACTTTTAGATCTGAATAATAAAATCAACACTTTATTTCTAAAACACAATGTTTCTGACGTAAAGAGCTTAATTGAAATTCGGGATCAGCTTTCAGGCGAACAGAGAGGAACGGCAGAAATAGAAATTCAGATACGGGAAACGCAGGAAGATATTTTCCGAAAAGAAAAATCAATGGAGAATTTAGCCCAAAAACTTTCCAGAAACAGAAAAAAAAGCATTCCTGTTTTCGTCAAAAAAGCAGAAGATCTTCTTAAAAAACTAGGTCTGGAAAAAGCTAAAGTTGATATTGAGCTTACAGACTCGCAAGACTTTAATCAATTTGGAAAAGAAAATATCCAACTGTTGTTTCAGGCAAATTCCGGTTTTCCTTTGAAGCCGATTCAGACAGCTATTTCAGGAGGTGAGAGATCCCGTGTTATGTTGGCTGTTAAAAAAATTATTGCCGAAAGTGATGAGCTTCCTACGCTTATTTTAGATGAAATTGATACCGGAGTTTCCGGAAAAGTTGCCGAAGAAATTGGAAATCTGATGCGTGAAATGTCTGAAGATATGCAATTGATTGTCATTTCTCACCTAGCACAGGTTGCCGCCAAAGGCAATAATAATTACAAAGTCGTAAAGCAGGATGTTGCAGGAAAAACGCAGTCTACCATCATTCCGTTGAACGATGAAGAAAAGCTGAACGAAATTGCACAGCTTCTTTCCGGAAGTAAAATTACCGAAGCGGCTCTGACGCAGGCAAGAGAACTGATTGGATGATTAGAATCTATTTTTAAAAAATTGAGTTTTCGGATAGCAGAATGTTTACTCCTGCAAATTTGATGTGTTGAAGCTGATGAGTAATTGATACTAAATCTTTACTTAATACACGCTATTTTAAAGCATTTTCTTATATTTATCAGTAAAATACAATAATATGAATTGGAAATTTATCTGCATTTTATTAATGTTTAATTTTTCATTACACTCCTTTGCTCAAAGTAATGGTGACACAACAAAAAATAAGACGGTTGGCCATCCTCAAAGAACTCTTAATCCAAATACTCCATTTATTTACAAAAAAGGTTTCGGAAAATACACTATCTTGACAAAAAAGATACTACTTAAGGATAGAAGCACCAAAGAATTAAACGAATTGAAATTTGATGCAGTTTATTCTTGCTTTTATACAAAAAAGATGATGTATGAGAATTTTGGAAAATGGACTAAAGAAATCAGACCAAATATTGATGATTCTCATCCAATACTTGTTTGGGAAAAAATAAAACTATTCAAAGATGAAGATAAATTGTATTCTGTGTATGCAAATGGTGAAGAAAACCAGGACGAAATCTATGCAAGTGTTCTTGTTTTCAATGAAAATAATCAGGATTGCCTAGCTAAAACTTCTTCAGAAAAAGAAAAAATTATAATGTTTTTTTCCGACGGAATCAAGAATTTAAGCAATAGTAACAAATTTCATAGACTATATAGTAGGTGGGTTAATAATTATAAACCAAAGAAATCAAAGAGCTAGTAAACTTTCAATTTAATGTTTTTTCAATATGTAAAAAGCTTCATTGGCAGAAGCTTTTTTATTCACTCAACTTTCCTTATTTTTGATAAAATCCTTTTAAGATGAATTATAAACCAATCTTATTAACGGCTGGAGTATTATTTTCGGCCCAATTTTCAGCTCAAAAAATGCAGTACCCTAAAGCTATCAAAGGAAATCAAACCGATATATATTTCGGAAATTCTGTTGCCGATCCTTACAGAAATTTAGAAAATGATTCTGATGCTACTAAAAAATGGGTAGATCAGGAAGTTACTTTCAGCGAAAGATATTTATCGCAAATTCCTTACAGACAGGAAATCGTAAAACAATTAACAGATACCTGGAACTACGAAAAGATAGGAGCCCCTTTCAAAGAAGGTGATTATACATACTATTATAAAAACAACGGTCTGCAGGCACAATCTGTACTGTACAGAACTCATAACAAAACAAAAACAACCGAAGTCTTTTTAGATCCCAATAAATTTTCAGAAAAAGGCACCACTTCTCTTTCCGGACTATCATTCAACAAAAAAGGCAATCTTGCAGCCTACTCCATTTCAGAAGGAGGAAGCGACTGGAACAAAATTATCATCATGGATGCGGTTACCAAAAAACAGATCGATGAAACCATTGTTGATGTAAAATTCAGCGGAATCTCGTGGTTAGGAGATGAAGGATTCTATTACTCCAGCTATGATAAGCCGAAAGAAGGAACTGTACTTTCTGGAATGACCGATAAACATAAAGTGTATTTCCACAAACTCGGAACCAAACAATCTGCAGATCAGCTGATTTTCGGAGGAGAAAAAACACCGAGAAGATATATCGGAGCCGGAGTTTCTGAAGATCAGAGATATCTGATTGTTTCTGCCGCTAACGCTACCAACGGAAACGAACTGTATATTAAAGATTTAAAAAAAGGCGGAGAATTTATCCAGATCAATAAAGGTTTTGATATCAATGCCAATATTGTTGATACGGACGGTGACAACCTTTATATTTTCACAGACAAAGATACGCCAAATATGCGCCTGGTAAAAACTACCATTCAGAATCCTTCTCCCGAAACATGGAAAGACGTGATTCCTGAAACGGAAAATGTACTTGGGATTTCCGGCGGCGGCGATTATTTTTTTGCTACTTATATGATTGATGCCATTGATCAGGTAAAACAATATGACAAAAACGGAAAACTCATCAGAGAAATTACACTTCCCGGAAAAGGAAATGTCGGCGGTTTTGGTGGTAAAAAAGAGGAAAAAGAACTTTACTATTCTTTCAGCAACTACATCACTCCCGGAACGACCTATAAATTCAATGCAGATACAGGTAAATCAGAAGTTTATCAGAAACCGAAAGTAAAGTTTAATCCTGAAGACTATGTTTCTGAACAGGTGTTTTATACCTCTAAAGACGGAACTAAAATTCCGATGATGATTAATTATAAAAAAGGAACCAAGCTGAACGGAAAAAATCCGACAATTCTATATTCATACGGAGGCTTTAATGTCAGTTTACAGCCTTCTTTCTCTGTAGTGAATGCAGTATGGATGGAAAACGGAGGAATTTATGCCGTTCCTAATATTCGCGGCGGAGGTGAATACGGTAAAAAATGGCATGATG
>JAANMY010001794.1_pt1 | contig 22510 bp, 22 predicted proteins | sample 7279691 | NCBI WGS metagenome assembly JAANMY01 (sample SAMN14094543, study PRJNA606508) | bioreactor metagenome | isolation source: A lab-scale SPAN reactor treating ammonium-rich wastewater day 388 | place: Ireland: Galway | collected 2018-02-07
ACTGAAAAATTATTTAATATATTTAATTGCACGGCCTTTACCCTCCAAGCTACCCCAACTCATCAAAGATATACCTCCGTCACCATAGCGAATTAAAATTACTGCATCAGCACCAAGCTTAGATGCTTCTTTTTGCAATTTTTCATTTACCATATCGCGCGTTGGATTTGGATGGAAAATTGTAGTTTTATTAACTCTAACTGTAATATCTCCGAGCGATTTATATTCACGATCTACTACATCTTGATCAGTTAAATAAATTTGTGATGGCTCTTTCTTTGAGACAGCTTCTTGCGTGCTAGCTTCACTAAGTAAATTTTTATTATCTACGCTGCTTGTAGACCATGTGGCGCAGCCACTCACAGACGCAGCGATAATTAATGTAAAAATTAATTTTTTAACCTTCATTACTTCACCTTATTAACTAATTTAATAACCAATAAAATTAAACGAGAAATTTATTAAAACTAACTCGCTTATTACAAAAAAATACCCTGGTTTTATTCTAGAAAAATTTGAAACCTATAAAAATTTCTAAACCAAGATTCTCAGATATCATCCAAACTTTTGTTACACCTGCCTTACAAAAGCTTTACCAGCTCCCTCTATTTTTTCCGTAAGCCGCCCTTTAAAATCAGCACACAGCCTGAATGTATGGCTAGCTACCTAACGTCAAGCTCAACTGAGCCGGTTGAGCGAAAGCGAAACCGGCTTCGGCTGGAGCACCGTGTTAGGCGATATTAAACGTGGTCTGTCCCTATTTTTCTAATTATTTCTTGTGATAACCGTTGTTTTTGCTCATCGGTTCTACTCGCCAGAATTTTGGCGACCACATGCACAAAAGATGCTTTGCCATCGCCAATTTTGAAATTTTTATAGGCAATGGCACGGACTTTGATATCGGCACCATCGGGCAGAAATAACTGGCTGTGAAGCGCACCGTCAATTAAGAATTAATTATTTTTTGCAATGAATCGACAATCTAAAAATCAAAAGAACATTAATCCCAGCATAAATATAATAGCAATAAAAAATAAAGCTAATGGACTCGATTTTTTACCCTCAATCTTATTGTAAGAATCTATATAACTTTTTTCTTTTGATTGAATAAAAAACCTTCCTTGATTCCCACAGCCATTAGATTTTCTTGTTTCATGATTTTTTATTCTATTATCTTGGCATAATAATTTCACGCCATTATGAGTACATATTGAAGCAGTTAATTTCCACGCACGGAACTTACTACAGTCAGCACATAGAGGATAGTTATGATTTTTAGTAACTACAATTTTACCATTTACTGTACTCCTATGCCCAAAAACATACATATTTGCTTTATAAACATGCTTCTGCCTACTATTAAGAGCCATTTCATTCTTTCACTAAATTCTTCCGATATTTTCTCGGCCTATAAAAAGATGCATACTACCCACCAAGCAATCGCAGGAAAGCATTATATAAATCACCTTCTTAATAAACCACTAAAAAATTGATTTTAATTATTTTAACTTAATTATCTAGAGATCACTTTTTTCTTTGCTGCATCAAACTCTTCTTGCGTAAGAATGCCATCTTTAAACAATTTTTGTAGCCGCTCAATTTCTTCTGCAATGCTTGAGCCAGCAATTTTAAACTGCTGATTAGACTTATTTTTCAAATAAACAAATACAGGCGAAAATTTTATTTTTAGTGCATCAGGTTCAATCTCTGATGTATGAATATAAATTTCGCCAGTTGCCGTCATTATTCTCATAAAAGTATTGGTAGTTTTTCTTGTGGTTGCAGCATTAATAAGCGCTGCTGCAGCCGCACCTTGAATAAAACCTTCTAAACCAAAACCACCACCACTCATTCCAGCATCCGTTGCGACTGTCCCTGGACCAGAAACTTCAACCTCGTTAATCTCTTCAAAAGGAATATCAATAACATCCAATGAATCATTTATTTTTATAATTATTATTGATGAAGCATTTATCCCAAAACTTATTTCCTGCCCTTGACTCAATGGATATCCTGAGCCACCAACATTTTTTGCGCTAATACTTTTAAAGCCAAATTTTTTTTCAATCAATGCTACTGAATTGATATTAATCACATTGGAAGATGCTTGCGGATTCTGTTTTTCGTACCACTGCTTTTCTGTTAAGTAGCCCTTTGCAAGTAAAGACTTTGCATGCTGTTCATTTGCAAAAAAAGGAAAGACTAACCAACCGAAGCCATAAGTGACGATGGAGACAATGAAGCTGATCGCCGCCCATCCCCACATACCCTTGTAGAGATACCAGAAAAAACCGAAGAAAAAGCAAGGCCACGAGAAGCCACCCCAAACCTGCTCGGTCGATCCGTTTGTTGGGTGATAGGCTTTACCTTGAAGTGTGGACATAAAATTTCCTCCGTGAGTGCATTGTTCTGAACGCGCCGATTGTGACACCTAACGATTGAGGTAAGCCGACCGCAGTATGCGGGTCGGCTTGAGCGATTGGTTAGATTTATTTGCTAAATTCAAAATCACATTTCAAACAGCGGTAGTTGTCTAAGACGTTTTCATCAACAACTTCTCCTGCTTTCGACCCAATGACTCCACCCGCAGTCCCACCTAAAAGTGCGCCTGTAATCGAGCCAAAGATGCCACCAGCAACAGCTCCGATTGGACCAGCAAATGCACCAATTGCAGCTCCAGCTTTTGCACCGGCAGCAGCGCCACCCCATCCTGCAGCAGCACCTGCTCCCGCACCTACGACTGTTCCAGCTCGTTTCCCATAATTTTTCTTATCGATGTTTGTCGAGTTGCATTTTGGACATTGCATTTTTATCTCCTCTGCTAACGGGCGAGGTAAGCCGACCGCAGAATGCGGGTCGGCTTGACCGAAATGTTAGAGCCAGAAGCCAAAACAGATAACCTGAATTGGCGACGGGCACTAACTGCGAAAAAGCACGGCGCCACCGAGGCGGCACAGCGCTGCGAAAACGATAGCTGCTTGCGCTTTCTACACAAGGACCAGAGGTCAAAAAGACCACAAACCAGCGTAATACCAATAGGCGAAGCCCAGAGAAACGACAAACCCAGCGCTGAACAACGCTTGAGAAATTGAATGTCGTTTGAATAAACATAGGCGAAATAAATTGGTTTTCAGTGGCACTAACGTTGAAGCTAAGCCGCGAGCGGCGGCCTGCCGACGCGAGTCGGCTTGAGCGACTGGTTAGACCGCATTTCTGTAGGCTTCAACAACGTCCTTTGGCAGGAAGACATACTTAAGGACTTCATCCAGAATTTCAGGATGCAGTGAGAGCGGCGAGTTTCCACTCATAGAGGTTCGCGTGTAGCTGACGGAAGTTCTGCGCCGCTTTCCGAACTTCAGGTTGTGCCAAACCAAGCCTGCCCTGCTGGGATGATCCGACTTGGCAAGCACTTTCTCCAAGTGACCACCCATGATGGAAAACTCCTGCGGTGCCTTGGTTTCTGCTCGTTCATTCCGCTTGAGCTCAAGCGCTAGCAAGTTGACCTCTGTACCGCCGGGAGGCTTCACGTTGTAGTCAAGAACGCGCGCATAGCGCCTGAGCTCCCAGACCGCCGTATCCAAGCGGAACAGCTCGTCTCCCATGGAGTAGTACGGTGTCTCGTAGTACCGAAAACGGCCATACGTATCCAGGTACTGAAGGAACTTGTGCGTGTCTGGGGATAGGCGAACCTCAAACTTCTTCGACTGCTCGAAAGCGTCGAGAAGCTTCGATAGATCGTGACTCCTTGGAGCTTTGATTCGATTCAGAACGAGGATGCACTTCAGATACTTCTCAATCGCCTGGAGGCTCTGCCAAAGAAACTGCGGCACGAGCTGCGCACGGAAAGATAAGCGAGCTGCAATGTAGTCGCAGTCGGCTACATCTCGGAATGACCGAATAGCAAAATCGTTGAGAAGAATGTCGGTGTTGTACATGCGGTCTAACGCCCTAAGTTAACCGGCGCCGGAAGCCGAAGGCTGTAGGGCACCAAAACTGGCCATGAAAATGCCGAAGGCATGGCCAGTGTTGGCGTCCGCGTTGAACCGACATTTAGGCTGGGGATAGGTGAAAGTGAAAGGGACGTACTCATGTTTTCTTCGGCCCATAGCTGCGAAAGGCCCTCATGTGCGCCTTTTCTTCGTTGCGTATACTCTCGATTGAGGTAAAGAGTTGAGGCTCTGGATCAACTTTTCCCTCTACCACTCGATGACAGTGGATCGGCGCTTTCTTTCCATTTTTCGAAAGATACTCGTGCGCAAGGCGATGAGCCTCAAGCAGTTGCTCATCAATAATCTTGGCACCTTGAGTTCTAGTCAGGATGCGTACAACCACTGCGACATCCAAATCTTCGAAATAGACCACGTCGCGAAACTCAAGGAGTTTATTTCCTTGTAAATTTGTCTTTTCGAGGAGCGTGTCGATGCATGCTCCCACGGGTCGCTTCAATAGTCTGTCGTAGAACTCATCAAAGATCTTTTTGCCAAAGCAGGTGGCTGTGAAAAAAGCCAAGCCCCCGACAATCTCAATTCCAGAAAGTGCCGTTGGTGCTTGATGCTTATAAAGCGTTGGATTGCTTTTAAAAGATTCAGGGGACTCTTCCCAGCCACCATCTTTGAGAGCGCTCTCAATGGGTGCAAGTGCGTCAATGGCTGCACGCAAAAAGTGCTGTTGGCCTTCTAGGCCGAACATGTATTTGTACCTGTCGATCATGCTTTTACCTTTCTATGTGAAGGCCTAACGGACTAGGTAAGCCGCCCGCAGTATGCGGGTCGGCTTGAGCGCCGGGTTAGACCCAAAGCGCAAAAACGAAAGTGACCGCACAGGCCACGGACTACGAAAACAATAGCTGCTTGTACTTGCTGCACAAGGGCTAGAGGCCAAAAAGAATTGAAACTGGTGCAACCCACGCAGGCGAAGCCCGAGCGAACGCCAAACACCCAGCGGATAAACGCTTGCGAAGGTAAATGGCGTTTGAATATTCATGGGCTGAAATGAGCAGGAATAAAAAGCAGGCTAACGTATAAGGTAAGCCGTCCGCTTTAGCGGGTCGGCTTGACCTGATGGTTAGAATTTTCGTCCTTGTTTAAGGCTGAATTGACGCCGCTGAATTTATAAATCCTTTTTGAAACTCGCCGCCCAGATGCGGAAGCACCCAAAGAGATGGATTCCTCTTTTGTTTTAGCTCCTATGCTCCCTTCTGCATTGAGATCATAAAACTCCTCTATCTCCACTTCCTCTGCAATTTCAATTCGCTTCGCAATTGCAAGTTCTTGCGCGACTTTTGCCTGGGCTTCTGCCATTTGCATCTGAAGCTCTTGCTTTTTTGCTGCTAATTCGAGTTCTTCAAGCGTTTTTTTACTCGGATCATCTTTAATTGAATCAAGAGCGTATTCTGCAATTTTTCCAACCAAGTATCCGGTGGGATTGAGCGCAATAGATGCGACTGTGAAGATGGTATTGGACGACATGTTATGGACTCTAACTAGAATTAGACAGCCTAATTTCTCAAAAATCAGACCGCCTATTACAAAAAATTCTTCATCTTCCCTCTGAGAAAAAATTAGGCACCCCTAAAAAATTCCAGACGAAGCACTTACCCATCATCCAAACTTTTGTTACACCCCCCTTACAAAACCTTACTTCACCCATTCCCCTTGCCGTTCGCGCACTACGTCTTTCAAAAAGCGCCACACGGCCTGAATGCGGGGCTCGGTTTTGGCTTCTTCGGGCATGCTCATCCAGAAAGTGCGGGTAAAGCAGGCTTGCCAGCAAATCGTCCACGCAATGAATAAAACGGTAGCGGCGTAAATCGTCACTGTAGGCCACCGCCGGAAAAAAGCGCCAATGATCCCAATCCATGCGTAGCAGTGCATCTGTGCTTTTTTGCAGATAAAAACTGCACAAACGCCTATTGCTCTATCAAATTTGCACACTACCATGGGCTTATCGATTTTGTTTATCCGGCCTTAGACCGGTTTTTTTCACCCTCCAGGAGACATTGCGCAATGAGCATCCCTACCGTCAAGCTACTTATCAACGGCGAATTTGTTGAATCCAAAACCACCCAGTGGCGTGATGTGGTGAACCCCGCTACGCAAGAAGTGCTGGCCCGCGTGCCTTTTGCTACGCAGGACGAGATCAACGCCGCGGTGGCTGCGGCCAAGGAAGCGTTCAAGACGTGGAAGAAAACCCCCATTGGTGCCCGCGCCCGCATTTTTTTGAAGCTGCAGCAGCTGATTCGCGAAAACATGGGCGAGCTGGCCGCGCTGCTGACGGCTGAACAGGGCAAAACTCTGCCCGACGCAGAGGGCGACGTGTTCCGTGGCCTGGAGGTGGTGGAGCACGCCAGCGCCATCGGCAATCTGCAGCTGGGCGAGCTGGCCAACAACGTGGCCGGTGGTGTCGATACCTACACGCTGCTGCAGCCGCTGGGTGTGTGCGCGGGGATTACGCCGTTTAACTTCCCGGCGATGATTCCGCTGTGGATGTTCCCCATGGCGATTGCCACGGGCAATACCTTTGTGCTCAAGCCGTCTGAGCAAGACCCGATGGTGACCATGCGCCTGTGCGAGCTGGCACTGCAAGCCGGGATTCCGGCCGGGGTGCTGAACGTGATTCACGGCGGCGAAGATGCGGTAAACGCCATTTGCGACCACAAGGACATCAAGGCGATTAGCTTTGTGGGCTCGACCCACGTGGGCACGCATGTGTACAACCGCGCCAGCCTGAACGGCAAGCGCGTGCAGTGCATGATGGGCGCAAAAAACCACGCCATCGTGCTGCCCGATGCCAATAAAGAGCAAACCCTGAACGCCATTGCCGGTGCCGCCTTTGGCGCAGCGGGCCAGCGCTGCATGGCCCTGCCGGTGGTAATGCTGGTGGGCGAGGCGCAGCAGTGGCTGCCCGACCTGATCGCCAAAGCCAAAACGCTGAAAATCAGCGGCGGCAATGAGCCGGGCACCGATGTGGGCCCGGTGATTTCGTGCAGCGCTTTGAGCCGCATTGAGGGCCTGATTGAGCGCGGCATTGCCGATGGTGCCAAGCTGGTGCTCGATGGCCGCAAGCCCACGGTACCCGGCTACGAAAAGGGCAACTTTGTCGGCCCGACCATTTTCAGCGGCGTGAAGCCCGGCATGAGCGTGTACGACCAAGAAATTTTTGGCCCCGTGCTGTGCGTGGTCGAGGCGGCCACGCTGGATGAGGCCATCGAGTTCATCAACGCCAACCCCAACGGCAACGGCACGGCCATCTTTACCCAGTCGGGCGGCGCAGCGCGCAAGTTCCAGGAAGAGATCGACGTGGGCCAGGTGGGCATCAACGTGCCCGTGCCGGTGCCCGTGCCGCTGTTCTCGTTCACCGGCAGCCGCGCCTCGAAGCTGGGCGATCTGGGCCCCTACGGCAAGCAAGTGGTGCTCTTCTACACCCAGACCAAAACGGTAACGGCCCGCTGGTTTGACGACAGCACCCTGGGCCACGGTGTGAACACCACCATCAGCTTGAAATAAGCCCCGTCCGCTAAGAACGTGAACACGCTCTAACTAAGAAAGCGCCAGGTGCAGCCTGCCCTGCCCTGGCGCTTTCGCCCCAAGATTTATGCATAAAATCAGGCTCTAGCCCTTTATTTATAAGCGCTAATAGCTATTAAAATTAGGAGACCTGTATGGATTTTGAACTCAACGAAGACCAACGCGCCTTTGCCGATACGGCGCGTCAGTTTGCCCAGGCCGAGTTGGCCCCGCACGCTGCGCACTGGGATGCCGAGGGCATTTTCCCGGTGGAGGCCATCGCCAAAGCGGGCGAGCTGGGCTTTTGCGGCCTGTATGCGCCCGAGTGCATCGGCGGCCTGCAGCTGCCCCGGCTGGATGCCACCTTGGTGTTTGAGGAGCTGGCGGCGGTTGATCCCAGCACCACGGCCTTCATCACCATCCACAACATGGCGACCTGGATGCTGGGCACCTGGGCCACTGACGAGGTGCGCGCCGAATGGGGCGAGCAACTGACCAGCGGCCAAAAACTGGCCAGCTACTGCCTGACGGAACCGGGCAGCGGCTCGGATGCAGCCAGCATCAAAACCCGCGCCGAATTGGTGGGTGGCGAATACGTCATCAACGGCAGCAAGGCCTTTATCAGCGGCGCAGGTTCCACCGATGTGCTGGTGCTGATGGCGCGCACGGGCGATGCCCAGTCGGGCGCAGGCGGCATCAGTGCTTTTGCCGTGCCGGCGCATCTGCCTGGCATCAGCTACGGCAAAAAAGAAGAAAAAATGGGCTGGAACAGCCAGCCCACGCGCACCATCAGTTTTGACAATGTGCGCATTCCCGCCAACCACCTGCTCGGGCGCGAGGGCGAGGGTTTCAAAATTGCCATGAAGGGGCTGGACGGCGGACGCATCAACATTGCCACCTGCTCGGTCGGCGCGGCGCAAGGGGCCTTGGCCCACGCGCAGCGCTATATGCAAGAGCGCAAGCAGTTTGGCAAACCGATTGCGGCCTTTCAGGCGCTGCAGTTCAAGCTGGCCGACATGGCCACCGAGCTGGTCGCCGCGCGCCAGATGGTGCGCCTGGCTGCCAGCAAGCTTGATGCCGGTGCGCCCGATGCCAGCACCTACTGCGCCATGGCCAAGCGCTTTGCCACCGATGCGGGCTTTACGGTAATCAACGAGGCGCTGCAGCTGCACGGCGGCTATGGCTACATCCGCGAATACCCGCTCGAGCGCCTGCTGCGCGATGCCCGCGTCCACCAAATTTTGGAAGGCACCAACGAAATCATGCGCGTGATCATTGGCCGCAGAATGCTCGATGGCGATGCGCCAGAGGCCATTCGCTAGCATTCAGTCGCCAGTTGCGTCACCAAGCCAGCATCTGCATTCACAACACCAACCATCCACCAACAGGAGACACACCATGCAAATCGGATTTATCGGCCTGGGCCACATGGGCGGCCCCATGGCCATCAACCTGGTCAAAGCCGGCCACAACGTCAAAGTGTTTGACTTAAGCGCCGCCGCCATCGCCAGCGTGGTTGCGGCAGGCGGCCAGGCGGCCGTCAGCGCCCAAAACGCGGTGCAAGGCGCAGAAGTCGTCATCAGCATGCTGCCCGCCAGCCAGCACGTTGAAAGCCTGTACCTGGGCCGCGAAGGGCAAATTGGCCTGCTGGCCAGCATGACCAAAGGCACGCTGGTGATTGACAGCTCCACCATCGCCGCCGCCACCAGCCAAAAGGTGGCGCAAGCTGCGCAGGCCGCCGGCATTGACTTTATTGATGCCCCCGTCTCGGGTGGCGTGGGCGGTGCCGTGGCCGGTACGCTGACCTTTATGGTCGGTGCCAGCGCAACGCAACTGGAACGCGCCCGCCCGGTGCTGGAAAAAATGGGGGCCAACATCTTCCATGCGGGCGATATCGGCGCGGGCCAAACCGCCAAAATCTGCAACAACATGCTGCTGGGCATCTTGATGATCGGCACCAGCGAAGCCATGGCCCTGGGCGTGGCCAACGGCCTCGATCCCAAAGTGCTGGCCGAAATCATGCGCCGCAGCTCGGGGGGCAACTGGGCTCTGGAAAAGTACAACCCCTACCCCGGCGTGCACGAAGCTGCCCCGGCCAGCAAAGGCTACGCCGGCGGCTTTGGCACCGATCTGATGCTCAAAGACCTGGGCCTGGCGCAAGAAAACGCCACCGCCGTCAAAGCCAGCACCCCCCTGGGCGGCCTGGCCCGTTCGCTGTACGCTGCGCACAGCCTGGGCGGGCATGGCGCAGAAGACTTCTCCAGCGTAATCAAGATGCTGCAAAAACAAGGGTAAAACCACCGCCGTTACAAACAAAACAGCCACCGGTTTGTGCCGGTGGCTTTTTTTATGGGGTGTCGCTTTCAAAGCCCAGGCCCGGCTTTTGCGCCAGCTCAAGACCCCATGGCCTGGTGTCGCGGCACCATTGAGCTTTTTATCGACCGCACAGGAGCAACGCCATGCCACTTTGCCAACATCTGCCTTTGTCTTGCGCCCTGGCCTTGAGCGCACTGTGCGCACACGCCGGCGAACCATGGTCCAACCACTACACCGTGCCCCAGCCCGCGACTGCCGAGCAATCGACCACCACCATTTGGTCTGCCGCCCCACCCTTGCCAACGCCGCGCACGCCGCAGCCCGCACAGGCTGGGCCACAGCCGCAAGCCAGCCAATCAGGCCAAGCGTTTGAGCAGTTGTGCCGCCCAGGCAATCGGGTAGAAGCCAAGTCTGCCGGGCAATGGTACGAGGCGCATATCCTCAGCGCCGATGCGCACTACCAGACTTGCGATGTGACCTATACCGGCTTTGGCAAGCACTACGACGAAACCGTCAGCCTCAGTCGCCTGCGCCCCTACACCGGCAACGTGACCCCGCCGCCCAAGCCCTCCCCCAAGTCCGGTGGGGGCAATTACGGTGCCCCGGCCACCAAGATTCCCAATTGCAGCTCAATCCCGCGCAGTGATGGCATGGGTAATACCAGCTATTGCTATTGAGCGCCTGTCCACGATCTCGGCGCGAACGGGGGCGGCTTACCGTTAGTCGCGTTCGAGCATTTTCTTCATGGCTTTTTTGGCCTTGATGTCTTGCTCCAGGCGCTCGGCAGCCTCATGGCGAATGCGGTGCATCATGGCCGCATCCGGGGCTTTCCAGTTGCCGCCGGAGGCAATGGCCATCCAAGCGACGGCTTGGGCAAAGTCATCCAGGGTCAGGTCGGGCGCACCGCCTTGTGCAGGCATGGCCCGCACGCCTACCCAGGCATGGGCGGTCAAGACATCTTGCCCTTCTTCAATCAGCGGAGCCCAGGCTTTGGCATCGCCAGGCTTGGGGGCCGAGGCCACGCCATTGGCATGGCAAGCAGCGCAGGTTGTTTCATAAATTTTTTTACCCACGGTGTCTGCGGTATTGGCGTTGGCCAAGGGCACGGCACAGGCCAGCAGCCATGCGCCAAGGGTAGAAAGCAAAACGGGTTTTTTCATAACAGTGCGTGATGGTTGTGGCACCAGCAGTGCCAAGATGGGGGAAAAAGAGAACAGCCAAGCATCTGTGCAGATGCGCTATATCCATGATGATTGTATGGTCATAACCATCCCACCGTGCGATTGACCCGCCCTACCAAGAGCACTGCACGCTTGAATAAAAAAGGTTTCAGATAAAAACTTATCTGAAACCTTTTATTTATGCGCGGAAGATGCTCTTTTTATCGATGGCTGATGCGCCGCACCAACCAATCGCCAAAGCTTTGGATCAGCTGCACAAAGACAATCAAAATCACCACCACGGCCAGCATCACATCGGGCAAAAAGCGTTGGTAACCGTAGCGAATGCCCAAATCTCCCAGGCCGCCACCGCCCACGGCACCGGCCATGGCGGAGTAGCCGGTCAAGCTGACCAAGCTGATTGTCAGCGCCGCCACAATGCCGGGCATGGCTTCGGGCAGCAGCACCTTGCAGACGATCTGGCTGGTGGTTGCGCCCATGGACTGGGCCGCTTCAATCAGGCCGGCATCGACTTCGCGCAAAGCGGTTTCCACCAAACGGGCAATAAAGGGGGCAACGGCCACCGTCAGCGGCACCACGGCTGCCCAGGTGCCAATCGACGTGCCGGTAATCCAGCGGGTAAATGGGATGATGGCCACCAGCAAAATAATGAAGGGCGTGGACCGCGCCGCATTCACCAGCCCGCCCACCACCACGTTCAGCGGGGTGTTTTCCAGCACGCCGCCCTTGTCGGTCAAACGCAAAAACACGCCCAGAGGAATGCCAAACAGGCCGCCCAGCAGGCCCGAGACACCGACCATCAGCACGGTCTCCCACAGGGCTTCGGCAAAGAGCTCCAGCATCATTTCAGAGAAGTTTTCAAACATGGCGACCTCCTTGGGGCTGTTGGCGCACCTGCACGCCGTTGCGCTGCAAATAGGCGATGGCGGCCGTAATCTGCGCCGGTGGCCCGCTGGCAAACACGGCCAGGGAGCCAAAGGTTTGGCCCTGAATGTCATCAATCTGCCCGTGCAGGATGGACAAGTCCAGGCCCAGCTCGCGAATCAAGTGCGACAGCACCGGCTGGTAGGCCGAATCGCCCGCGTACGACAGGCGCAGCAGTTGCCCGCTTTGCCCGGCGGGCAGGCCCAGGCTGAGGGCCTGCACGCGCTGTTGCACGCTGGCGGGCAGCTCTTGCGGCACGATTTCGTCAATCAGGCTTTGGGTGATGGCTTGCTGCGGGTTGGTAAACACGTCCAGCACCGCGCCCAGTTCGACCACTTGCCCGGCCTCCATCACCGCCACGCGGTCGGCAATTTGTTTGATGACCTGCATTTGGTGGGTGATCAGCACCACGGTCACGCCCAGCTCGCGATTGACCTGGCGCAGCAAATCCAGAATGGAGCGGGTGGTTTCGGGGTCCAGGGCGCTGGTAGCCTCGTCCGAGAGCAGCACGCGCGGGTTGCTGGCCAGCGCCCGGGCAATACCCACGCGCTGCTTTTGCCCGCCAGAAATTTGCGCTGGGTAGCGGTTGGCCAGGTGCGCCAGGCCCACCAGCTCCAGCAGCGGGGTGATGCGCTGGGCGATCTCAGCCTTGCTCACCCCGGCCAGCTCCAGCGGCAAGGCGGCGTTGTCAAACACGGTGCGCGAAGACAGCAGGTTGAAGTGCTGAAACACCATGCCAATCTCTTGCCGGGCTTGGCGCAGTTGGGCATCCGATAGTTGCAGCAAATCGCGACCATTGACGATCATCTTGCCGCTGACCGGGCGGTTGAGCAGGTTCATGCAGCGCACGAGCGAGCTTTTGCCCGCGCCGCTGCGCCCAATGATGCCGAAAACCTCCCCCGCCTGGATGTGCAAGTTGATATTTTTCAGCGCGTGTACCGGGCCTTGTGGGCCGGCGTAGGTCAGGGATAAGTCCTGAATGTCGATCATGTTTGTTTGAATCCACGCCCGCAACCGGGCGCAACAGCTTAGAACGTGTTCACGTTCTTAAAAAAGCCTACGGCCAATGAAAAAACCCGCCATCATGCCCAAAAACAGCAGCGCTGCCCTGGGGCAGCGCAAAAACTCAGGTTTTCGGGGCGTGTTTACCGATCAGGCCGGTAGCTGTGGTCGTGCTGGTAGGTTTGGTCCATGAAAATGCCTTTGAGGCCCAGCGCCTGCTCTTTGTCCGTCCCTTTGTAGATTTGCTGCAGCCAGCGCTTGACGGCATTGGCCGCAGGGCTGGCCCGTTCGCCGGTTAAAAAGCTTTCTTCCAGCACGTGGTCGGCGCTGTGTACGCGCACCAAAGCGCCGCGCGAGAGGGCCAGGCGCTCCAAGGTTTCAATGGGCACTTGAAACACCACTTGGTTGGGCTGCGGCTGCTCGGCTGCCAAAGAGCGCACGCGCATGGGGCCGTAGGGGCGGGCATCAAACTCAATCATCTCCACCGGGGCATGTTGCCCACGGGTAAAACCCACCGTCAGCAAGGCTTGCTTGGGCTTTTCTGCCGTCCAGGCCAGCCCTAGCGTGGGGCAGCGCAACGGGTTGCTGCAATCGAGGGGCAGGGGCGAAAACTGTGCAGTTTGCGCTTCGCCCTGGGCATTGCGCGTGATCTGCACCTCACCCACTTGGTTCTCTGGCTTGGGCGCACTGGAACAGCCGACCAGCGCCAAGGCGGCCACCAATACGCCGCTTGCTATTTTTTTTGGCATCAGATTCTCCCGAAATAAGGGTTTAGTGTCGCATTGATTGACGCACAACAAACCTTACTGGAGTAGCGACATTCATAGAATGTGTAACCATTGAAAAACTACATTTATAAAAAATATACCTTTAACGCTATGCGCCTGACTTCTTTAACTGATTTTGCTTTGCGCCTGCTCATGTACGTGGCGCAAAACCCCGACCGTCTGTGCACGATTTCGGAAGTCGCCCAAGCACAGCAGATTTCCCAAACCCACCTGATGAAGGTGACCCACCAACTGGCCCTGCAAGGCTGGCTAACCACCGTGCGCGGCAAAGGTGGGGGCATTCGCCTGGCCCATGCCCCAGAAGAGATTCGCATTGGTGCCGTGGTGCGCAGCATGGAGCCCAGCTTGGCCTTGGTGGAGTGCTTTTTGGCCGATTCCAACAGCTGTTTGCTGGCCGGCAATTGCCGCCTGTCCGGTGTTTTGGATGGGGCCCTCAAAGTATTCCTGGCGCATTTGGACCAATTTACGTTGGCCGATTTGCTGCCTGGCCTGCCCCACCTGCAGGCACCAGCCGCCCCCCTTGAGCCCAGCATTGTGGCGTGCATTCACAAAGCCAAAAAAGAGGAAAGCCAGGGCTAAGCCCTGGCTTTCTCGGTAGCGCACGCGCCGGCGTTGAATCCGTTTAGTCCAGCAAGGAAAGATCGCGCACCGCGCCTGTATCGGCGCTGGTGACCAGCTTGGCGTAGGCTTTCAGCGCCGCCGAGACTTTGCGCGGGCGGGGTTGGGCGGGCTTCCAGCCTTTGGCATCTTGCGCCGCGCGGCGGCGGGCCAGCTCCTCATCGCTGACCAGCACGTTGATGCTGCGGTTGGGGATGTCAATGCGGATGCGGTCACCGTTTTGCACCAAGCCAATCGTGCCACCAGCGGCCGCCTCGGGCGAGCAGTGGCCAATTGACAGGCCCGAGGTGCCGCCGGAAAAACGCCCATCGGTCAGCAGTGCACACGCCTTGCCCAGGCCCTTGCTCTTGATGTAGCTGGTGGGGTAGAGCATTTCTTGCATGCCGGGGCCGCCTTTGGGGCCTTCGTAGCGCACGATGACCACATCGCCCGCCTTGACCTTGTCGCTCAGAATGTTGGCCACGGCCTCGTCCTGGCTTTCAACCACGTGGGCCGGGCCTTCAAATACCAGAATGGAATCGTCCACCCCGGCGGTTTTCACCACGCAACCATTCAGGGCGATGTTGCCCACCAAGATGGCCAGGCCGCCTTCTTTGCTGAAAGCGTGCTCGTACGAGCGGATGCAGCCCAGGGCACGGTCCAGATCCAAGCTGGGCCAGCGGGCACTTTGGCTAAAGGCCACCTGCGTGGGAATGCCACCGGGGCCGGCTTTGAAGAAGGTGTGTACGGCTTCATCCTGGGTGCGCACCACGTCCCACTGCGCCAGGGCTTCGCCCAGGGTCTTGGCGTGCACGGTGGGCACATCGGTGTGCAGTTTGCCCGCGCGCTCCAACTCCCCCAGGATGGCAAAAATGCCCCCGGCGCGGTGTACGTCTTCCACGTGGTATTTCTCGGTATTGGGCGCGACCTTGCACAGCTGCGGAATCACGCGCGAGAGGCGGTCAATGTCTTGCATGGTGAAGGCGATCTCGGCCTCTTGGGCAATGGCCAACAGGTGCAAGATGGTGTTGGTCGAGCCGCCCATGGCAATGTCCAGCGCCATGGCGTTTTCAAAGGCCTTGAAACCCACCGAGCGCGGCAGGATGCTGGCATCGTCGCCTTCGTAATACTGGCGGGCCAGCTCCACGATGCGCCGCCCGGCGCGTTTGAACAAGCCTTCGCGGTCGGCGTGGGTGGCCAGCAAGGTGCCATTGCCCGGCAGGGCCAGGCCCATGGCTTCGGTCAGGCAGTTCATGGAGTTGGCGGTAAACATTCCAGAGCATGAACCGCAGGTGGGGCAAGCGCTGCGCTCCACTTCAGCCACCTCTTCATCGCTGGCGTGCTCGTCCGCTGCCATCACCATGGCATCGATCAAATCGAGTTTTTTCGCGTGAAAGGTTTTGGTTTCGGGCTTGAGCAGGGACACCTTGCCCGCCTCCATGGGCCCGCCCGAGACAAAAATCACCGGAATATTCAGGCGCATGGCGGCCATCAACATGCCCGGGGTGATCTTGTCGCAGTTGGAGATGCACACCATGGCATCAGCGCAGTGGGCATTGACCATGTATTCGACCGAGTCGGCAATCACATCGCGGCTGGGCAGCGAGTACAGCATGCCGTCGTGGCCCATGGCGATGCCGTCATCGACGGCAATGGTGTTGAATTCTTTGGCCACGCCGCCAGCGGCCTCGATCTCACGGGCGACCAGCTGGCCCATGTCTTTGAGGTGGACATGCCCCGGCACGAACTGGGTGAAAGAGTTCACCACAGCGATGATGGGCTTTTGAAAGTCGGCATCTTTCATGCCAGTGGCACGCCACAGGGCGCGGGCACCGGCCATATTGCGGCCAGCGGTGGAGGTTTTAGAGCGGTAAACGGGCATAGCAAGTCTCTTGTAAAGCCAAAGGCCTGTCTGCAGCAGGCCCAAGGTTTCAATTATGTCCCAGTCCTTTTGTCGGAGACTGGCCTGCATTGCTGCCAAGGCGCGGCTGCCGCCTGCGCCATTAGCGACACCGCATCAGCGCCGCTGGCGTTGGGAGGCATGGCCCAGGGCCTCACGGGCTTTGCGCTGGCGCTCTTTTTTGCGCTCGTCAATCCGCTCTTGCGCTTTGCGCCGGGTCAGCCCCGAAGCATCGGCGTAGGCCCACCACGCGGCGGTCAGCCCAAACATGCCAATCACCCACCACCAGGACAGCTGCGCCAGCCAGGTGAAACTCACAATTTCTTGCTGCACCAAGGCTTTGAGCACCGCCAAAAGAACCGCAACGGAAAACAACCACATAGTTACTCCTAGGGGAAAACCCACAAAAATGTCATCCTATTCCCAAGCTGGCACTGCGCTTGTCAGCCTTGCGCAAGCTTTATCCACCCAGAATGCAAAAAAACCACACTCTATGGAGACCCCCGCAATGCCCCAGCCCACCAGCCCTGGCGATTACGCCGATTTTTACCGCCAATCGATTGCGCCAGACACTCGCGAGGCATTTTGGCTGGAACAAGCCCGTGCCATCGACTGGCACCAAGCGCCCCAGCAGGCCTGTGACTACCACAACCCGCCCTTTGCCCGCTGGTTTGCCGATGGCCAGCTCAACCTGTGCCACAACGCCGTTGATCGCCACTTGGCCCAGCGTGCGGACCAGCCGGCCATCATCGCCGTATCGACCGAGACCAACACCGAGCGCGTTTACACCTTTGCCCAGCTGCACGAAGAAGTGCAGCGCATGGCCGCCGTGCTGCAATCGTTTGGCGTGGGCAAGGGCGACCGGGTGCAAATTTACATGCCCATGATTGCCGAAGCGGCCTTTGCCATGCTGGCCTGCGTGCGCCTGGGCGCCATCCACAGCGTGGTGTTTGGCGGCTTTGCCTCGGTCTCGCTGGCCTCGCGCATCGACGATGCCCAGCCCAAGGTGGTGATCAGCGCCGATGCCGGCTCGCGCGGCGGCAAAGCCATTGCTTACAAGCCCTTGCTTGATGAAGCCCTGCAGCTTGCCAAGCACAAACCAGCGGCGGTGCTGCTGGTCGATCGCGGCCTGGCCCCCATGCCGCTGCAGGCCGGGCGCGATCATTTATGGAGCACTTTGCGCACGCAGCCACAGTTTTCAGAGGCAAAAGTGCCCTGTACATGGCTAAATTCAAGCGACCCCAGCTATATTCTTTATACCAGCGGCACCACTGGCAAACCCAAGGGCGTGCAGCGCGACACCGGCGGTTATGCCGTGGCCTTGGCATCGAGCATGCAGCACATCTTTGCGGGCCAGGCGGGGCAAACCTTTTTTTGCACCAGCGACATTGGTTGGGTGGTGGGGCACAGCTACATCGTCTATGGCCCGCTGATTGCCGGTATGGCCACCATCATGTACGAGGGCCTGCCCACCCGCCCGGATGCCGGTATCTGGTGGAGCCTGGTCGAAAAATACCGCGTCAGCCACATGTTCAGCGCCCCCACGGCGGTGCGGGTGCTGAAAAAGCAAGACCCGGCGTATTTGAAAAAATACGACCTCTCCAGCCTGCAAGCGCTGTGGCTGGCCGGCGAGCCGCTGGACCAACCCACGGCCCAATGGATCAGCGGCGCGTTGCAAGCGCCCATCATCGACAACTACTGGCAAACCGAAACGGGCTGGCCCATTCTTACGCTGTGCAATGGTGTGGAGCAGCAAACCAGCCGCTTTGGCAGCCCAGGCAAAGCGGTGTACGGCTTTAACGTGAAGCTGATTGATGAGGCCACCGGCCAGGCGCTGACCGAGCCCAACCAAAAAGGCGTGCTGGCCATCGAAGGGCCGCTGCCACCGGGCTGCTTGCAAACCGTGTGGGGCGACGATGAGCGCTTCGTCAATACCTACTGGAGCAGCATCCCAGGCCGCCAGATTTACAGCACCTTTGACTGGGGCATCCAAGATGCCGATGGCTATTACTTCATTCTGGGCCGCACCGATGACGTGATCAACGTGGCCGGCCACCGCCTGGGCACCCGGGAGATTGAAGAAAGCATCAGCAGCCACAACGGCATTGCCGAGGTGGCGGTGGTCGGCGTGGCCGACAAGCTCAAGGGCCAAGTGGCCATGGCCTTTGCCGTGGCCCGCGATGCCAACCAGGTGGCCACGGCGGAGGGACAAGCCGCCCTGGAGGCCGAAGTCATGAAGCAAGTGGACAGCCAACTGGGCGCGGTGGCCCGCCCTGCCCGGGTGCTGTTTGTGAACCTGCTGCCCAAAACCCGCAGCGGCAAACTGTTGCGCCGCGCCCTGCAGGCCGTGGCCGAACAGCGCGACCCGGGCGACTTGACCACCATGGAAGACCCCACGGCCCTCAACCAAGTGAAAGAACTGCTGGCCACGGCATAAGCCGTTTGCCGGTGTTGGCGTGAAACAGCGCCACTACAATGCGGCGGGGCAACGATGCCCCGCTTTTTTTTGCCCCGACTCTCTCCCCCTGACATGCACATTTCCCCCTCCATCTTCAAAGCCTATGACGTGCGCGGCATCGTGCCCAGCACCTTGAATGCCGACGTGGCCCGCGCCCTGGGCCGGGCCTTTGGCATGGCCGCCCGCCAAGCACAGCAAACCACCGTGGCCGTGGGCCGCGATGGCCGCCTGTCCGGGCCAGCGTTGAGCCAGGCGCTGATCGCCGGGCTGATGGACGTGGGGGTATCGGTCATCGACATTGGCCTGTGCACCACCCCCATGCTGTACTTTGCCGCCAGCACGCTGTGCGCCAGCGGTATCCAGGTCACCGGCAGCCACAACCCCAAGGATTACAACGGCTTCAAAATGGTGCTGGCTGGGCGGGCGATTTACGGCGCTGAGATTCAAGCCCTGTACCAGCGCATCCAGGCCCAAGATTGGCAGTTGCAAGGCGGCGCCACCCTGCGCGAAGAGGACGTGCTGCCCGCTTACCGCGAGCGCATCCTGGGCGATGTCAAGCTCAAACGTCCCATGAAAATCGTCGTCGATAGCGGCAACGGCATTGCCGGGGCCACGGCACCGGGGATTTTTCGTGCCTTGGGCTGTGAAGTGATCGAGCTGTTTTCTGAGGTCGATGGCAACTTCCCCAACCACCACCCCGACCCCAGCAAGCCCGAAAACCTGCGTGACTTGATGGCCGCGCTGCAAAATTCGGATGCCGAAATCGGCCTGGCCTTTGATGGCGATGGCGACCGCCTGGGCATCGTCACCAAAGATGGGCAAAACATCTTTCCTGATCGCCAGTTGGTGCTGTTCGCCCAAGATGTGCTCTCGCGCAATCCCGGCGCACCAATTCTGTTTGATGTGAAATGCAGTCAGCAACTGGCCCCAGCCATTCGCGCTGCCGGGGGGGTGCCGCACATGTACAAAACCGGCCACTCGCTGGTCAAAGCCCGCATGAAAGAGCTGAACGCCCCGCTGGGCGGCGAGATGAGTGGCCACATCTTTTTTAAAGAGCGCTGGTACGGCTTTGACGATGGCACCTACGCCGGCTGCCGCCTGCTGGAAATTGTCAGCGCCCACGCCAACCCCAGCGCCGTGCTCAATGCCCTACCCCTTTCGCACAGCACCCCCGAGCTGAACGTGGCCTGCGCCGAGGGCGAGCCGCACGCCCTGGCCGCCCAACTGCAAGCCCTGGCCCCCCAGGCGTTTGCCGCCCCGGCGGAGATCTCCACCATCGACGGCCTGCGCGTCGATTGGCCCGATGGCTTTGGCCTGATCCGCGCCAGCAACACCACCCCGGTGCTGGTGCTGCGCTTTGAAGGGCAAACGCCCGAGGCGCTGGCCCGCATCCAAGCGCAGATGCTGGCCCTGCTGCACCGCGTCAAGCCCGAAGCCCAAATTGGCGGAGCCGCCCACTAAAGCCCGCCCCCGCAGAAAAACGCCCGCCAATGTCGATTGCCCGCACTTTGTACAGCTTGCTCACGTGGGCAGCCCAACCGCTGCTCAAGCGCAAACTGCGCCGCCGGGCCCAGGCCGAGCCAGGCTACGCCCAGGCCGTGCCCGAGCGTTTTGGCTACTACAGCCCAGACACGCTGGGGCGCGATGGGGCGGGGCAATGGGTGTGGATACACGCCGTCTCCCTCGGGGAAACCCGGGCCGCAGCCCTGCTCATCAACACCCTGCGCACCAACCTGCCACAGTTGCGCCTGCTGCTGACGCACAGCACCGCCACGGGGCGGGCCGAGGGGCAAAAACTACTGCTGCCAGACGATGTGCAAGTCTGGCTGCCCTGGGACACCCCAGCAGCGGTGCAGCGCTTTTTGCAGCAATTCCAGCCTCTGGTGGGCGTGCTGATGGAGACCGAAGTCTGGCCCAACCTGGTCGCCGGCTGCCAGCGGGCGGGCGTGCCCTTGGTGCTGACCAATGCGCGGCTCAATGCCCAATCCTTTGCCGGGGCCAAGCGCTGGTCGGCTTTGTCCCGCCCGGCGTACGCTGCCTTGGCCGCCGTGCTGGCCCAAACCACGCAAGATGCCGAGCGCTTGCGGCAGTTGGGTGCGCCGCAGCCCTCGGTGTTGGGTAATTTAAAGTTTGATGTGCAGCCCGACCCGGCCTTGCTCGCCTTGGGCGCTTCCTGGCGCTCGGCCAGCCGCCGCCCGGTGCTGCTGCTGGCCAGCTCGCGCGAGGGCGAGGAAGCCCTGTGGCTGCAGGCTTGGCGCAGCACGCCCGCAGCCCAGCAAGTGCAATGGCTGATCGTGCCGCGCCATCCGCAGCGCTTTGATGCGGTCGCGCAGCTGCTGGCCGACGCGGGCCTGCGCGTGGCCCGGCGCAGCCAATGGGGCGAACGCCTGCCGCCGCACAATGTGGATGTCTGGTTGGGCGACAGCCTGGGCGAAATGCCCCTGTACTACGCCAGCGCCCACGCCGCCCTGCTGGGGGCCAGCTTTGCCCCGCTGGGCGGGCAAAACCTGATTGAAGCGGCCGCCTGTGCCTGCCCCATTGTGCTGGGGCCGCACACCTTTAACTTTGCCCAAGCGGCCGAGCAGGCCTGCGCCAGTGGTGCGGCGGTGCGGGCCAGCGATATGCATGACGGCGTGCACCAAGCCCTGAACTGGCTGTACGACAGCGATGCCCTGGATGCCGCCCACCAAGCCGCGCTGGCCTTTGCCCAAGCACACCGGGGTGCCGCCCAAGCCCAGGCCCAGGCCATTGTGCGCGTGATGCTGCAAAAGAAGTATTCAAATCCATAGCTGTTTACGCTTACTGGGTAAGCGTAAAAGGCCAAAAAGACTTATATTTTTTTATCTGCTGGCGCTTCTGGCACGGGGTACACCATCTCCCCGGTAAACAAAGAGGCATCCAGGCGTGCCTGCCAATAGGCCAAACGCGCGTCATGGCGGGCCGTGATGGCATGGTCAATTTCTTTCTTGTGCACACTGGAAAACGCCTCCAGCTCATGCACGAGCGCAAGCATTTGGGCTTCCAGGTCTTCAACTTCTGCGGCCAGTTGCTGCTCCCAAGTGTTCATTCCGTCGTGCACATACAGTGCCGACGCATTGGCACCTTCGACAGCGGCAATCGCCTGGCTGGCCGCTTCGTGCAAATGCTGCAAGGCCTGAAAGTCTTGCATCCGCTCGGCAAACCGTGTGTGCAAGATGGTTTGCAAATGCTGCTCCGCCTCTAAATAATGACTGCGGCACAACTCGACCTGTGCTTGGCGCATGCGCCGCTCATGCCGCGTGCGCGGGCCCTCCAGGCGAAACAAGACGGCAAACACCACCACCGCCACCAGCCCATATTCCAGCAACCATTCCACCGGAATCTGCCAAGCCCCCCAAGCCAGCAACGCCGTACCGGCCCAGGCCAGGGCATACATGCCATGCCCCTCCCAGCGCACGGCCCTAGGCAAAGGGATCGGCCCCAACTTAATCAACATGTGCAGCCGCAGCCCCGGCACGGCAGGCATGGTGGGCAGCTGCAGCTGGGCAAACCGCTCTTTGACCACATCCAGCGCAACGCTAGGAGCCGCGTCCTGTGCGCCAGCACCAGCAGTACCAGCAATACGCTGCCAAGCACTGCGGGCACGTTGCCAAAGATGGGTAATTTTCATGCGTGATTTTTCTTGAAAACCCTGAGTATGGCCCGAGAAAAACCCGTTTGCTTAGAACGTGTTCACGATCTGCGCGCGAAGGGGTGCAGGGTGCGGATCGGGATGGGCTGCAAGGCGCAAACCACAGACATAGCGCTAGCTATGGCGAGGATTTGCAACGCCGCAGACCGCCCGAGGCCGCGACTGCACA
>JAANMY010001796.1_pt1 | contig 22488 bp, 26 predicted proteins | sample 7279691 | NCBI WGS metagenome assembly JAANMY01 (sample SAMN14094543, study PRJNA606508) | bioreactor metagenome | isolation source: A lab-scale SPAN reactor treating ammonium-rich wastewater day 388 | place: Ireland: Galway | collected 2018-02-07
TACCCCCACCGAACGCCGGAGGCGTTCGGTGGGGGCTTCCACTGTGCAGGCGCTCCGCGCCAAAGAGCTAAACCGACGACTGTTTCGCCTTAACCCCGCCCATGGCGTGTCCATGGGCCTCTGGCCCATGGGGATCGGCCGGAGGCCGATCAGCACACCATGGCCGGGACGGCCATGCTACTCGCCGGGGATGCCTTCCTTCACGCTGGCGATGCGGCCTTCCATCGGGCTTGATGCGTTGGCGTACAGCTTGCGCGGGATGCGGCCGGCCAGATAGGCGAGGCGTCCGGCCTCGATGCCGGCCTTCATGGCGACCGCCATGCGCAGCGGGTCCTGCGCGTGTGCGATGCCGGTGTTCAGCAGCACGCCGTCAGCGCCGAGTTCCATGGCGATGGTGACGTCGCTGGCCGTGCCCACGCCGGCGTCCACGATGATCGGCAGCTTGTACTGCTCGCGCACGGTCTCGAGGATGATGCGGATGTTGTTCGGGTTCAGCACGCCCTGGCCGCTGCCGATCGGCGAGCCCGCGGGCATCACGCTGGCCACGCCCAGGTCCGCCAACCTGCGCGCCATCACCGGGTCGTCGCTGGTGTACACCAGCACCGTGAAGCCTTCTTTCACCAGGCGCGCGCAGGCCTCCAGCGTGCCGACCGGCTCGGGCAGCAGCGTCTTGGGGTCCGCCAGCACCTCCAGCTTCACCAGCGGCGTGTTCAGCGCCTCGCGCGAAAGGTGCGCGGTGCGGATCGCGTCCTCGGCCGTGAAACAGCCGGCGGTGTTGGGCAGGATTTTGTACTTCGACTCGTCGATGAAGCTGAGCAGGTTTTCTTCTTTGGGGCCGTCCAGCTTCACGCGGCGCACGGCCACGGTGACGCATTCGGTGCCGCTGGCTTCAAGGCAGTCGCGCATCAGCTGAAAGGTCGCGTACTTGCCGGTGCCGACAAGCAGGCGCGAGGTGAAGGTATAGTCGCCAACCTTGAGCGGAGTATCTAGAGCTTGTGCCGAAGTGTTCATGTTCTCGTCCGAAATTCAGAATTCAGAATGCAGGATGCAGAAAGACTGAATCCTGAATCCATAATCCTGAATCCTCCCTATCCGCCGCCCACAAAGGTAACGATCTCGAGCTTGTCCCCATCCGCCAGGCGCGTTTCCGCGTACCTGGCCTTGGGCACGACATCCAGGTTGCGCTCGGTGGCGATGCGGTCGGTGCGCAGCTTCAGCTGCTCGATCAACTGGGCGATCGTGGTGCCCTCCGCCACTTCGCGCTCGGTGCCGTTCACGGTGATCTTCATGCCTACCGTCCCGCGCCCACCTGCAGGTTCAACCCGCCGTAGAGTTCCAGTTCGTCGCCCTCAAGCAGCTTAACCGTGCCGTCCGCCAGCATCACCACGGCCGCGCGAGGGCCCTTCATGGCGTAGCCGGTGCCCTGCTGGCGGCGCCAGCCGATCTCGATGTCGTGGCACAACACCCAGCGCTCCGGGTCGTGGCCGATCGGCATCTCGGGCTGGTAGGCGATCGGCATGCCGGAAAGCAGGCCTTCAAAGCCGAAGTCCTGCTCCAGCAAACCCGCCATCTGCAACTCTTCAAAGCTGGAAGGCCAGCGCACACCGCCTCCCATGGGGCCCTCACGGTAGGCATTCAGCGCGTCGGCCAGCGCCTGCATGCGCGCCTTGGCGGCTTCGTAATCGCCCTTGTCGTTGCCGTACGGGAAATCATGGGGAGACTGCTCCCGGCCCCAGCGCGTGACGTGGGGGTCGTGCTCGGGGCGCGAAGCATCCAGCCAGATCCACACACCGCCACCCACCACCGCCACCAGGCAGGCCAGGATGAAAAGCAGCAGCAGGTTGTTGCCGCGCCGCGGCAGGGGCTGGTTCGACACCAGCGGCACGGGCGATACCGGTTTGGGCTCGTGCGTCGTCACGCCTACACCTTAGCGAGTGCGCTTTGCCTTGCCATACGGGGAACGCTAACTTGAGGCCATGAGCTACCCGCTGCGCTTCTACCGCATCGCCGTGCGCAAGCCCTGGGCCGACACCCGCCTGGCCGGCCTGTACCCCGAGCTGGCCGACGAGCTGCCGCCCGGCACCGGCGAGTCGATCGAGCTGGCGGACCTGCCCGGCCAGAGCAGCGTGGTCGCCAACGGGGTGTGGCGCGGCAAGACGATCCGTGAGCTGATGACCGCGCACCGCGCCGAGCTGCTGGGCGAGCTGGCGGACGGCAACGATCTGCCGGATTTCCCGCTGGCCGTGAAGCTGCTCGACACCGCGCAGCCGCTCAGCATTCAGGACCACCCGGGCGACGAACGCGAGAACGGCCGGCTGGTGAAGCGCGGAAAGTCCGAGTGCTGGATCGTGCTGGACGCCGCGCCCGATGCCGTGATCTACCAGGGATTAAAAACGGGCGTCACACCCCAGCAGTTTCAGCAGGCGTTGCAAGCCGGCGACCCGCCCGCGCTGCTGAACGCGCGGCCGGTGAAGGCCGGCGACTACATCTACAACGAAGCGGGCATGGTGCACGCGGTGGGGGGCGGGCTGGCGCTGCTGGAAGTGCAGCAGAACTGCGCAACCACCTGGCGCTTGTGGGACTTCCCGCGCGACAAGCCGCGCGAAATGCACGTGCAGGCGGGGCTTGAGGCCGCGCGCCTGGATTTGCAGCCGCGCCCGGCGCAGGAGTGCGCGGGCGATGACGTGCTGTTGCAGCCGGACGGGCCTTTCGGTGTGCGCTCTTTACGCGTCAAGAAGGGGCGGCTGATCGAGAAGGACTGGCCCGGCTGCAGCCTGTTCACCTGCCTGCATGGCGCCTGCGAGCTGGCCGGGCGCGAGCGCGACAACCTGCAACCCGCCCGGCTGAAGGCCGGCGACACCGTGCTGTTCCCGGAAGGCTTCCACGAGTTCGAAGTCTACCCCAACGGCGGCGCCTGGTTGGTGCTGTCGTGGGCGCGGGAATAGGCTTTCGCGTTCTGGCGGGCTGGATACAGTGAAAGCAGGAGAAGTCACATGCTGCTGACACGCGAGGAAATGGCTTTCGACTTCAAGGGCGCGAAGTTTGACCGCGTCAAGGACCGCGACCTGCTGGCCTGGATCGCCAGCCAGTTTCTCTATGGAGAAGTCACCGGCATCCAGGTCGGCCACTGGATCCTGCACGCCCCGGACGTCGAATCCGCCAAGTTCCTGGCCCGCCAGTGCATTGAAGAGCTGCAGCACGTGGACGTCTTCATGGAGTTCTTCAAGTGGCTCGGCGCCCGCCCCGTGAAGGTCCACCCGGTCGTGAAGTTCCTGAGCAGCGAAAGCGACGACTGGCATGAACACTGCGCCCTGGAAATGGCCCAGGGCGAGGGTTTCGTGCTGATGATCTTCTACGCCATCATCAACTGCATCGACGACGAAAAGCTGGCAAAACGCATGGATGCGGCCGCGCGCCAGGAGGAAAGCCACGTCGAATTCGGCGAGCAGCAGACCATGAAGGCGCTGGCCCGCAACCCGAAGCTGCGCAAGCGGCTGCTGGGGTTGCACCTGCTGAGCCTGTGGGTGGTGAAGCGCTTCGAGAAGTGGATTGCAAAGCGCGTGGACAAAGACCACCCGGTGATGCGCCAGATTCCCGAGTACCTGGGCAAGATCATCCAGACCACCGACCTGCGCCTGCAGCGCATGGGCATGACGTCCAAGCCCCTGGCCGATTACGGCCGTCTCGAGAGCTTCCGGCTGATCGTGGGGGCGGTGGCGCGCAAGAGCCTGCGCAAGCTGGCGTTCTGGCGCTGGTTCGGCAAGAAGCGCCTCACGCACACCTACCTGCACGACGAGTACCTGGCGGAAGTGATGAAACTCGCCGAAGTTAAAGACGCCGCCGGCATCCCGGTAATCAAAGCGGCGTAGCACGGCAACCCGTGGCACGGCCTTCAAGGCCGTGATTAGTGGCATTCGCTTCCAGCGAATGAGTTCCGCGTGCTTCCAGCACGCGCCGTCGGCGGCCAAAGGCCGCCGACGGCGCAAGATGCGCATGCCACTCCAGTCCGGTCTGTCAGGAAAAAAATCTTTCCGGTCTGAAGCATCCTGAAACAAAAACGAATAACCGTTCGTTTATAAAAACGAGTGAGCGTTCGTTTTTTATGGATAAGAGACCGAGACATGTTAAACTTCATTGAATATCACCATTCCGCCAGGCACCTCGAGGCGCCGGCACATGACAAGCCCGTATCCGCCCGCGAATTCAAGCGCGGCGCGATACGGGGCGTCCTGCTGGGAGACGCGTTGCGCGTCGCCTCGTTCATCCTGGTGATGGCATTCGCCGCCACGGCCGTGATCGCCGCGGTGGGCGAGGCTACGCAGAAACCCGATGCCCGCGGCAACGCCGCGCGCCAGGAGGCAGGACATGCCCAAAGTCAGCCCAGAGCACCAGGAGCAACGGCGTCAGCAGATCGTTGACGCGGCCGTCGAAGTGTTCCTGAAGAAAGGCTACGGCCGCGCCAGCATGAACGACATCTGCGGCGCGGCCGAGCTGAGTGCGGGGGCGTGCTACAGCTATTACCCCAGCAAGGACGAGCTGGTGTGCGCGATCGCCACGCGTTCGCGCAAGCGCAACGCGGCGGAGATCGCCAAGGCGGCGATGAAGGACCCGGACCGCCCGGTGCACAGCATCGTGCGGCACTTTCTTGAAGAGCTGCGCGAGCGCAAGAACCTGCAGGCCTACAGCCTTGACTACGACCTGATGTCGGAGTCGCGCCACAACAAGGACGTGCGCGAGATCCTGCGCAAGAGCTACCGGGTGCTGGTGAACCAGCTCAATGAGCTGATCTCCGAGCGCCAGGCCAGCGGGCGGCTGAATCCCAAGCTGCAGCCCGAGGCCGCGGCGCGCTTCCTGGTGGCGATCGTGCAGGGCCTGGTGCAGCAGGCCTATCTGGACCCCAAGGTGGACGTGGACGCCTACCTGCAGGTGTTCGAGCAGGTGTACTCGACCGCGTTCGACGTGTAAGCCCCGGCAGGGACACGCGGCAGCGTGTCCCTACTTCACGCCGTCGCGGTTGAGGGCGGTGAACTTGCCTTCCTTGGTGTCCGTGCCGATGAACAGCAGGTCGTGGTCGCCTTCGGCGTGGCGCACGAAACTTACCCGGTTGGTTTCCCAGCTTGGCTTGTCTTCCTTGCCTGAGCGCAGGATCAGCAACTGTTCGCCGAACATGGTGATCAGGGCGAAGTCGGCGTCGAAGCTGTCCTTGCCACGGTCGAGGCGCATTTTACCCGTGGCGTAGACGGCCTTGGCGGCGCGCGCGAGTTCGAGGTCGTTGGGCGTGCCGCGCTCGGCCAGCTTGGTGACGAGCTTTTCCAATGCAGCCACCATGCGCGTGGTGGCTGCCTCGTCGCGCGTGAACTCCACCTTGCCGAAGTCTTCCTTGGGCGAGCCGTCCTGCACGAACTTGGTGAAGTTGCGGTTCGTCTCCCATTTGCCCCAGATTTCCCGCGACAGCAGGTTCTCGGCGCTTTCCACCAGCACCACTTTCTTCTCCGGCTCCGGCGCGGGCTCTGTGGGCGCGTCCTGGGCCAGCAGCGACACCACACAAGCAAGGCCAAGCACGACCAGTGCGGAAATCAGGCGCAGTTTCATGGCGGGCTCCTGTCAGGGCCTTGGATCATGCAGCGACGGGCCATGGCGGCGGAGCAGTCCCGCCGTCGGCTTGGCAGGTCCCCTGCAGCCCGGGGTCGCTTTCACTCAGTATGTTGGTATCGACGCCCCTGCTTCGCAATCCACCATCCGGCAGGGCATCAGCGGCGGCACGGGCTGCTCCGCCGGTCAACGGTCGAAAGTGCTGCTACCCCATCCCCAGCCGCGGTCCGACGGGCTATGTTCACTCCATGCACCCCTGGACCGGCACACACCTGGACTGCGTGGCGTTTGACATGGACGGCACGCTGCTGAACAGCGGCGACTTCGGCGCGCGCGCGATTCACCTGGCCTTCGAGACACTGATGGCGGCCGGCGACCTGCCGGGCCTGGATGCGCCGCCGGGCGAAGACGCGATCCGCCGCCAGATCGGCAAGCCGCCCTACATCTTTTACGCCGAGCTGCTGCCGCAGCCGCTCAAGCACAAGGCCATGGACCTGCACCGCGCCGCCAGCGCCGTCGAGAAGGCCTTCCTCAAAGACGGCAGCGGCAGGCTGTTCGAGGGCGCCCGCGAGGTGCTGGCCGAGTTGCGCGCGAGGGGCCACAAGCTGCTGCTGGTCAGCAACTGCAGCCAGGACTACATGGACGCCGTGGTGGAGACCTTCGCACTGGATGAGCTGCTGCACTTCCGCGCCGCGGCCGGTCGCGCCCGCGAGTTCACCAAGGCCGGCGAGCTGCAGCGCGGCCTGGACGCGGTGGGGGCCAGAACCGGCGTGATGGTGGGGGACCGCATCCACGACGGCGAGGCCGCCATGGCCTGCGGGTTGTGGTTTGTAGGCTGCACCTACGGCTACGGCCCGGCCGAGGAGTTGGCCGAGGCCGACGCCCGCATCAACGACATCCGCGAGCTGCCGGGGTTGCTATAAAGGATCGCGGCCGTCCCGGCCGCCCCTGCGGCCAGGATGGCCGCGCTCCTCAGCTACTCTCCCATCACCTTGATGATCACGCGTTTGCGTCTCTGGCCGTCGAACTCGGCGTAGTAGATCTGCTGCCAGGTGCCTAAATCGAGGCGGCCGTCGGTGATGGGCACCATCACCTGGTGATGCACCAGGATGCTCTTCAGGTGGCTGTCGCCGTTGTCTTCGCCCGTGCGGTGGTGCTTGTACTCGTGGCGCACGGCGTTTACCGGCCCCTCTTCGCCCGGTTTGGGCCACTTGATTTCGGGGTAGGAGCCGTAGGGCGTCAGGCTTTCCAGCCAGTGGTCGATGTCGTCGAGCAGCCCGTCTTCGGCGTCGTTCACCCAGACGCCTGCGGTGATGTGCATGGCGCTGACCAGGGCCATGCCCTCACGCACGCCGGATTCACGCACGGCCTGTTCGACCTTGTCGGTGATGCGGATGTATTCGCGCTTGTGCCTGGTGTTGAAGTACAGGTACTCGGTGTGGGTCTTCATGTTGGTCTCCGGCGGGAGTTTACAAGGGCCGGCGTGGGGTACCCAGCGTCCGATCAAGGCGCTGCGCGTGCTTGACATGGGGACGCCGCGCGGATGTACTGAATAGGACAAGCTAGGTCCAAATTTACGGGTTTAAAGGATCGCATTTGATCTTCAGCAGAAAAAGTGATTACGGCCTGCGCGCCCTGATGTACCTGGCGGAACGCCGTGCGCGCGGCCCGGTCACTTTAACCGAGATCGCCGAGAAGCTGATGATCCCCAAGGCGTTCCTCTCCAAGATCCTGCAGCAGCTGGCCAAGAAGGGCGTGGTGCGCAGCCTGAAGGGCCCCAGCGGCGGTTTCGTGCTGGCCGTTGAGCCCGAAGAGGTGACGCTGCAGGAAATTCTCACCGAGATTGACGGTCCCACCCGTGTGTTCGAATGCTTCGCCTCGGAATCCGACTGCACGCTCTACGGCGACTGTCTGATGCGCGAAGTGTTCGGCGAGGTCGAGGACCAGATCGGCAAGGTACTGGAGCGCTACACGCTTGCCGATTTCGGTCTGAAAGACAAAACGGCGGGCACGTCCGCCAAGGCGTAACTCAAGTCTCGTCATCCCCCCATTTGCGTGCACAGAACGGAAAAGGCATAGTCCCCGGCATTGCAGGCAGCCTGGTTCGAGTGCGGCGTCACCCGACGGATTGCCGATGCAGCAAAGGCTGGGCGAGCACGCCAGGAAGTGTACATGACCACGCGCACCACGGGACGCTACAAGTCGTCTACTCACCGATACAACGCCTATGAGGCGGTCAACGAGCTGTTCGACAAGGCCGCCGACCGGCTCAACATGGCCGAGGAACTTCGCCAGATCCTCAAGACGCCCTTCCGCGAAATTGAAGTAGCCGTGCCGGTCCGCATGGACAGCGGCAAGATCCACGTTTACGCCGGTTTCCGCGTGCAGCACAACGGCGCGCGCGGCCCCTGGAAGGGCGGTATCCGCTACCACCCGGAAGTGGACAAAGACGAAGTGCGCGCGCTGGCGAGCCTGATGTCCTGGAAGACCGCGCTGATCGACGTGCCCTTCGGCGGCGCCAAGGGCGGCGTGGCCTGCGACCCCATGAACATGAGCATGACCGAGCTCGAGCGCCTGACCCGCAAGTTCACCGCGCGCATCGCCATCGTGCTCGGCCCGCACCGCGACATCCCGGCGCCCGACATGGGCACCGACGGCCAGGTGATGGCCTGGCTGATGGACGAGTACAGCTCACGCCGCGGCTACAGCCCGGGCGTGGTGACCGGCAAGCCCGTCAGCCTGGGCGGCAGCCAGGGGCGCATCACCGCCACCGCCTACGGTGTGATCACCGTGGCCGACGCCTTCTACAAGTCGCGCGGCGACAAGCTTGAGGGCAAGACCGCCGCCATTCAGGGTTTCGGCAACGTGGGCAGCTACTGCGCGCACTTCTGGCATGAGCGCGGCGGCAAGGTAGTCGCGATCACCGACGTGAAGGGCGGCGTTTACAACGAGAAGGGTCTCGACGTGCCGGCCCTGTTCGACTGGTTCAAGGAGAAACGCACCGTGGCCGGCTTCCCCGGCGCGGACGTGATGAACAACCAGGACCTGCTGGCCCTGCCGGTGGACTGCCTGATCCCGGCCGCGATCGGCGACGTGATCACGCCCGACAACTGCACGCACATCAAGGCGCCGCTGATCGTGGAAGGCGCCAACCACCCGACCATGCCCGAGGCCGACGAAGAGCTGCACGAGCGCGGCATCACGGTGATCCCGGATATTCTCGCCAATGCCGGCGGCGTGACGGTCAGCTATTTCGAGTGGTCGCAGAACCTGACCCAGTTCTACTGGGACGAAGACCGCGTGAACCAGGAGCTCGATCGCAAGATGCGCAAGGCCTTCATGGACGTGCACACGCTCGCGCGCCAGGAAAAGTGCAGCAAGCGCACGGCCGCCATGATGCTTGCCCTGAAGCGGGTGGGCGAAGCCGAGCAGCAGCGCGGCAACTAATGGGGCCCCGTGTCAAATGCCAAGGGAGAGCCCGTGAGCTCTCCCTTGTTCATTTGCTGCCGGCTACTCCTTCGTGACCAGCACTTCGGCGTACTCGGCCGGGACCACCAGGCTGTCGTCGCCGCTGCGGTTCCATTCGTTCAGCAGCGCGAGCAGGTCGGCCTCCAGCGCCTTGCCCTTGTCCGGGCCCAGGGCTGCAAACGCCTTCAACACAGGCCCGTACCAGGTGCGGAAGACGTCGATGAAGTGCTCGGCCGTCAGGTAGCGGAAGGTGTAGATGCGCGGCGTGACGTCCAGCAGCGCATCCTGCGGCTTGAAGTATTCGCGCAGGCCTTCCTCAGTGCCCCAGCGCAGCGGCGACACGGCCTGCGGGGGCGGCGGCACGTGGCGCCCGACAACTTTGAACAGCTGGCCGATGAAGCCGGCCGGCGTCCAGTTGGCCATGCCGATCACGCCACCGGGCTTGCACACCCGCAGCATCTCGGCGGCGGAGCGCTGGTGGTCGGCCGCGAACATCACGCCGAAGGTGGACATCACGGCATCGAAGGAGTCGTCTTCGAAGGGCAACGACTCGGCGACGGCTTCCACGAAGCGAATCTCCTGCCCCTCGGCGCGGGCGCGGGCTTCACCACCGGCCAGCAGGGCAGGCACGTAGTCGCTCGAGACCACGTCGCAGAAGCGGCGCGCCGCGGCCAGGGTGGCGTTGCCGTTGCCGGCCGCGACGTCGAGCACGCGGCTGCCGGCGCGCAGGTCCATGGCTTCGCACAGGGTCTCGCCCACGATCTGCAGTGTCACGCCGATGCGGGCGTAGTCGCCGGACGCCCAGGTGGCCTGCTGGCGGGTACGCAAAGTTTCGATGGCGTCCAGGGTATCGGTTTGGCTCATGATCCAGTCTCCTCTCGTTGGTGTCGCCGGGTGCCCCGCGGGCAGCCCTTGCGACCTGCCCATAAGTATCCCGCGAAGAGAAGACCGTGAATGACAGCACGTCCGCACCACCATGCCGATCGTCCGGGTAAACGAAACGCCCCCGCTTTCGCGGGGGCGTTGGCTACAGCAGCTTGGTCACGCGATCCTTCAGGCCGCCGTCTCCCAGCACGACCGTCAGGTTGGACTTCTCGGCCACCTTCTCCAGCACCTCCAGCTCACGCAGCTTCATGAGCACCGGGTTGCCCTCGAGGATCTTGGCCGTGTTGGCCTGCATGCGGGCGGCGGCCGTCTCCTCGCGGCGGTTGATGAGCGCGGCCTCGGCGGCCTTCTTGGCCTCCGTCACCTTGTTCATCAGCTCCTTCATCTCCCCCGGCAGGATAATGTCGCGAATGCCGAGCGAACGCACCTCGAGGCCGAACTCCGGGGCCTTGGCCTTCACGATGGCCTCCAGCTCGCCGGCCACGGCATCCTTGTCCGTGAGCAGCGTGTCCAGCTCGCGGGCGCCGACTACCGCGCGCAGGGCGAGCTGCGACTCGCGGTACAGGGCCTGTGCCGCGTCCTCGGTGACCGTGACCGACTTCAGCGCGTCCGTGACGCGGTAGGTCAGCACGGCATTCAGCCGCAGCGTGACCTTGTCGTTGGTCATGATCTCCTGGCCCGAGATGTCGAGCGTGCGCTCGCGCAGCTCGACCAGCAGCAGCTTCAGCTTGCCCATGCCCGTCCAGAACGCGTGGGTGCCCGGCTTCAGCAGGCCCATGAACGAGCCGTCCAGGAACCACAGGCCCACCTGGCCGGCATCGACCGTGAACGGGTTCAGCACGTACTGCGTGTTGCCGTTGCCGAGCACGGCCGCCTGGTCGCGGTGGCTGAACAGCACGCCTGAGGCGTCCACCACCTCGACGCGCGTGTCGTTCAGGCCCTTCCACAGCAGGTACAGGCCCGGGCGCAGCGCCATGCGGAAGCGGTTGTCCACCCACACCAGCGCGCGCTCGTGGTCCTTGAGGTCGAGCACGTTGGCCTCTTCCTCAAGCGTGCTGCCGCGCACGATGCGCGGCAGGTCGGCCGAGGCGTAGACCGGCTCGCGCGTGTCGATCACCTCAATGCGCACCTTGCGGAGGGCGATCCACAGTACGTGCAGGCCCGGCTTGAGGATGCGGTCGAAGCGGCCGTCAACGAAGACGAAGGCGCGCTCGTGGTCTGCGAGCTCGAGTACCTTGACCTCGCCGTCGAAGTACTTCCGCAGCACAAACTCGCGCGCGAGGACATCGAGGTTCTCGTGCTTGAAGTAGACTTCGCGCAGGTTGACCTTCTCGACCTTCAGCTTGCGCAGCGGGTCAAGCAGCTTGTGCTTGCCCGGCATCAGCAGCGCGCGGAACTCGCCCTCCTGGAACACCAGGGCGCGCTCGTGCGCTGCAACCTTGAACTTGCGGAAGATGAACATGACAGCCCCCTTTCGACGGGGTGAATATTGACACGTCAAGAGAACGGGGATGAGTTTCTGGCGGATTGAGAATTCAGGATTCTGGATTCAGTGACCGTAGGCGGACCAGTGGATTCTGAATCCTGAATCCGCCATCCAGAATCCGAAGGGCCTTCCAGGGGCAGCTTTGCGTTCGGCCGCACGTCTGAAACGGAGCACTGCTTGAGTCGCGGGATACTGGGGGCATCGGCTTCGCGCCGCCGCACACCTCCTGTGCTTTGGCGCGCCGCGTTCACCCGGTTCTGCCCGGACTGTATCCGCGTGCTGCAGAGTCTCTTCCCGTGTTGTCCTTGACGGGTCAAGGACGGGCCTTGCGCTTCGCCACCCCCTTCCGGCACAGGAGTTTCGGCCTTCTGGGACCGAACCAAAAGCCAGCGTTAAAGGCTGGTGTGTCCTGTTCAGGGACACTGGGCTAGTTAGCGGGAGTCGAACCCGCGACTGCCGGATCTCAAATCCGGTGCTCTGCCGCTGAGCTATAACCAGGTGCGAAACCGATCTCCCCGCCGGTTCAGAATCCGTACACGGAACGTGGTGACTGCACGCAGCCCACGCCGCCGGCCCGTCGGCTCAACCAGCGCCCGGCGCGTAACACGCCCGGGCACGTCGCAGGGATGGAACGGGAGAAGGTTGCAGGCAAGCGCTAATGGCTGTTGGCCGTAAGCCAGTAGCTAACAGCCAATAGCCAACAGCTATCCATGGCACTTCTTCAGCTTCTTGCCGCTGCCGCACCAGCAGGGGTCGTTGGGGCCCAGGTTGTGCTTCTTCTTCTGCTGGTCGGGCGTCACGATCTGCAGCCGGTCCAGGTGCTGCTGATAGGCGCGCTTGCGGTCCGGCCAGTCCTTGGCCTCGATCAGCCCCTGCTTCAGCGCCGCGATGGCGTCGGCCTTGCGCCCCATGCCCTCGTAGCAGCTGGCGATAAAACTCTGGTCCAGGGGCATGCTCTTGCTGAGCTCCAGGATCATGCAGTGGTCCGCGATTGCTCCCTCGAACAGCCCCAGCTTGAACTTGGCCTGGGCACGCAGGTTCCAGCCTTCCAGGTGCTGGGCGTCAGCCGCCAGCACCTTGTCGGCCCACTCGATCGCGCCGGCGAAGTCGTTGCTTTCAAAGTGCGCGACCGCCAGGCGGAACAGCAGGTCGGTGTCGGCCGGCTTCTTGTCGTGCGCATCCAGCAGCAGCTTGCGGGCTTCGTCATCGCGGCCCATTTCGCCCAGCAGGTCCGCGGTGTCGATCACGGTCTGGCTGTCGTCCGGCCGCTCAGCCAGCTGTTCTTTCTGGAACTCGTAGGCCTCGTCAAAGCGGCGCAGGCGCACCAGCGCGATGCAGTACAGGCGGCTGATTTCCTTGCGGTAGTAGGCGGCCTGGCCGGTGTCCCAGGCGCGCTTGGCGTAGTGCAGGGCGTCTTCGAACGTCCCGGCGTACAGCATGCACTGGCCCAGGGTGAAGTTGGCCAGGGTGTCTTCGGGGTCCAGGCTGATCGCGTGTTTCAAGGTCAGCATGGCGAGCTTGAGCTGGCCCATGCGGTAGGCCAGCTGGCCGAGCCACGCCATCAGCGCCGGGTCGTTGGGGTTGGCCTCAAAGGCGCGCTCGATGCGCGCGGCCATTTCCTGCGCGGGCACGCCGATCTGGTCCAGCACGTTGACCAGGCGCAGCGCAGCCTCGGCGTCGCCGGGATTTGCGTCGTAGGCGGCCTCCAGCTTCTCGCGCTGGGCCTGCAGCGCCACGCGTTCGTCAATTGCGGATTCCGCTTCCAGCCATTCAATGCTCATGGCGCCGAATATAGCCCCCAAGGCCGGTTAAAGAAGAACGCGGCGGGCAACCCGCCGCGTGCGTGGTCACCGTCTTCAAGCGGGCTTCTTTCTGCCCTCGGCACGATCGTCTTCTTTGGGATGTGGGTAGTAGGTCGACTGCATCTCTGTTGGGCCGAATGACTTTGGCGGGCCGTTCTCGGGCCAGACGGTGTAGCGAACGGTGGCTTTTCTGACAGGTTTCTTGCTCATATCGCAGCCTCCGGATGTCCGAAGTCCACCCATAAAGTATCCGCCACCACGCCGTTCAGCAACAAGTTGATGCCGTAGGTCCTTGGTTCAAGGCCTTCCAGCGGCAGCGTCAAGATGACTTCGTCCAGGTCCCGCTTGGACATCAGCACAAGTTCCGTCTCGAACGCCGCCACAATGGTGGATTTGCGGCGGATTTGCGCCGCCACATCGTACGGCTCACCCGTCGCGTTCAGCACTTCCAGATAGACGCACAACTCGGCCGGAGGCGTGCGCCAACGCTTGCGCACCCTGATCAACGTGTATGGCGCAGCTTCGGATGCCGACTCGCAAACCACGGCTGTCACCAGCTTCAACATCATCGGCTCCTAGTGATGATGGTGGTGCGCGTGGCCGTGGTCGTGGTCGTGCTCGTGGTGATGGCCCTCGTGCTCGCTGGCGTCGAACTCCAGGCCCGTGGCTTCCAGCTTGTGGATCAGCGCGTGCCGGTCCAGCCCTTCACCGATGAACACCAGCACGTCCGGCTTCGGCTTCAGCACCTGCGGCCGCGGGATCAGTTCCCAGTGGCCGGCGGTCCACTGCAGGATGGCCTGGGGCTCAACCCCCTCCACCTGCAGGAAGCCCTTGAGGCGCAGCAGGCCCGGCACGCCTTCGTTCAGGAAGTCGTTGAACTTCGCCTTGTCGGCCTTGCCCTTCGGCCGCACGGTGAAGCTGAGGTAGTGGTCGTGGGAATGATCGTGCTTGTGGTGCACGTGGTGATCGTGGGTGTGCTCGCAGTGGTCGTGCTCGTGGTCGCAGTGGCTGTGGTCCTTGCCATCATTGACCACTTCGGTGCCCTCGGCGCCCAGCACGTGCTCCGGGTCGATGGCGGCGCGCACGGTGCGGTGCAAGGCCGCGCGCTCGTTGAGGGCGCGCAGGTGTTTTTCGACCTCGTCCACGGTGGCGGGGTCCACCACGTCGGTCTTGTTGAGCAGCAGGATGTCGGCGTACTTGGCCTGGCGCTTCATCAGGGCCTCGGCCTGGGGCACCTTGCCCCAGCGGTTGGCGTCAACCACGCTGACGATGGTGCGCAGGCTCAGGCGCTCCAGCAGGTTGGGCAGCGTGCAGATGTCCAGCACCTCGACCGGGTCGGCCAGGCCGGTGGCTTCCATCAGGATGGACGAAGGCTGGTCGTTGGTGACGATGTCGTACAGGGTCTTGGTCAGCTCGGTCTTGCTGGTGCAGCAGATGCAGCCGTCGATCAGCTCGCGCATCTGCGCGTTGCTGCCTTCCAGCAGTTCGTTGTCGATGTTGGATTCACCGAATTCGTTCATCAGCACCAGCGGCTTCTCGCCGCGGGCGTTCAGGTGCTCAAGCAGCTGCTTCATCAGCGTGGTCTTGCCGGAACCCAGAAAGCCGGCCACCAGGTAAACAGGTACGGTCATCGTTTTCTCGTGTGTAAGTCGCCCGGACCAACAACAATAGCCGCAATCAAACCCCCGGCCAGTGGGCGGGTATTCCACAGCCCTTGATTCTCTGGCGTTGCCGGTCTATGTAGACTCGTTCCCCGGAGCGCGCATGCCTGTTACCGCAGAAGTCGAACTGCTGAACAAGTACGGCCTTCACCAGCGACCGGCCATGAAGGTGATCGAGACCGCGTCTCGCTTCGGCTCGGAAATCTACCTGGTAAAGGGCGAGCAGCGCTGCAACGCCAAGAGCATCATCGACGTCATCATGCTCGCCGCTGAGAAAGGCACTCGCCTCAAGGTCGAGGCCGACGGCAGCGACGCCGCCGACGCGGTCAAGGCCATGCGTGAGCTGTTCCAGAACAAGTTCTATCTTTCCGAAGAGTAGCCCACTCGCCGATCCGCGAAGCCGGTTCAACTCTGCAAAGATTCGCTAAGCCCCGCGCTCGCCGAGTTTGGCGTTTCCCGGCCGACGGGGTACGTTCAGTGTGCGTAGACCCCGTCCTCCCCTTCCGGGACACCTTCATGAAATTTCTCCACCGCACGGCCTTTCAGGCTGCCGCCGCTGCTTGCGTGCTGGCCGCCGGTTCCACGCTTGCCATCCATGCCGACGATCCGCCGCAGGCAAAGACGGAGAAGCCGGCGCCCGAGGTTGACCGGGTGCTCGACCTCAATGCGCTGGCCATTCCCGTGAACCTCGCCGCCGAGGGGGCGGTGGCCGGCGACGGTCTCCACTTCATGGTCGGACACACCACCGACGAAGCCTGGGTCGCGCGCGTTGCCCACGACAACCCGCGCACGCCGGCCGCCAGCAACGGCATGGTGGTTGTGGGTTCCGGCCGTGCCTCCAGCGTCTACGGCTACGACGTCGCCACCGGCAAACGCAAGTGGACGACCAGCAGCAAGGATTCCGGCATCTCGAACATCGTGATTTCGCTTGGGCACGCCTATTACACGACCTACAGCTGCACCCTCGAGCGCGTGCGGGTGAGCGACGGCGCCAACACCTACAGCAAGTGGCTGGCGTCCACGGTGGACTGCGCGCCCGACGTGAAGGACCAGCTGGTCGCCACCTCCTACCGCAGCAAGTCAACCTGGGAGGTCACACTGCACGACGCCGAGCAGGGCAGCGCGAAGTGGAGCACCGACGTCGGCGCCCAGGGTGTTCTGACCGCGCCGGTGATCATGGACGACAACGTGTTCATCACCAGCGCCGACGGCAACCTCACCCGCCTGGAAAGCAAGAAGGGCAAGAAGCAATGGAGCGCCAGTGTCGGCGCGGTATCCGCGCCGGTGGCCACGCCCTGGGGCCTGCTGGTCGCCACCACCTGGGACGGCAAGGGCGCTGACGGCATCAAGGAAAGCAGCGTGAAAGAGCGCCGTCGCAGCGAGCGCGAGACCGTCACGGATGCCGAGCCCGACGCGCCCACGCTGGTTGCCGCCAAGGACCGCCGCATCGCGCTGGTCGAGAAGCCCAGCGTGAAACCGAGTGGCAAAGCAGCCGCGCTGGCCGGTCCGCGCAGCACGCTGGATTTCCAGGGCCTGCGCCCAGGTGTTTCCCACGCCAACGTCTTCTTCGCTTACGCCGGCTGCGTTGTCTGCGTCGATCCGCTGCTGGGCAAGGCGCGCTGGTCGCTGAAACTGGCCGACGCGGGCGTTGAGTTCACCCGCCCCGTTGCGTGGCGCGGCCTGGTGCTGCTGGCCGGCAGCAACGGCCTGGTGTGCGCCCTCGAGGAACACACCGGCGCGCTGATCTGGGCCTACAACTTCAAGGGCATGCGCTTCATGGCCGAGCCCGCGGCCGATGACGACCAGCTGTTCCTTACCACGAGCACGGGCCAGTTGATCTGCCTGCCTACCGGCGCGGACGGCCGTGAGCCGCGCAAGGCCGGCGCGATCGGCGACGCCGGCGTGGAAGGCACGGCCGGCGCTTACTGGAAGGTACAGCAGACCTTCCAGCGCGTGCGCGACATCGTGCGCAACGTGGAGCCGGAGCCCGAGCAGCCGCCCCAGCCGGCGCCCGACGCCCGCAACAACAACGGCCCCGGCAATGGTACTCCGAACAACGGCCCGGCGAACGAAAACGCCGCGCCGCCGCGCCGCGATGAAGAAACCGAAGAATTGACCAAGGGCCAGTGGGAACGCCGCGAAGACCGCAAGGCGGAACGCGCCAAAGCCAACGGCGAGAAGTACGAGAAAAAGCCCTTCAAGCGCAAGTAGTGGAGGGGTGGAGGACCAAGGGGGCGGGCATCAGCCCGCCCCTTTTGTTTGCCCGCGCGGCTGCTAAGCCTTCCCCATGGACGTCGTGCTCAAACGCGGGCGGGAACGCTCTCTGCTGCTGCGCCACCCCTGGGTGTTCGCCGGCTCCATCGCGGCCGTCACCGGCGAGCCCGCGCCCGGCGAGACCGTGGAGCTGGTCTCATCCCGTGGTGAATGGCTGGCGCGGGGCGCCTGGTCGCCGCACTCCCAGATCCGCGTACGCGCCTGGAGCTTCGACCCGGATGAAGCCATCGACCAGGCCTTCTTCGAGCGCCGCCTGCACGCGGCCCTCGAGCTGCGCCGTCGCCTCGGCCTGCTGAAGCCGGCCGCCGCCCTCCGCCTCTGTAACGCCGAAAACGACGGCCTGCCCGGCCTGGTGATCGACCACTACGCAGGCTGGCACGTCGGCCAGTTCCTCAGCGCCGGCGCCGAGCGCTGGAAAGACGCCATCGTCAACGCCGCCATGAAGCTGCTGCCCGCCCAGGGCTTCCATGAACGCAGCGACGTCGAGGTGCGCCGCAAGGAAGGCCTCGAGCTCGTCACCGGCACGCTTCGCGGCGCAGCGCCACCCGAGCTGGTCGAATTCGACGATTCCGGCCTGCGCCTGCTGGCCGACCTGCACGGCGGCCACAAGACCGGCGCGTATCTCGATCAGGCCGTGAACCGCCAGCTGGTATGCGAATCGGTGCGCCCCGGCGACAGCGTCCTCAACGTCTTCTGCTACACAGGCGGCTTCGGCCTGCACGCCGCCAGGGCCGGCGCGGGCAGCGTCACCCAGCTCGACCAGTCGGCGGACGCGCTGGCGCTGGCGCGCCGCAACGCCGAGTTGAACGGGCTGAGCGGCATCGAATACATCCAGGGCAACGCCTTTGACGAGCTGCGCAAGTTGCGCGATGCCGGCCGGCAGTTCGACTGCGTGATTCTCGACCCGCCTAAATTCGCGCCCAGCGCGGCCGCGGTGGACAAGGCCCTGGGCGCCTACAAAGACGTCAACTTGCTGGGTTTCCAGTTGATTCGCCCGGGCGGGATGCTGTTCACCTTCTCATGCAGCGGCCACGTCACGCGCGAGCTGTTCCGCGAGGTGGTAGCCGTCGCGGCCGCCGACGCCGGGCGCGACGCCCGCATCCTGCGCCAGTTAAGCCAGGCGCCCGACCACACCATCGGCCTGCATTATCCAGACGGCGAGTACCTGAAGGGCCTGCAGCTGTTGGTCACCTGACGACACCCGCGTGACGGTTTGCTAACGTCTGCGCCCCATGGGAAAACGATTCCTGTTCGGCTTCTCGATGTTCTTTGCGCTGGTGGGTCTGCTGGCACTGGACCACTACGCAAACGTCACCTGGGGCTTCTTTGCTCTCTGCCTGCTGATGTGCTGGGGCGGCGTCTACGAGATGGGACGCATGTTCCGCGCCCGCGGCCTGCCGCTGGACACCGGCCTGCTTTACATCACCGTCGCGGTGGTGATGTGCTACGTGCAGTTGGTGGCCGAGCCTCCGCGCATCGGCGCCTTCGCGCCCCTGTGGGGCGATGCAGCGCCAAACCACCTGTTCTGGGTGCCGGTCAGCTTCCGTCAGCTCACCCTGGTGATGCCGCTGGCTGCGGCCGTGATCTACTCGCTGGTCGGCCTGACACGTTCCGACGTCAGCAACCTCAGCCCGCGCATCAACAACAACCTGGGCATGTTCCTGTACCTGGTGCTGCCCATCGCCGTGATCCTCTGGATCCGCCGGGTGCCCACCACGGGCGAATGGCTGGTCTACTTCCTGCTGGCCGCCAGCCGCCTCGGCGACGTGGGCGCGTACCTGATGGGCAGCATGCTCGGCCGTCACAAGCTGATCCCGTACCTCAGCAAGGGCAAAACCATCGAGGGCGCGCTGTTCGGCCTGCTGTTCAGCGCGGCGGGCGGCGCCCTGGCGTTCTACTGGGGTGACTGGGTCACCGGCGGCGCCCTGAAACGGGTGTTCGTTGAGTGGTGGTACGGCGGCATCCTCGGGGCATTCGTGGGGATTGCGGCCCAGGCAGGCGACCTGGTCGAAAGCGGATTCAAGCGGGCCGCGGGAATCAAAGACAGCGGCCATCTCGTTCCTTCTTTTGGCGGGGTCATGGACATCATGGATAACTTCATGCTGACCGGCCCGCTGCTGATTCTGGTGTTGGCCCTGTGGCCGACTTAACGCGGTCCCGAACGCGGGCCGCCGAACTTCTCCACAGGCCGCTAACACGCGAAATGTGGTGTGGCGGAAACAGCCACACGGGCTAGAATAGAGCTCATGGGAAAAACACTCGAGCGTCGCGGCTCCAACCACCACTCCCCGAACGGCTTCATGGAAAAGTCCATACGACTGCGCGATAAAGAAGAGGCTTACGCTCTCTTCGGTGAGCGCGATCGTCACCTCAAGATGATCCGCGGCCACTTCGACGTCAAAATCTTCGCGCGCGACAACAACCTGCGCATCGCCGGCGACGAGCAGAGCGTGCTCGATGCCTACGTCGCCCTGCTGACGCTGATCGAAAAGGTCCGCAAGTACGGCCAGCTGCGCACCAACGACGTCGAAAGCGCGCTGCTGCGCCTCGACGCGCCCGAGGGCGACTCCGACGCCGAGATCAAGCCGCTCGGCCTGCAGGGCGCCAAGCCCATGACGCCGGGCCAGGCCGCCTACCTCGATGCCATCAAGACCTGCAACGTAACCTTCGGCGTCGGCCCGGCCGGCACCGGCAAGACTTTCCTGGCCACCAGCATGGCCGTTGCCGCGCTGATCCATGGCAACGTCAGCAAGCTGGTGCTGGTGCGCCCGGCCGTTGAGGCCGGCGAAAAACTCGGCTTCCTGCCCGGCGACTACCAGGCCAAGGTGAACCCGTACCTGCGCCCGATTTTCGACGCGCTGGGCGCAATGCTGCCCATGCAGCAGATCCAGCGTTACATCGAGCGCGACGTCATCGAGGTCGCACCGCTGGCCTACATGCGCGGCCGTACGCTGGACCGCGCGTTCATCCTGCTCGACGAAGCGCAGAACACCACGCCCAAGCAGATGCTGATGTTCCTGACGCGCCTGGGCCGCCGCAGCAAGGCGGTGGTGACCGGCGACATCAGCCAGACCGACCTGCCCGAGGGCCAGAAGTCCGGCCTGGTGGATGTGATCGGCCGCCTGGACGGTGTTGAAGGTGTGCGCATCTGCCGCCTCGGCAACGCGGACATCGTGCGCGACGACATGGTGCAGCGCATCATCGACGCCTACGAAACCACCGACAAGCAACGCCAGGCCAAGCAGTAGGGACACGCCGCCGCGTGTCCTTGTTGCATTTAGTCAGGCCACAAAAACACGAAAACACCAAACAACTGCGCCACGAAAAGCAGCCTTTTTCGTGGCCGTGCTTTTCGTGTTTTCGTGGCCCATCAACCCCGGCCATTGACACCACCGCCCGCGCCTGCGCCAATTTAGCCATGCGCGCCCTGTGCCTGCTGTTGCTGCTTTCCGGCTGTGCGGCCTTCCAGACCGGCACGCCCCTGCGCGAAGCCAAGCTCTCGCCCGAGGCCGTGGTGTTGCACGTGCCGGTGGTGCTGCAGGACGACCGCTACGATTGCGGCGTTTCCGCCCTTTCCATGCTGCTGGCCTACTACGGCCACCCGGCCGACGCCGCCAAGGCCGCCCCCCTGCGCGAGAAGGCCGACAGCCAGCAGGGGCTGACCGGCGCCGACCTTGAGGATTACCTGAAGGCCGAGGGCCTCGAAGTCGCACTGTTCGAGGGCGCGCTCACCCACACCATCCGCGGCCTGTATTACCACCTGGATCGCGGCCGCCCGCTGGTGGTGGCCCTGGGGCTGGGTGGGGGAAACAATCACTTCGTGCTGGTGACGGGCTACGACCCGCTGAACGACTGGGTGCTGCTGCAGGACCCCCTGCGCGGCGCGCTGGTAAGCGCGGCCGGCCAGTTCGAGCACTCCTGGAAGCAGACCGGCCGTTTCACACTGCTCGCAACACCCAAAGAATAGGCGCGCGGGGGCCGCCGAAGGGGTAAACTAATGCAGGGCTTAGGGCTTAGGGCTTAGGGCTTGGGGCTTGGGGCTTGGGGCTTAGGGCTTAGGGCTTAGGGAAAAGCAGCAAGGCACTTCCCCAAGCCCAAAGCCCCAGGCCCCAAGCCCGCACCGGAGGTTGCCATGCGAAACCTGATCCTGCTGCTCGTGCTGCTGCTGGTCGCCGCGCCCCTTGCCGCCCAGCAGAAGGGCGCCTACCAGAAACCCACCACCCGCGAGCTCGAGCTGCTGCGCCGCGCCGAGGTGCCCGAGCTAAGGCACCTGCAGGCCGGCAACCAGCCCACCCAGGTAGTACTGCTGCACGTGGAGCGCAAGCAGCTCGAAGAGCTGGCCAAAGCCCACGGCGAGCACCTGAAGCTACTGAGGCAAGTAAAGGCCGGAGCCCACTTCCACCACGGCCACTGGTGGGACGACTGGGTGTTTTACTTCCTGCTGCCAGGCATAGGCACCACAGCCTGTGTCTGCGTCCTGCTGGTGTTCCTGATTGTACTCTAGAGACCAACCAACAGGAGGAACCACTCCAAACCAGCCAACGGAGCAGCCAAAGAAGACACTGGACCCCTTTGATCCGCTGCCGCGCGATCCTGCGCGTTTTTCGGCCGGGGCTGCTGCCCGCCGATTTCATCCTGTGTATCGCGTGCTTCATTCATGTTAGGCTTGGCCTGCACTCACATCTCTGGAGACTGCGCATGGCTGTTTCGGCCGGGACGGACTACGCCATCATTTCCAAGGCTACCTGGTTCTTTGAATCCGGAATCGGGGACTGCACGGCCGTTTTCACGCGGCCGTTCCTGTTCATCTTTCCGCACAAGACCATGTCCGCTACCTCGCGGACGTTCACGGACACCGAGTACACCATCGGCGGCCAGAAACCTTCGGTGGCGATCCTGGCGCTGCTGCGCGACCCAGCCACCACGGCGGACAGCATGGTTGAACAGTTGCTGAGCTGGTCGTCGCAGGCGGCGGGCCCGATCGTGGAGCGCATGGAAGAGTTCAAGCGCGTGCGCATTTTCCGGGGCTTCATCCGGCGCAGCGTGGTGGTATCCAAGAAGGAAAAGGGGATGGACATGGGCGCCACGGGCATGCGTCCGACTAAAGAGGAACTGCCGGCGTTCCCGGAGTTCTTCAAGGATCACCCGCACCTGGAACTGAAGTAGGCCTGCGACACAGGCGGGAATACCTGTGCCGCGTCCCTACTTGTTGAGGGACTTCTTGCCGGGGACTCGGCCTACCTTTTTGAACAGGCCGGCGTTCATGGTGTTCAGCTTGCTTAGCTGGAAGTCCGTCAGGTCCTGCAGGCTCTTGGTCTTG
>JAANMY010001799.1_pt1 | contig 22481 bp, 17 predicted proteins | sample 7279691 | NCBI WGS metagenome assembly JAANMY01 (sample SAMN14094543, study PRJNA606508) | bioreactor metagenome | isolation source: A lab-scale SPAN reactor treating ammonium-rich wastewater day 388 | place: Ireland: Galway | collected 2018-02-07
GCGCCGGCCCATCCCGCTGATCCCACGCGGACGCTGGACGAAGATCAACGTCGGGCTAAGTCCATGCGGGCCGCGGGTTTAGCCGTGCCGAAGCCAGTATTTAACCGGCGTTGCGCATTTTCTTCCACGTCCGGCCACACAGGTTACACCCTCCCTCATCTTTAGACTTGCGCCGGGCCAACCCGCCGGTTAACGCAAGGCGTGGAAACCGGACGCGGGTCTCGTTTAGCATGGGCGCGCACTTTGTCTCTGCGTACGCGGGGCCACACCCCGACGGAGGATTGCACCACCATGTCTTACCGGAATCTCCTGATTGTCGTGCTCGCGCTCCTGCTCGGCCTCATCCCGGCCGCTGCGCAGGAAACATCCGACGGGACGTTCCCCGTCACGGTTGAGCACAAATTTGGCAGCACGACGATTACGCAAGCGCCAGAGCGGGTACTCTCGCTCGGATACACTGACCAAGACCCTTTGTTCGCGTTGGGCATCACCCCGGTCGCCGTTCGCTACTGGTACAGCGACACTCCATACGCGATCTTCCCGTGGGCCGTCGAGGCCGCTGGCGACGCCACGCCGGACGTGTTGACCATGGACTTCGGCGCGCTCAATTACGAGGCGATCCTCGCGCTGTCGCCGGATCTCATCATCGCGGTGAGCGCAGGCATCACGCAGGACGAGTACGACCTGCTGTCACAGATCGCGCCCACCATCGCTCAGTCGGGCGACTATATCGACTTCGGCATGCCGTGGCAGGAGGCGACTCAACTCATCGGAGATGCGGTCGGCAAATCGGCCGAGGCCGCAGCGCTCGTCGCCGATGTTGAGGCGCAGTTCGCCGACGCACGCGCACGAATCGCTGGACTGGCCGGAAAGACGGTCGCTTCGGTCTACTACTACAACGGCACGTTCGGTTTCTACACGGCGCAAGACGTGCGCGGACGGTTCTTCACCGACCTCGGCCTCGTAATGCCGGAGGAGCTGCTGGCCGCCGCCGGCGATCAGTTCTTCGCTAACCTCAGCGCCGAGCGCATCGACTTGATCGATCAGGACGTGGTCGCCGTGGTCAATATGCAGTTCGTCGAGGGCGGACGCGAAGGGTTGGAGTCGCAGCCGTTGTTCAGCCAACTGGAGGCGGTGAAGGACGGCCGTGTGCTGTACTTCGAGCCGGCGGTGGAGGACGCGCTCGGGTTTAGCTCGGTACTCAGCCTGCCGTATGCGCTTGAGAACGTGCTTCCGCAGCTTGAAGCGCTCGCCGGCGCTGCCAGTGCCGCCGCTTGTGAAGCAGGCCTGCGCCCGATCGCCAACGTATGCGTGCCTGAGGATCCGCAGCGTATCGTGACCGTCACCGACTCCGACCTGGACGCGCTGCTCGCGCTCGGCATCACGCCGGTGGGGATCACGAACGGCCGCGGGCAGCAGGAGCCGCCGCGCTATCTGGCCGATCTCATCACCGACGACATGGCGGTTGTCGGCAACTTCTTTACGCCGAACCTTGAACTGGTCTTACAGCTCGATCCCGATGTCATCCTCGCCGCCGGTTTGTCTGACCCTGCGGTGTTGGAACAGCTCAACGCGATCGCGCCGACGGTCGATACGTACGTCAACGGACGCGACTGGAAGGCGCACTTCCTGACCGTCGCGGATGCGGTCAACCAGACCGACGCCGCAGATGCCTTCCTTGCCGAGTACGAGGCGCGTATCGCGGAGCTTCAGACCACGCTGGCCGACCACTTGGATGATCAGTTCATCGTCGCACGCTGGGCAGCTGAAGGCCCGCAGGTCATGGCGCCGATGACGTTCGTCAGCGCGGTGATCTTCGACCTCGGCTTGACCTCGCCGGAACACATCCCCGACCTGCAAGCCGGCCATCCGCACTCGGCGCCGCTCAGCCTTGAATCGCTCGGCGTGATCGACGTCGACTGGGCGTTCGTCGGGACGCTGCAAGCCGAAGGAGACGCGGTGACGGCGCTCGATGAGGCGCTCAAGAATCCGCTTTTCCAAGCGCTGGAGGTGGTCAAGAACGAGCATCTGATCGTCGTGGATGGCTCGCTGTGGACGAGCAGCGGCGGCCCGGTTGCTGTGATGAAGGTGCTGGACGATGTCGAAGCGGCGTTGACGGGGGCGAACTAGAGATGGCGTTCGCGGCAACCGGATCGGTAGCGACCGACAAGGCCGTGCGCTATCTCAAGGCGCTGTGCAATCACTTCAGCCATAAAGTGCCGGCGGCCTATGACGACAACCACGGGACGGTTCAGTTCGGCTTCGGGACGTGCGAGATGTTCGCGGACGACACCTCGCTGACTTTCCATATCGACGCTGAGACGGAAGAAAACCTCGCGCGGGTTCAACACGTCGTCGCCGATCATGTCGAACGGTTCACCGGCGCCGATGCGCTGAAGGTCGCGTGGGCGGTGCAAAGCTAGCGTGTCAGCCGGTTTGAGGCAGCCTGAGCGCGGCATGTGCCGGGCTGCCTCAAACTACACCTTGCATAGAGTCCGGGCCGGGCCGACGATAGGCAATCGAGAGAAAGGTCGACGACACCCACTTAACGATGAGCGTTCAGGCCAATCAGATCGCTAGAAACCCTACGAGACTCCTCGGCCGGCGTTCGCTGCTGCTGCCGGGGTTAGCCGTCAGTATCGCACTGTTGGGCGTGATGCTGATACTCGGCATGATGGTGGGCGCAGCGGACATCGAGCCGGCTGTCGTCTTCGATGCACTGTTTCACTATGACGAAACGGTGTTCAACCACCTGATTATCCAGACCGTTCGGCTGCCGCAGGTGCTTGCCGGCATGATCGTCGGGGCGGCGCTTGCGGTCGCCGGGGCCATCATGCAGGGACTCACCCGCAACCCGTTGGCGGACAGCGGCCTGCTCGGAATCAACGCAGGGGCGGCGTTCGCCGTCGTGCTGACCGTCTATCTGGTGGGCGCGGCATCGCTGACCGTATACTCGATTGCCGCCCTGATTGGCGCAGCTGCGGGCGCTGTATTCGTGTACGTCATCGGCATGTTGGGCGGTGGCGCGACCCCTCTGCGGCTGACGCTGGCCGGTGTCATCCTGACGGCGTTCATGTCGGCGCTGACGACCGCGATTTTGATTCAGGATCAGGAAACGCTGGAGCGGATTCGCTTCTGGACGGCTGGATCGCTTGTCGGGCGCGACTTCAGCATCATCGCGCAGACCGCCCCGTTGATCGTCATCGGTCTGATCGGCGCGCTGCTCATCAGCCGGCAGATCACGACTATCAGCCTCGGCGATGACGTGGCGAAGGGCTTGGGTCAGAACACCGTCGCCATCAAGATCGCTGCGGCGCTGATGGTGGTGCTGCTGGCGGGTGGCGCGGTGGCGCTGGCTGGCCCGATCGGGTTCGTCGGCCTCGTCATCCCGCACATCGCGCGGTTTGTCGTCGGCGTAGATTACCGGTGGGTGATCCCGTACTCGGCAGTTTTCGGCGCCATCCTCGTGATCCTCGCGGACATCGGCGCGCGCATCATCATGCGCCCACAGGTTCTGCCGGTCGGCATTATGATGGCGCTGGTGGGCGCGCCCTTCTTCATCTACTTGGCGCGCTGGAAGGTGAGACGATGATCACGCAGCCCACCCGCCCACCGTGGATTTCCGTGCGCTTACGCATGCCGCCGGTCTCGCTCAAGATCGACCGGCGCGTGCCGCTGGTGGCGCTGGCAGTCGTGGCGTTCACGCTGATCGTCCTCGTGCTCAGCGTCAACTACGGGGCGTACAATATGACGGTGTGGGACGTGATCCGCACGCTCACCGGAACGCTTCCCACCGACCACCCGGACGCGCACAACTTCAACTTGGTAGTGCATACGTTCAGAATGCCGCGCATCCTCGTCGCATTCCTCGTCGGCGCGGCACTAGCGACCGCCGGCACGATCATGCAAGGCATCACGCGCAATCCGCTGGCCGAGCCGGGTATCCTCGGCGTAACGGCTGGCGCGGGCCTCGCCGCTGTCACGCTCATCGTCACGCTTAAGGACGTGCCGCTCAGCGTACTGCCGTGGGCGGCGTTCGCCGGCGGCGCGATCACCGCGCTGGCCGTCTACGCGCTGTCGTGGAAGCGTGGGAGCACAGCACCCGTGCGCTTGATTCTGATCGGTGTGGCATTCGCCTCGGTGCTTGGATCGCTGACCACGTTCATCCTCGTCTTCGGCGAGATCAACGACGTGCAGCAGGCTTACGTGTGGCTGACCGGCAGCGTATACGGCCGCAGCTGGGATCACGTGCGAACGCTCGCCGCGTGGCTGGTGGTCTTGCTGCCGCTGGCGTTGTTTGGCGCGCGGTCGCTCAACGCGCTTAACCTCGGCGAGGAGGTCGCGCGCGGCATGGGGCTGAAGGTCGAGACTCAGCGCGCCGTCCTGCTGCTGATCAGCGTGGCGCTGACGGCCGGCGCGGTCGCCGTCTCAGGCACAATCGGTTTCGTCGGGCTGATCGCGCCGCACATCACGCGTCGATTCGTCGGCCCTGCCCACGAGGGACTGCTGGTGGTGAGCGCGCTGTTCGGCGGCGCGCTGCTGGTATTCGCCGACCTGATCGGCCGTTGGATCATCGCGCCGTCGGAGCTGCCTATTGGCATCGTCACGGCGTTGATCGGCGCGCCGTATTTTCTGTATCTACTCGTCCGCACGCGGGCGCAAGGACGCTGAATCCCGTGATCGAAACACACAATCTCTCGCTTAACTATGACGGCAGCACGGACGTCGTTCACGAGTTGACCTTGACCGTCATCGCGGGGCAGATCACGGCGTTGGTCGGCCCCAACGGGTGTGGCAAGAGTACACTGCTGCGCGGGCTTTCGCGCCTGTTGAAGCCCGCGCGCGGCGTCGTCTGTCTCGATGGCAGAGACATCCACGCGATGGGGGCGAAGGACTTGGCGCGCCGGCTTGGAATCCTGCCGCAAGGGCCGACCGCGCCGGAAGGGCTTACGGTGCACGAACTGGTCGCGCAGGGCCGCTATCCGCATCAGAGCTGGTTCCAGCAGTGGAGCGCGCACGACGAACAAATCGTCGCGCAGGCGCTCATCCAGACCAACCTCTCGCTGCTCGCCGACCGGCCGGTCGATACGTTGAGCGGCGGACAGCGCCAGCGAGCGTGGATCGCGATGGCGCTCGCGCAGCAGACCGATGTGCTGCTGTTGGACGAGCCGACGACCTACCTTGACCTCGCGCATCAGATCGACGTGTTGGACTTGCTCACAGAGCTGAACGATCAGGGCCGCACGATCATCATGGTGCTGCACGACCTCAATCAGGCCGCGCGCTATGCCGACATGATCGTGGCGCTGCGCGGTGGGCAGATCGTCGCGCAGGGTGCGCCGCAAAACGTAATTACGTGCGACATCATCCGCCAAGTGTTCGGGCTGGATGCGCAGGTCATCGTCGATCCGGTGGCTGGCACGCCGATGTGTGTCCCCATCGGCCGCCGTGCCGCGCGCGTGCGCCAAGCCGCCGTCAATTGATCCTCGCGTGCTTCGCACAACCTACAGAGAGGCATCAGCCGGCCAGATCGCCGTGTAAACGCGCGCAACTAGCCGTCGCCTATTGGTTCCCGTGACGGTATCATTTCTCAGCGAGTTCAACGGATGCCCGCTTACAGTCACGCGAGGAGCGAAATTCATGACCCACAAATTGCAATGGACGACGCAGAAAATCGCGCGGCGGATCGAGTTGATCGCACCGCTGGTCTATCGCAAACGTGAGCCGCTGTCGCCGTTCCGGTATAAGCCCCTCGACGGCCCGCTTGCGCCGCCGCCCATCGGCGCCGACGATTCGGCATGGGAGGTGATCGCGCCGAACACGCATTGGGGCACCCGCTGTACCGACTTCCTTATGCAGTCGTCGTTCCGCGTTCCGGGTGACTGGGATCCCGGTTCTCCGATTGCGCTGCATCTGCCCATCGGCAACGCCCACGAGTTCGAACATCCTGAGGCGTTGGTGTACATCGACGGCAAACCGCTGGCGGCGCGCGACCGCGGTCACGAAGAAGTGCGTCTTCCCGACTCACTGCGCGACGGTGGATCGCATCGGGTCGCGCTGCACGGCTGGACGGGCATCGGCCCGATTGAAGACCATGAGCCGTATACGCGCCTCTTTATGGGCGAATGCGCGCTCGTTCAAGTCGATCTGCCGACGCGCGAACTGCATACCCTCGCCTACCTCACGCTTGAGGTCGTGCGTCAGCTTGACGAGAACAACCCCGTCCACGATCTGCTGCTCAACGCGCTGGACGATGCCTTCGTGACGCTCGACACCCGCGACCCGCTCGGCACGGACGCATTCTACGCCAGCGCGCCGGCGGCCCTCGATGTGCTGCGTAAAGGCATCGCCGCGGCCGGCAGCCCGATGAACGTCGATCTGGTGGCGACCGGCCACGCCCATATCGACGTCGCGTGGCTGTGGACACTCGGTCAGACGGTGCGCAAGACCGGACGCACGTTCAGCACCGCGCTGCACCTGATGGATCAGTACCCTAACTACACGTTCTCGCAAAGCCAGCCGCAGCTTTACCGCTATGCCGAGCAGCACTACCCTGAGCTGTTCGAACGGATCAAGGCGCGCGTGGCGGAGGGGCGCTGGGAGGTCATGGGCGGCACATGGGTCGAGCCGGACTGCAACGCAATCGGCGCCGAGTCGCTGGCGCGGCAGTTCGTGCTGGGCCGGTCATACTTCCGCAAGCACTTCGGGGATGTCGACGCGCCGGTGTTGTGGCTGCCAGACACGTTCGGCTACAGTTGGGCGCTGCCGCAGCTCATCAAGCAGGCCGGCCTCGAATACTTCGTCACGCATAAGATGAGCTGGAACCAGTATAACCACATGCCGCATCAGATATTCTGGTGGCAGGGGTTGGATGGCACACGGGTCTTGACCTATTTCCTGACGACGCCGGGGTCATCGCGCGATCTGCCGCACGCCACGACCTACAACGGTGTCGTCACGGCGGCCGAGGTGTTCGGGACGTGGGACGTGTTCCGCCAGAAGGAACTCACCAACGAACTGCTGATGCCGTTCGGCCTCGGCGACGGCGGCGGCGGCCCGGCCCGCGATATGATCGAGAACATCGGTTTTCTAGGCGAATTAGCCGGCGCGCCGCGCGTGCGTCACGGGACAGTCGGCGGATTCCTCGACGGGTTGAGCCAAACCGTCGACGACAGCCTGCCGGTTTGGAACGGCGAGCTGTACCTCGAATATCACCGCGGCACGCTCACCAGCCAAAGCCGCAACAAGCGTAATAACCGCAAGGGCGAAGTTCTGCTCCATGACGCCGAATTTCTAGCGGCCTTCGCCGCCCTCGCCACGGGCGCCGCATATCCCCGCGAGACCCTACAACAGGCGTGGGAACTGCTGTGCCTGAACCAGTTCCACGACATCCTGCCCGGCTCGTCGATCCATGCGGTGTACGTCGACAGCGAAGCCGACTACGCGAAGCTGTTCGACTTGGGCGAGTCCGTGCGCGAGTCGGCGTTGGCTGCCTTGGCGCGTGCGCTCCCTGCCGGGACGGCGGTGCTGGCCGCCAACACGACGTCCTTCGGTGGTCGGCGGATCGGCCTGCTGGATGGCTCACTTACGGCTGGCGTCGGGCTTGCCGGGCCGGACAACGCGGCGCTCGTCACGCAAGCGGTCACAGGCGGCACGTTGATCGAAATCCCCGACATGGCGCCGTACAGCATCATGCCGCTGACCGAAGTCACCACACAGGCTGACGGAGTCGGGAGTCGTGCCGCCACGGCTGTTCGGGATCACAACCAACTCGTGCTGGAGAACGCCGTGCTGCGCGTCGAGATCGACCCGGCCGGCGAGATCAGCCGGGTGTTCGACAAGCAGCACAGCCGCGAGGTGCTCCCCAGCGGCGCGAAGGCTAACGCGCTGCTGGCATTCGAGGATCGCCCCCTCAACTTCGACGCGTGGGATGTCGATATCTTCTACGAAGACCGCACCGAGGCCGTCGGCGGGTTGGAGAGTATCGCGATCACCGAGACCGGCCCACTGCGCGCCGCCGTGCAGATCAAGCGCCGCTACCGCAGCAGTGTTATCGTGCAGAGCGTGTATTTATATGCCGACAGCCGCCGCATCGACTTCGACACGTGGATCGACTGGCACGAACATCACACGCTGCTCAAGGTCGCGTTCCCGGTCGATGTACTCAGCCCGGTCGCCACGTTCGACGTCCAATGGGGCAACGTGCAGCGCCCGACTCATCGCAACACGCCGTGGGATATCGCGCGCTTCGAAAGCTGCGCCCACAAGTGGATCGACCTGAGCGAAGGCAATTATGGCGCGGCGCTGCTCAACGACTGCAAATACGGGCACGACGTGCTGCACAACGTCATGCGGCTGACCCTGCTCAAGAGCGCGACATCGCCTGACCCGGCCGCCGATCAGGGCGAACACCGCATGACCTACAGCCTGCTGCCGCACGCCGGCGATTGGCGCGCCGAGGTCGTTCCGCAGGCCTATGACCTCAATATGCCGGTGCTGATGCGCCGCGTCGAGTCAGCCAGCGCGGAGCCGCTTCCGTCAGCGCCCTTTGTATCGGTCGATGCCGGGCACGTCGTGATCGAAACCGTCAAGCTGGCCGAGGACGGGCGTGGGCTGATCGTGCGGCTGTACGAGAACCAGCGCAATCGCGGCGTGGTCACGCTCACAACCGGGTTCCCCATCGCCGAGGCGCTCATCTGCAACTTGCTCGAAGAAGAGCAGTCCCGTCTCACGCCCGACGGCCACGACGTGCAGTTCACAATCACGCCGTATCAGATCGTCACCCTGCGGCTGATCCCGGCCTGAGGATAACCGGCACGCGCCAAACGCATCCCCTATCTGAAGCAAACGATCCGCTCGCGGGCTGGTCGTTTGCTTCGATCCATCTCACCCCGCCCACGGCACAAGAGAGTCGTTCACGGCGCGGCAAACCATGGCCCATCCAATTTTTGACAAGCGGTCAGATACCGTCTACCATTTCCATATCGTGATACACCGTTTCACGATATGAAACGCCGGTACTCGTTTTGAGGCACGACGTGATCGCTTCCGTAGCCAAAGCGCTGGACATCCTGCTCCTCTTCAGCCCTGCCGAGCCGCGGCTCACGCTCACGGCTATCAGTCAGCGCTTGGGCAGTCCGAAGAGCACCACGCATCACCTCATCAAGACGCTTGTGAGGTACGGCTTCATCGAGAAGCTGGACGATGACTCGTATGGAGTCGGGCGGACGATCATCGGCCTCACGCAGAGCGCCGTCGTCAACGTCGAGCTGCGTGACCGCGCCGCGCCGCTGCTGCGACAGCTCGCCGATACATGCAGCGAGTCGACCTACCTCACCGTGCGCGACGGATCACAAGTCCTCTACATCTACGCAATCGAGTCCTCGACGCGTCTGCTTGCGCGCACGGCGGTTGGCGACCGCGCGCCGCTGCACTGTACGTCGGTCGGCAAGGCGATCCTCGCGTATTTACCGGAGGCCGAGACGCTCGCCATGTACGGCGACGACAGCGACGCGCTCACGTCTTTTACGTCGCACACGATCACCACGTATGCCGCCCTGTGCGATGACCTTGCGGCCACCCGCGCGCGCGGCTACTCGATCGACAATCAGGAACACGAGCTTCAGACATTCTGCATCGGAGCGCCGATCTTCGACTCTGCGCGCGCTGTGATCGGGGCGTGCAGCATCTCCGGGATCGATCCGCGCATCGTCGGGTCGCGTCTGGACACCGTATCGCGCGGGGTGGTTGACACGGCGCAAGAGATTTCGCGGCGCATGGGGTACGTGCCCGATCGCATGTCAAGAGTCCGGCACACTTCGATAGGGAGAACGTAATGCCGTTCAAGATTCCCGTATTTGCGCGCATGAGCGACCGCCCGTTCGCGCATTGTTCCACGCTCACCGATCTTGGCGAGGCCGGCCTGATGGCGATCTGGATGGGCGGCGAATACGAGACCGCGCCGAACGTGTGCCTGATGGCCTCGCGACTGCCGCGCGGCGCCGACCAATGGACGCGTCCGGCGATCTTGCTCGAGGTCGAGGGACACTCGATGGGCCAACCGGTGCTGCTCCCCCGCGCTGACGGCACGCTGTGGCTGTTCTACAACGTCATCCTGCACGACCACTGGGAAAACGCCGTCCCTTACCTGACGATTTCCAGCGACGGCGGCGAGACGTGGAGCGCCCCGCGCCTGCTGTTCGACACGCCGGGCCTGATGCTGCGCAGCCGCGCACACGTCATCGAAGGGCGGATCATCGTCCCCGCATACGACGAGAACACGTGGCGTTCGTGCATGATGTTGAGCGACGACGAGGGCGAGACGTGGCGGCTCACCGCGCCGATGGAATCCCCGCAAGGCAACATCCATCCCAACGTCGTCCAACTCCCCGACGGCAGGCTGCTGTGCTATTTACGGACGGGCGGGCAAGGCGTGATCTGGCGCTCGGAGTCGGCGGACAACGGCGAGACGTGGTCTCCGCTCACGCCGACGCGCTTCCCGAACCCTAACTCCGGCATCGATCTGCTGCAGCTCGCAAGCGGCCAATATCTCTTGGCGTTCAACAACAGCGCCACGCACCGCACGCCGTTGTGTGTCGCCATGACCAACAGCGCCACCGAAGATTGGCATTGGCTGCAAGCCGTGGATGACGAATTCGCGGAGCTGTCTTACCCATCACTGGCGCAAACGGACGACGGCGTCATCCATCTGCTGTACACCTACCGCCGGCAGACCATTCACTACGCTCGGTTCGATTTGGATTGGCTCACGCAAGGATCTCTATTATGAAACCGCTCAAGATTCAGGGCGTCATTGTTCCGCTGCTCACCCCGATCGCAAACGACACCGTCGACCAAGAGGGGCTGGCGCGCCTGATCGACTTCGTGATCGAACACGGCGTCACCGGGCTGTTCCCGCTTGGAACGACCGGCGAAGGCCCGCTGTTCACGGCGGATGAGCGTAAACGGGTGGCCGAATGGACGGTGAAGCACACGGCCGGGCGGGTTCCGGTGATTATCCACACCGGCATGATTACCACAGCCGAGACCATCGCCCTCACCCGCCATGCGCGCGATGCCGGCGCGGACGCCGCCGCCGTCGTCCCGCCGTACTTCTATACGCTCACCGAAGACGCGCTGTTCGACCACTTCGCGGCGGTCGCCAAAGCCGTGCCGGACTTCCCGATCTACCTCTACAACAACCCCGGCGTGACGCCGAACGCGCTGTCGACCCGGCTGGTCGTCGAGCTGGCCGGCGCATTCGCGAACATCATCGGCCTCAAAGACAGCAGCGGCGGGTTGGCGACGCTGTTCGCAAGCCGTGATTTGCATGACGGCGAGTTCAACACCGCCAGCGGCCCCGACGGCTTGATCCTCGCGGCGCAGGCGATCGGCGTGGATGCCTGTGTCTCCGGCAACGCCAACGTCGTCCCTGAGCTGGTGGTCGGCATTATGAAGGCCGCCAAGGCCGGCGATCTCGCCACGGGCCGCGCCCTGCAAGCACGGTTGGATCAGGTGCGGGTGATCCTCGCGGATGGCGCCGACCTGTCGCGTTACAAGGCGATGTGCGCCAAACGCGGCGTCCCGATTGGAGATGTACGCGCCCCGCTTCGGAAGGCTGTGTCCGAGCGGATCGACGCGTGTTGGGAGCAGTTGAGCGATATTCTGGCGCTCCCCATCTAGCCTTTGACGAAGGAAATGCAGAGGAGGTGGCACAGGTCAAAACTCGACACGAACGCGCAGCACCAAGATGACAATAGCCAAGTTCTGGAGGAACCATCATGCGTAAACTCACCGTATCGCTCCTTCTGATTGTCCTGCTCGCCCTGTTTGGTGTCGCCTCGGCGCAGGATGTCGTAACGTTGGAATTCTGGGGTGGCTGGACGGGGCCGGACGGCGCGATCATGCAGAAGCTGGTCGACCAGTACAACGCGGAAAATCCGGGTGTACACGTCAACCTGACCGTTCAGCAGTGGTCGCCGCTGTTCGACGCGTTCATCGCCGCAGCCAGCGCCGGCACGTCGCCTGACATCATGGCGATGCACCCGCAGGAAACCGCCATGTTCATCAACCTCGGCCTGATTGATCCGGTCGAGGACATCGTTGCCGCGTCCGAGGTCTTCCAAAAGGACGCTTACGTGCAGAAGGCGTGGGACTTGCAGTTCTACGACGGCACGATGTACGCGCTTCCGTTTGACCTCGGCGTTCACGGCCTGTTCTACAACGTCGATATGTTCGAAGAAGCCGGTATCGAAGCCGCGCCGACCAACGCCGAGGAGTTCCTCGAAGCGGCGCGTCTGCTGACGGTCGACGCCAACGGCCTGCACCCGGGTGACGAGGGCTTCGACCCCGCCAACATCGTGCGCTATGCCATCAACATGCACACCAACCACCACGCGTTCTATCAGTGGTATGCGCTGTACAACCAGCTTGGCGGCCAGCTCTTCAGCGAAGACGGCATGTCCTGCGCGATGGATCTCGACAAGGCGGCTCAGGCGTGGAAGTGGCTGCAAGACTTGGTGTACGTGCACTATGCCGCGCCACAGGGCCAGACCGACTACGCCCGCGACTTCATCTCCGGCCGCACGGCCATGCTGATCGACGGCCCGTGGCAGATTCCGGCGATGATCGCGGCGGAAGCCGACGGCCTAAACTGGGCCACCGCCCCCTATCCCACCATCTTCGATCAGCCCGCGGTGTGGGGCAGCGGCCACGACTTCACCTTCCCGACCTACGCCGACCCTGAGAAGCGCGACGAAGCGATCGCGTTTATCGAGTGGCTGGGCGCCAACTCGTTCGACTGGCTAGAATCGGGCCAGCTTCCGATCCGCAACGACATCATCGAGTCTGAGGAGTTCGCCGAACTCAAGGGCCGCCAGTCGTTCGTGGATATGCTGCCCAATCAGGTTCTGCTGCCGAACATCCCCAAGTTCTCTGAGATCTTCGCGTCCAACGCCCCGACCCCGATGATGGTCATGGGCCAGCGCATCATCCTTGAGAACGCCGATGTCGCAACCGAGGTCGAGAACGCCTGTAACCTCATCACGGCGATCCTCTCGGTTCCGTAACGATCTAACCCGCCATGTGGCCCGGCGCGACAGAGACACCGCCGCGCCGGGTCACGCAGCCACATCGAAAGTTGAGGGAAGCCGCCATGCGAATCACGCCCAACGCAGCACACCGGGGGGATCCGGCCGTCGCATTGGCGACCAAAATGCGGTCGCGCGCCTCTTTTACACCTTATCTGTTCATCCTGCCGTACTTGGTTTTCTTCGTGCTGTTCCGGCTCGGGCCATCGCTCGCAGGGCTGGGGATCTCGTTCACCAACTGGCAAGCCGTCCGCCCGCCGCAGTACATCGCGTTCGCCAATTTTTCGGCGATGGGCCGCGATCCCCTGTTCAGCGCCGCGTTCAGCAATACGGTGTTCTTCGTGGTCATCACGGTTCCCGCGCTGATCATCCTCAGCCTTGCCCTCGCGCTCTTCTTGAACCAGTCGCGGCGCGGCCGGACGCTTGGCCGGGTTGCGGTCTTTATGCCGTTCGTCATCATGTCGACCGTCGTCGGCGTGCTGTGGACGTGGATCCTCGACAAAGACTTCGGCCTGATGAACGCTTACCTCAACGTATTCGGCATTCAGGACGTGCCGTGGCTCGTGAGCGAAGGCACGGCTATGTACGGCGTCATCCTGACAACGGTGTGGTGGACGGTCGGCTACAACATGGTGCTTTTCCTCGCCGGCCTGCAGGACATCCCGACCGAGTTGTACGAGGCGGCGCGCATCGACGGCGCGCGGTCGTGGGGCGTGTTCCGGTTCGTCACGCTGCCGATGCTCGCGCCGACCACCTTCCTCGTCCTCATGCTCACGGTGATCAACTCGTTTCAGGTGTTCGACCAAACTTACGTGATGACCGGCGGCGGCCCCGGCACCTCGACGCTGACGCTGGTGCAGTACATCTATACGACGTCGTTCCAGTTTCAGAAGTTTGGCTATGGATCGGCCATCGCGCTGATCCTGTTCGGCCTGTTGGTGCTGGTCGCGTTCTTCCAAATCCGGGCGCACCGGCGCGGCATTGAGGGAGTCGAATAACGATGAACAAGACCTTGTCGCGCGTGGTGTGGTATGTCGTGTTGGCCGTCATCCTCGTGGTGGCGCTCGGCCCGGTGGTGTGGATGGTCGCCACGTCTCTCAAGCCTGAGACCGAGATCGTCACGACCGAAATCCGCTGGCTGCCGCAGAACGCGACGTTTGAACACTTCGGCGCGATCTTCCAAGCGCATCCGATGACACAGTGGCTGTTCAACAGCTTGTTCACGGCGACAGCGGCGACCGTGCTTGTGCTCGTGCTCGACTCGCTGGCGGGCTACGCCTTCGCGCGCCTGCGCTTTCGCGGCCGTGGCATCATCTTCCTGATCGTGCTGTCAATGCTGTTCGTCCCGATTCAAATCACGATCATCCCGCTGTTCATCTTGTTCTCGCGGATGGGCCTGACCGATACGTATTGGGCGCTGATCCTGCCGGTGGGCGCGAACGTGACCGGCGTGTTCCTGATGCGTCAGTTCTTCCTGAGCATCCCGGCGGAACTTGAAGAAGCCGCGCGCGTCGACGGCGCATCGACGTTTCGCATCCTCATCTCCATCGTGCTTCCGCTGGCCCGCCCTGCGCTGACCGCCGTCGCCATCATTACGTTCCTGTCGACATGGAACAGCTTCCTGTGGCCGCTGATCGTCACGCGCAGCGACAGCGTCCGGACGCTGCCGGTCGGGATCGCGCAGTTCCTCAGCTTGCGGCCCGGATTGGTGCAGGGCCAAATGAGCATCGGCCAGTCGATGGCCGGCGCGGTCGTCGCGGCCCTGCCTCCGATCGTGGTGTTCGTCATCTTGCAGCGGTATTTCATCGAAGGCATTTCACGCACGGGCTTGAAAGGCTAACGACAATGCGAAACCCGGTCGCCGCCATGCGCGGGATCGTCACGGTGCTCAATACGCCATTCACCGAGGCCGACACGGTTGATCTCGATGCGCTGCGGCGTAACATCGAGATCGCGCTGGAGGCGGGCGTAGCCGGTTTCCTCGTGCCGGCGATGGCTGCCGAAGTCGACAAGCTCAGCGAGGCTGAACGGCTCGCGATGGTGCGCACGACAATTGACGCGGTGAACGGGCGCGTGCCGGTCATCGGGGGCGCATCCGCCGCCGACGCCGAGTCCCGTGAACGCGCGGCGCGCGCGCTGATCGACGCAGGCTGCCCCGGCATCCTCGCCAGCATCCCGTACACTGACGACGCCAGCTACGAACGCCACGTCCGCGCGCTGGCCGATCTACGGCCGGGCTTTCTCATGCTGCAAGATTGGGACTTCGCCGGCTACGGCCTGCCCGTCCCGCTGATCGTGCGGCTGTTTGAGTCGATCGAAGCGTTCGCGGCGATCAAGATCGAGGTGGTTCCCGCAGGGGTGAAATACTCGGAAGTCCTCGCGGCGACCGGCGGTGAAATCCACGTCTCTGGCGGGTGGGCCGTGATGCAGATGATCGAGGCGTTCGACCGCGGCGTACACGCGGTGATGCCGACCGGAATGCACGCGATCTACACCGAGATCTACCGCCGCTGCGCCGCGGGCAACCGGACGGCCGCAAGAGCCTTGTTTGAACATCTGCTGCCGGTGCTGGCGTTCTCCAACCAGCACCTCGACATCTCAATCCATTTCTTCAAGCGGCTGTTGTGGCGGCAGGGCATCTATCCGACCGCCCGCGTCAGGCCGCCAACACTGCCGTTCGATACGATCCACATGCAAATCGCCGACGAACTCATCGACCTTGTGAACGAGCTGACGCCATGAACGATCAAGCCGGGCTAACCGGAACGTGTGTCCTGATTACCGGCGCGTCACGCGGGATTGGCCGCGCGTGCGCTATCGCTTTTGCAGAGCGCGGGGCGCGCGTGGCCGTGCATTACGGCTCGAACCGCGCCGCCGCCGAACACACGCTCGGCCTGCTGGCGGGCAAAGGTCACATCGCCGTTCAAGCCGACATCACCGACGCGTCCGCCGTACACGCGCTGGTCGAGGACGTCGCGGCCGGGTTCGGGCGGATCGACGTGCTGGTCAACAACGCCGGTATCTTCGAGGAGCATCCGCTGCCTCAGATGGACTATGACGGGTGGCAGGCTGCATGGTCGCGGATCCTCTCGACCAACCTGATCGGCGCGGCGAACGCGACATACTGCGCGGCGCAGCACATGATCGCGCAAGGCGGCGGGCGTATCATCACGATCTCGTCACGAACCGCGTTTCGCGGCAAGCCGGAAGCCCCCGGTTACGCCGCGAGCAAGGCCGCGCTCAACGCGATGAGTCAATCGCTGTCGGTCGCGCTCGCCCCGCATGGAATCTACGTGTTCGTGATCGCGCCGGGGGTCGTGGATACCGACATGGCCGCCAATGACAAGGACTCCCCGGCGTGGGCCGCGATCGAGCAGCAAAGCCCGCTGGGCCGGGTGTGTCAGCCGGAGGAGGTGGCCCGAACCGCCGTGTTCCTCGCATCGCCCGGCGTTGAGTACCTGACCGGCGGCATCATCGACCTGTTCGGCGCGGCCTACTTACGCACGTAGCGCGCCGCGGCACAGACCGCACATCAGCAGAGATCAGACGCGACATCCTCTCGAAAATCCGGTGACGCCGCGCCGAATCCAGATTACGGTTGGCGTTTTGCCGCTTGCCTTTGTACGATTACAAGGGTCGGCAGGCGGCCCCAAACACGCGATGGGCCGGGGCGGCGTCCCCCACAGCCCGAAATTACGCGCGGCGCGTTCGACAACCCTACGCGCTCAAGCGAGCGTCAACCGTAATCCCGTGCCTTAAGGCGTGAGTCAGCGCTGCGGCTCGAAACGAGGGCGGGCGGCGCCAGCACGGCGGATACAATCGAGAAGTATCGGATCAAAGCATGAAGCCCCCTCAAAAGGCAGCGACACTGCATGACGTTGCCACGCACTCCGGCGTCTCCTATCAAACCGTGTCGCGTGTTGTCAACAATCACCCCAGCGTCGCCGAAGCCACGCGAAATCGCGTCCTGCGATCCATCGAAGCGCTGAAGTATCGCCCGAACCGTGCTGCCCGCAGCCTTGTCACCAATCGTTCCGACACCCTCGCCATCATGAGCTTCGGCTCGACCTTCTACGGCCCGGCGCAAATGTTGGCGAACATCACGCAGTACGCGCGCAGCAAGGGGTATCGGGTATCGCCCACTGCCATCGAGCAGCTGACGCATGACGACGTCCGCGCGGCGCTGGATGATCTGCACGAACACCTCATCGACGGCGTGATCCTGATCGCTCCGGTCGTCTCGGACGTCATGAGCGAGGTGAATGAGCTGGCCGGGCGCATCCCGTACATCCAGATCGACACCGCGCCTCGGCCGGGGGTCGCATCGACCGGCACGACGCCGCATTCGCACACCGGGAACGCGAAGCCCATGAACGCTCCGACGAACGGCGCGGCCAACCGGCTGCGTGGCAGCCAGCGCACGATGTCCTCGCGGCTGACGAACACTTCCAGCAGGCCGGAGACCGCCGTGCCAAGCAGCAGGAACGGCGCGGCCTCGATGAAGATGCCGAGGAATCGGGTGGCGAAGATGCCGAGCGTCACGGCCGGGTCGCCGCGTGTGAGCAGCAGGGCGGCGATGCCGATCAAGAGGGCTGTCGTAAACGCGGGGCCGAGCCAGCGGCGCGCGGGCGGATGAGCAGCAGACGACGTCATGCCATGCGTTCTCTATGCATCATCGTCCGGACTATAGCACGGCAGGGGTCGGCGCTCTAGGGCCGCTCATCCGCCGACCGGCCGGCGTTGACTGGCGACACGCTGCAGGGTACCACTGCCGGCCAAACGAAGCGGATGGCGTGCCGCCTCAATGTGTGAGCTATCTCAATCTCGAATTAATGTTCACAGAGTGCGGGTGAGTACCCCGATTCTTTTCTGATATACTGCTACCAAGGGTAAGTGGGCAAACTTCCATTGCGTCTACTCTGCGCACCGCCGGTTCACTAGCAGCCCGGGGAGAACCGGACGGAGCGTTGACCCTGTTGCTCCGGGCTTGAGTGTGCTGCAGATGACTGATAACGGAATTGACTTTGAAAGCCTCATGCAGGATGAGGCGACATTCGCCCCGCTGGCCTTGCGCCGTGGGGAGATTCGCAACGCTATCATTCTCGAAATCCGCGAGCGCGAGATCATCGTCGATCTCAACGCCAAGCAAGACGGAATTGTAAAGTCGGAGGACTTGGAACGGCTCGATCCAGAGTTCCGTTCCCAGCTCAAAGCCGGCGAGGAAGTCCCCGTCTACATCCTGAACCCGATGGATCAGGACGGCAATCTGGTCGTCTCGATCAACATGGGGCTTCAGCGGTACGACTGGGAGAAGGCGCGCCAGTTGATGGAACGCGAAGAGGTCGACACAGTCCGCGTGATCGGCAGCAACCGTGGTGGTGTGCTGGTGCGTTGGAAGCGCCTTGAGGGGTTCATCCCGTCCTCGCACCTGACCAGTGTCAGCCTGTCCGGCGACCGGCGCGAAGCGGTCAACGATCTGAACGGCAAAGACTTGACCGTCAAGGTCATCGAAGTCGAACAGGATCGCCGCCGGCTGATCTTCAGCGAACGTGAAGCGCAGAAGGAATGGCGCGCGCAGCAGAAGGCCCGTCTGCTGGCCGAACTCAAGGAAGGCGATGTCGTCACCGGCACCGTCACCGGCCTGCGCGACTTCGGCGCGTTCGTCAACCTCGGCGGCGCGGACGGCCTGATCCATGTCAGCGAATTGGCGTGGCACCGCGTCGATCACCCGCGCGACGTGCTGAAGGTCGGTCAGGAGATCGAGGTGTTCGTGCTGTCGCTCGACCGCTCGACCAACCGCATCGCTCTAAGCCGCAAGCGTCTGCTGCCCGATCCGTGGTCGGACGCATCCGAGCGTTATCACGAGGGCCAGCTCGTCGAGGGCACCGTCACCAATGTGGTCGACTTTGGCGCGTTCGTCGCGCTCGACAACGGCCTCGAAGGCCTGCTGCACCTGAGCGAAATGGGCGACGGCAGCCTCAAGGAACCGCACAGCTATGTGCAGAAGGGCGACCGCCTGACCCTGCGCATCAGCCACCTTGAGCCGGAGAAGCGGCGCGTGGGCTTCACCCAGCGGTGGGGCGCGGACGCCGGGCTTCCGGGCGAAGTCCCGCCGGCAGTTGAGGTCGTGGAAGCGCCACCCGCCTCTGAGCTTGCGGCCGACGCCGTGCCGCCTGCGTCCGAACTGGCGGCCGAGGACGCCAGCGCGGAGGATGCGCAAGACAGCAGCGACGGCGGCGAAGACAGCAGCGCCGGCGATCTCAGCAGCGATGGCGGCGAAGACAGCAGCGCCGACGGCGAGTCGAAGGACGAATAAGCTCTGTCGCATCAGTAATGCAGCGGGGCGGATCGTGATGATCCGCCCCGTTTTGATTCTGTACGGCGGATTAGACCCGACCGTCTCGCGTTTGCGCTATACTCAAAGAAGCCGATGATCCCCGGGGGGACTTAAGCACCATGTCAAATAGTGTCGCTTTTCGTATGACATTCGGTCATCTTTTTGTGTTGGTGATGATCACCACCGCCCTCAGCCTGAGCATGACATCGGGAGCCTTCGCGCAAAATGCGCCGCGCCTGTCGTTCAACGTTAACAGTAGTGGCGACGGTCGGGATCTCTCGCTCGATGGCGTCTGCGATGCCGATCCCGGCCCGGGTATCGCATGCACACTGCGCGCCGCGCTGCAAGAGGCGGACTGGGCGGGCGCCGCGACTATTACGATCCCCGCGATGACCATCCTCACCGGGCCGGAAACGATCGACCAGTTCGTCACCGGCGACTTCGACGTCTTCGGTGGCAACATCGTGCTGCAAGGCGCGGGTCAAGGCAGCACGATCATCAGCGGCAATAACCTCAATCGGGTGTTCGAGCTGTCCAGCGGCGCGATCATCATGCGCGACCTGACCGTCACCGCGGGCGCATCCACGGCGGACGGCGGCGGGATCTACGCGCGTAACAACGTGTACCTCCGGCTTGAACGGGTGACGGTCACCGGCAACAGCGCGGTGGGCTGGGGAGGCGGCATCACGCAGGGGCCGAACTCCACAGTCGAGGTTTTCGACTCGCGCATCGTCTCCAATCAGGCCAGCCAAATCGGCGGAATCGGCCCGGTCTTCGGCGATCCGGGTACGACGCTCACCATCGTGAACAGCGAGATCGCGCAGAACAGCGCCTTAAGCGGCAACGTCGGCGGCGTTTATTCGGGCGTTGGCGTGTTTTCGATAACGAACTCGACCATCAGCGGGAATACCGCGCCGGTCGGCGGCAGCGGTGGAATCGAAATCGGCGCCGGGGCGGGCGGCAGCGCAATCGTCACACACACAACGATCACGGCGAATACGGCGGACGGGTACGGCGGCGGACTCACGGCGACAAGCACCTTATCTCCGCAGGTGCGAAATTCCATCATCGCGGGGAACTCGGCGACTTACGGGTCGGACTGCTTCACGTTCAGCGCGAATATCGAAGTGTGGGGTGTCGTTGACTTTGGCAGCATCAATTACTGCGGCATTACCAATAACGGCGCATATTTCAGCGCTGACCCACAGTTAGGGCCGCTGGAGTTCAACGGCGCCGCGACACGCCACCATCTTCCGCAAATCGGCAGCCCGGTGGTGAACGCCGCGACCGGCTCCGGCGTGACGTACTGCACGCCAGCCGACCAGATTGGGCAGGCGCGTCCACGCGGCGCATTCTGCGACATCGGCGCGATCGAGCGCGCGGCGGGCATTGACGCGGCGATCGTCGCCAGCAGCGCGACCGTTGTCCCCGGCGGGCCGAACCCGCTCAACCAGCTCACGATCACCGTCACCGACCCCGATCAGCCGGCCGGCCCAAGCGTCGACGTGAACGTCGTCAGCGCCAGCGGCTCGCCGGAGTCGGAAACGATCACGCTGCCGTCGCTTGGCGGCGGGGTCTATAGCGCGACTGTAAGCGTGAACGCCGCGCCGATCACGGCGGCCAATGGCATCATCGAGGCCGCCCCTGGCGATGTCCTGCGCTTCGTCTACACCGACATCTTCGGCGACAGCGCCGGCCCCGAGGACTTCACGGTCGACGTCACGGCGATTCCGCTTGGCGTCGCCGGGCAGATCAGCGTGAACCGCCTGACCGTGGTGCCAAAGTCCGACGCGCCGTACTTCGAGCAGAACAACATTGAGGTGACGTACATCGACCCGGATTTCGCTGGGGCAGGTTCGATCACCGTCACGATCACCGACTTGCAGGACGGCGTGTCGGTCACGGGCACGCTGAACGAGCAGTCCAGCGGCACGTTCGTGCGGACGTTCAGCTTCCGCACCGATGTCACGCTCGGCATCAGCGGCGCTGTGATCCGCGCCGTGCCGGGCCATATCGTCGAGTTCAGCGTGCTGGACGATCCGGACGGCATGGCAGGCTCGACCAACCGGATCGCCACCGTGACGGTCATCGACGAGGGCGTCACCGGCATTCTGTCGTCGGCCCCGGCCGCGATTCAGCCCGGTGATCTGGTGACCCTCTCGTATGTCGACCCGGACACCAGCGACACCAGTTACGCGGTCACGCTCACTACGCCGGCCGGTGACAGCGAGACGTTCACCGTGCCCAGCACCGGTTCCGGCCAGTATTCGATGCAGGTCAGCACCGCAGCGGGTTCCCCTGTACAGGGTGACGGCGTCGTTCAAGTGTCGCTGCGCGATATCCTGACGTTCCAAGCCGTCGACTTCAAAGACAGCAGCGGCGGCGTATCCGTCCTAAGCGCCGAGACGGCTGTCGAGGTCAACGTGCTCGTGAACGGCGGCTTCGAGGACGAGTTCGGCAACTGCCTGCTCGCTCCATGGATCACCACCAGCGACCGCGACAAGGTGAAGGGCAAGAACGCACACACGGGCAGCTGCGCATTCCGCTTCAAGGGTGAGAGCAGCCGTTCCCTTGAACCCGCGCGTCTGCAGCAGCCGATTGCCGATCCGGTCAGCGGCTATCAGACCGGCGATGTGCTCACCGTAAAGGCGTGGGTCGACACGTCGGCGATGACGGACAGCAACGTCAAGATCTTCGTCAAGTACAGTGACGGGAGCAAACAGTCGTTCAAGGCAGTTTACATAATCACCGACGACGGCAACGGGGTCTACGATCCGATCAGCACGTACACCATTCTGGACTTGGCCGGCGGGCGCACCGTCTCGAAGCTCCAAGTGCGGATCAACGACAAGTCGACCGCGGGCAAATGGTTTATCGACAGCGTCGAACTGTGGCTGAGCCACCCGTCCGAAGCGCCGGCGCCGGATGGGGTTCTGCCGCCGCCGGCCGCGCCCACCGGATTCCGAGGCGGGAATTAGGCAGACGCTGTCCGCGAATCGTAGAAGCGTGGAGGCTTCGACTCTACATGACTGCCAGCACGTCGATCCGCCGCCGCC
>JAANMY010001809.1_pt1 | contig 22369 bp, 21 predicted proteins | sample 7279691 | NCBI WGS metagenome assembly JAANMY01 (sample SAMN14094543, study PRJNA606508) | bioreactor metagenome | isolation source: A lab-scale SPAN reactor treating ammonium-rich wastewater day 388 | place: Ireland: Galway | collected 2018-02-07
CTGCATCTTTCTGTGAGACACGTGAAAGACGGATTGGGAAAAGCTTATATCCATGGATTCAAATGGGCACTTCAGAATCAGTATGATTATATATTTGAAATGGATGCTGATTTTTCACATGATCCGAAAGATCTTCCGAGACTTTTTGAAGCTTGTAAAAATGCAGATATGGCGGTCGGATCTCGCTATTCTAAAGGAGTGAATGTAGTCAACTGGCCAATGGGAAGAGTTTTGCTTTCTTATTTCGCTTCAAAATACGTAAGGTTTATTTTGGGTCTTCCGATTCACGATACAACAGCGGGTTTCGTTTGTTTTTCAAGAAAGGTGTTGGAAGAAATAGGATTGGATAATGTGAAATTAAAAGGATATGGCTTTCAGATTGAAATGAAATTCAGAACTTTCAAAAAAGGATTTAAAATTGTAGAAGTTCCTATTATTTTTACCAACAGAATTTTAGGCGAAAGTAAAATGAATGGCGGAATTATTCATGAAGCCGTTTTCGGAGTTTTAAACTTAAAGTGGAAATCTTTAATTAACAGGTTGTAAAATCAGAATTGTTCACAAACTATTATAATTGAGATACAATTTCTTTAATACAAATATATACATATGAAAAAGCTTATAGGATTTTTTACTTTTCTGTTGGTTTTTTCCTGTACGGAATATATAGATAAGCCCAAAAATCTTATTGATCAGGATAAGATGGCGGAGATTATTGCAGAAATGGCTATCAACGATCAGATGGTTTTTCTTTATCCGGACAAAAATCTGGAAAGCGGAACAAGATATATTCTTAAATCTTATAATATTAAAGCAGATGATTTTGTTGAAAGCTATAAATATTATGTTATTAAACAAAAGATGAAAGGCATCGTAGAAGATGCTCAGGAAATTCTTAAAGAAAAAGATCCAAAAGCTGTAGAGAAAGTAAAGAAAGAATCTGAACAGGTCATTAAGGATGTTCCCAGGCTTGAGCGCAGATAATTTTTCACCATCATTGAGAAATACGGATCGTATTAAATGTTATAGAATGAATTTTTTTAATATAGAAAAAACCTCAGAAGGGAAAGCAAGAGCGGGTGTCTTGTCTACTGATCACGGAAGTATTCAGACTCCTATCTTTATGCCGGTAGGAACGGTTGCAAGTGTAAAGACGGTGCATCAGAGAGAGATTAAAGAAGATATAAAGGCGCAGATTATCCTTGGAAATACCTATCATCTATATCTTCGTCCGGGAATGGAAGTCATGCAGGAAGCCGGAGGTTTGCACAAATTTATGAATTGGGATCTTCCCATTCTTACAGATTCAGGAGGTTTTCAGGTGTTTTCGCTTTCAGGAAGCAGAAAAATGTCTGAAGAAGGTGTGAAATTCAAATCTCATATCGACGGAAGCTATCATTTATTTACTCCGGAGAAGTCTATGGAAATTCAGAGACAGATCGGAGCAGACATATTTATGGCATTTGACGAGTGTGTTGCCTATCCGTGTGATTACAATCAGGTGAAATTATCAATGGAGATGACGCACCGCTGGCTGGAAAGATGTATTGACTGGAACGAAAAAAATCCTGAGCTTTATGGTTATAAACAACGGTTTTTTCCGATTGTTCAGGGTTCTACATATTCAGATTTAAGAAAAATTTCGGCAGAAGTAATTGCCGAAGCCGGTGCTGAAGGAAATGCAATTGGCGGTCTTTCCGTTGGTGAGCCGGAAGAAGAAATGTACAGAATCACGGATGAGGTTACGGATATTTTGCCTAAAGAAAAACCAAGATATCTGATGGGAGTAGGAACACCGTGGAATATTCTGGAATCTATCGGTCTCGGAATTGATATGATGGATTGCGTGATGCCAACAAGAAATGCAAGAAACGGGATGCTTTTTACATGGCAGGGGGTCATCAATATGAAAAATGAAAAATGGAAGAAAGATTTTTCGCCATTGGATGAGTTTGGGACAAGTTTTGTAGATCAGGAATATTCAAAAGCCTACGTAAGGCATTTATTTGTATCTAAAGAATACCTTGCAAAGCAGATTGCTTCTATTCATAACCTTGCATTTTATCTTGATTTGGTAAAAGTGGCGAGAGAGCATATCTTAGCAGGAGATTTTTATCAATGGAAAGATTCTGTAGTTCCTGTATTGAGACAAAGACTTTAAACATTATTTATGCTTAAAATAATAGACGGATATATCGTTAAAAAATACCTCGGAACCTTCGGGTTTATGTTGGTATTGCTGTCTATTGTCGTTTTGGTAATTGATGTACAGCAAAAAATTCCGCGAATAGAAAGAGCTACAGAAATAGATCCAAAGCTGGATGTTAGTTATTTTTTGGTTAATTTCTATCCGTTCTGGATTATAAACCTTGTTGTTACATTTTTGGCAATTCTTGTTTTTATTTCGGTTATTTATTTTACGTCAAGAATGGCAAATAATACCGAAATTGTTGCCATAATAAGCAGCGGTGCAAGCTTTCACAGATTTGCCAGACCATACCTGTTGACTTCATTGTTCATTGCGGTTGTCTCATTGGCAATCAATCATTTTGTTTTACCGTGGGCGAATATCAAGAAAAATCAACTGGAAGCCTATACTTACAATACTGCAAATAAAGAAAAAATCCTTGGTACAGCTGCTGTTTCTGCTCAGCTGAGCAAAATGGAGTATATTTTTGTCAATTCCTGGAACAAAAGAGAAAAAAGAGGGTATGGCTTTCTTTATCAGAAATTTGATAAAAACAGAAAGCTGATTTACGAGCTGAAATCTACCGATGTTTTCTGGGAGCAGGAGAAAAAGAATTTTGTACTCAACAGTTATCTGGAAAAGACCATTAATAAAGACGATTCCGAAAAATTGGGGCAGGGTTTTGAGATAAGAAAAAATTTCGGACAGGATCCTGAAGAATTATTTCCAAATGAGCTTTTAGGACAGAATAAGACTACTCCGGAACTTATTAAATTCATCGAAAGGGAAAAAGAAAAAGGAAACAGCAATCTCAACTCTCACCTGAACGAGTTTCACCAGCGTACTTCAATGCCGGTTTCTATTATCATATTAACGTTTCTTGCGCTTTCGCTTTCTTCACAAAAGAAAAGGGGAGGTTTGGGAATCAATCTGGCTATAGGTATTTCTCTGGCTTTCGTTTTTGTATTTTCTTTTGAAGCCTTAAAGGTGGTTTCAGAAAACAAAAGTATGTCTCCGGTACTGGCAATGTGGTTTCCAAATATCGTATTTTTTCCGGTTACTTTGTTTTTGTATCTGAAGAGGGCTAATCAGTAAAGAAGCTTGATCTCTTTCAGATAGAAAGCCTGCAGTCCTGTTTCCAGTTCAATGCAGATTTTTCCGTTTTTTTCTGCACTTCTTATGATGCCATTTTGTTTTGATCCTCCTATTTCAAAAACAGAAATTTGATCTTTACGGAACAGATGGTAGTTCAGATGAATCATAATTTCGTCTTCCGAAGGAATATTTTTTAATTTTTCAATGAAATATTTATGGAAGTTTTCAATGAAGTTTTTCAGATTAAATTTTTGTCCAGTCTGGGTTAAAATGGATCCGGCATTAGATATTTTATCGAAGTTTTCCTGTAAGATATTAATTCCGATTCCGGTAATGAAATAAGCCGTTTGGCTAATATTCTTTTTTTCAATTAAAATCCCGGCAATTTTCTTTTTGTTTAAAATAATATCATTTGGCCATTTAATGTGTACCTGTTTTCCTGTCAGGGTGGCAATATAAGTCTGTACGCAAATTGCGGTATAATAATTGAACAGAAAGTCGGAGTGATGAAAAGCTGATTTTTTTACTGCTAATGTGTAAGCCAGATTCTTTTCCGAAGACGAAACCCATTGATTGCCGTATTGTCCTCTGCCGTTTGTCTGACAGAAAGTGTAAAGGGCTGTAAAATCTGAAGTATTATAAAGTAAAATACCGCTTATTTCGTCATTAGTAGAAGAACATTCATTTACATAAAAAAGGTCATCCATTTAAGAAAACTTTAAGACTTTAAACGGCTAAAAATAAGGCTAAAGTGAAAGAAAAACAATAAATTTGCAGATTATATATATATTAATGAGTAAAACAGCAGAAAAGCAGGCACTAATAGATAAAATTATCGAGGCTATCCAGGATGTGAAAGGAGAAGATATCATGATTTTTGACCTTACCAATATCGAAAATTCAGTAGCAGAAACATTCATTATCTGCAGCGGAAATTCAAATACACAGGTTTCGGCATTAGCGGGAAATGTTGAGAAGAAAGTAAGAAACGAACTTCACGACAGACCTTGGCATGTAGAAGGTACGGAAAATGCTATGTGGGTTTTGGTAGATTATGTTTCGGTGGTAGTACATATTTTTCAGAAGCAGACCAGAGAATATTATGATATTGAAGAACTTTGGGGTGATGCTAAAATCACAAGAATTGAAAACGCAATATAAATTTTAAAAGTAATAAATGAATAATAAAGGATTTAACTGGTTTTTCCCAATAATGATTATAGCTCTTTTGCTATTTTTTGTTGCTAATTCGTTTGGTGACAGCGGTGCAAAATCTATGGACGAAGATACATTCTTCAGAACAATGCAGGCGGGAAAGATTCAGAAAGTTTTAATAGACAAACAGGCGCAGAAGGCTGATGTATATTTAACGAAAGAAGCAAAAACAGAAACTGTACAGGCTAATAAAGACAAAGCACCTGCTGCATTCCCTTCTTTCGGGATGTCACCAAAGCCAGACTATACATTGAAGTATGGAGACTTACAGTTGTTTCTCTCAAAGTTTGAAACGCTGAAATCTGAAAATCCAGCTATAAAAACAACCAAAGATTATGCAGAAGGTGAAAGCCCGCTGATGGGATTTCTTATTCAGGCATTGGTATGGATCGGGATTTTGGGGCTCTTCTATTTCATTCTTTTCAGAAAAATGGGAAGTGGCGGTGGTCCTGGTGGACAGATTTTCTCAATCGGTAAATCTAAGGCTAAACTTTTTGACGAAAAAGAAAGAATTCAGGTAACATTCAAAGATGTTGCAGGTTTAGAAGGAGCAAAAGAAGAAGTACAGGAAGTTGTAGATTTTCTTAAAAATTCTGAAAAATATACAAAACTGGGAGGCAAGATTCCTAAAGGAGTACTCTTGGTTGGTCCTCCGGGAACGGGTAAAACATTATTGGCAAAAGCAGTAGCCGGTGAGGCAAAAGTTCCTTTCTTCTCGCTTTCAGGTTCAGATTTTGTGGAGATGTTTGTTGGTGTAGGAGCTTCCAGAGTAAGAGATCTATTCGCTCAGGCAAAAGCCAAGTCTCCGGCAATTATTTTCATTGATGAGATTGATGCCATCGGACGAGCAAGAGGAAAAAATAACTTCTCGGGCGGAAATGATGAAAGAGAAAACACTCTGAATCAGCTTTTAACAGAAATGGATGGTTTCGGAACAGATACCAATGTAATTGTAATGGCAGCAACCAACAGAGCAGATATTTTAGATAAAGCTTTGATGAGAGCTGGTCGTTTTGACCGTTCGATTTATGTGGATTTGCCGGAACTTCATGAGAGAAGACAAATTTTCGATGTTCATTTGAGCAAGATTAAAATGGATGATACTGTAGACAGAGAGTTTTTAGCTAAACAGACTCCAGGTTTCAGTGGTGCAGACATAGCAAATGTTTGTAACGAAGCTGCTCTTATTGCAGCAAGAAACAATCATGAAGCTGTTACTAAACAGGATTTCCTTGATGCGGTTGACAGAATTATCGGTGGTCTTGAGAAAAAGAATAAAGCAATCAAGCCTTCGGAAAAGAGAAGAGTGGCTTATCACGAAGCGGGACACGCAACAATTTCTTGGTTGGTAGAACATGCTTCTCCGCTATTAAAAGTGACAATTGTTCCGAGAGGGCGTTCTTTAGGAGCGGCTTGGTATCTTCCGGAAGAAAGGCAGTTGACTACCACAGAACAAATGCTGGACGAAATGTGTGCAACATTGGGCGGAAGAGCTGCAGAGCAGGTGATATTCAACAATATTTCCACAGGTGCGCTTTCTGATCTTGAAAATGTAACGAAAAGAGCTCAGGCTATGGTGACCATTTATGGTTTGAGTCCAAACATCGGAAACATATCCTACTATGACAGTTCAGGACAATCTGAATACTCTTTCGGAAAACCTTATTCTGAAGAAACAGCGAAGAAAATTGATGTTGAGATCAAAGGAATTATTGAAAATCAATATGACAGAGCAGTTCAGATTTTAACAGAAAATAAAGATAAGCTTGATGCTTTGGCAAGTAAGCTTTTGGAAAAAGAAGTTATTTTCCGTGAGGATCTTGAAGAAATTTTCGGAAAAAGAGCGTGGGATCCTGAGTTAACGGAAAAGCCGGTTACCAATACAATTCCGGAAAACAGACTGGAGCCAAATAATGACGAAGGCAATATAGCAGAAGGTGAAATTAAGGCACCGGAAAGCCCTACACAGATTTAAAAAAATTGGTTAATATTGTACAGAATTCCCGATAAATAAATATTTGTCGGGAATTTTTTGTTTTTAAGTCATATTATTGGATTCTTTAAGATTATATTTTCTATTTTTGTACTAAGTTGACTAAAAATATACTAAGTTGAGTTTATTTAAAAGAATTGTAAGCAAACTTACCAATCAGCCTGAAGATGAGGAGAAGCAGAGCCTGGAAAAACTTGGAGATTCGCTGAAAAACGCCGATCTTGATTACAAGTTTGCACAGTTGTTTACTCATTCGGGTGGGTTTTTCAACTACTGTGCAGATGAGGCCGAAGCATTGCAGACTTTGAACCAGATTATTAAAATTGAGGGAATCAGCTCAATGTTTTGTTGTGATAAGGATTTACAGGGTTTTCTGAATGTTTTGAAAACAAACTATAATGCAGAGCTTCAGCAGTCGAATGATGCAGCATTTATTACGTGTGAGTATTTAATTGCTTATGACGGAAGGATTATGCTTTCTCATAATAACATTTTGCACTACCATTCTTCCAGGCTTCCCGGTAAGATTATCATTATGGCAAATGTTTCCCAGATTGTAAATAATCTGAATGATGCAATGGGCAAAATAAAGCGCACCGGGAATATTAAAAATCTTACATCAATCAGCGGAAATCATTCTAAACTGGATGCAGCTGCCAATAACAATACGAAGCTTTTTTTACTTCTATTGGAAGACTAACAAGCAGATTAAATTTTAAATTTTGGACAAAAATCTTATTCAGAGAACACTTTCGGGGCTTGTTTATGTAGCGGTAATTTTTCTTTGTACAACTCCGTTCGGAGCGCAGCTTCTGAATGGAATTGTAAAGCAGCAGTATCTGTTTTATGGCTTGATGAGTTTCTTTTTGCTCGCAGGAACTTGGGAATGCATCAGGATCATGCAGTTTGGTAAAGGATACGAAAAATGGATTGTTTTTCCGATTGTATTATTCATCTTTTACACTTTTTCCAAAAGATTTTTCCATCATGATTTTTACTTTAATTTCAGGTTATACGAAATTCTTGCGTTATCATTAGTTTTAATCGCTGTCGTTACTTTATTTAAATTTTCAAGTGAATTGTATTTTGACAGCGGAAAACTAATTTTTACCGTTATTTATGTAGGATTGCCGTTTTCATTAGCTTTGGGTCTGCCTAAATTTTCAAATTTTGATGATACTTTTACCCTGGAAGTATTTTTTCTTTTTCTCCTGATATGGAGCAGCGATACTTTTGCGTATTTGACAGGAAAATTTTTTGGAAAACATAAAATGGCACCTAAAATTTCACCTAAAAAAACGTGGGAAGGTTATGCAGGTGGAGTAGTTCTAACTTTAGTGCTGTCTTACTTTGTGGAATTGTATCAGCCACAGCTCCGCGGGAACTGGATGGTCGTAGGTTTTCTGATTGCAGCATTTGCGCCTTTGGGAGATCTGGTGGAAAGCCAGCTGAAGAGAAATTTCGGGGTGAAAGACAGCGGAAATATTATTCCGGGACACGGGGGAATTTTAGACAGGCTTGATAGTTTTATCATTTGCGTTCCTGTCGTATATTTGTACTTTATTTTAGAAAAATTTATTTAATCGTAAAAGATCATCACCGACTTATAAAAATCTACACATGAAACTACATAAGGAATCAAAAGGAACAATTGCAGTTGCAACCATACTCTTTGCCATCATTGCAGCAGTATCTATCTATTATCTGGAAATGTTTTCCTTGTTGATTATTGTGCCTTTGCTGGTAGTTTACAGTCTGGTTTTTTGGTTTTTCAGAGTTCCCAACCGTGATATTCAGGATCATGTTGAAAACGTAATTGCTCCTGTAGACGGAAAAGTCGTTATGATTAAAGAAGTAGAAGAATCAGAATTTTTAAACGAAAAAGCAATTCAGGTTTCTATTTTTATGTCACCTCTTAATGTCCATATTTGCAGATTTCCGGTTTCTGGAAAAGTTATTTATAAAAAATATCATCCGGGAAAATATTTGGTAGCATGGCATGAAAAATCTTCTACAGAAAACGAAAGAACAACGGTTGCTGTAGAGAGTTTAACCAATCATAAGGTCGTTTTCAGACAAATTGCAGGATATGTTGCCAGAAGAATTGTATTTTACTGTAATGAAGGAGATAATGCAAAAGCAGGACACGAATTCGGGTTCATCAAATTCGGATCAAGAATGGATATATTCTTACCTTTAGATACAGAAATCATCTGCAAGATTGGAGATAAGACTAAAGGCGGAATTGATGTGATTGCTAAAATGAGAGATTGATTTTATAAAAGATAAATGAAAAATAGCTGTTTCGTAATGAGACAGCTATTTTTATTTGTTACCGTATATATTTCTTCACTTCCTCAATAATATTCAAAATCAGCTCCACAGGCAAATCGGTATTCTCATCAATTAAAAGAATTTTAAACTTTTTTCTTCCTTCACTGATGAGTTCAGGATAGTTCAGCCGATCACCATGATAAAAGCTGATGTAATGCTTTTTATGCTTTTTACTGAAATAAAAATAACAGAGCATCTTCTTTTTATACTTGAAAAAAGGAAGACCAAAGCTGAATGTCTCGGTAATGTTGTCAGGATCAGATTCCAGAATTTTCTTTCTTAAAAACAAAAGAATACTTCTTTCAGGTTCACTGATTTTGTAGAAGTATTCTTGTATAAGGTTCATTTAAACGTAAAGAAATTGATTAATCGAAATTCTGAAGTTCCACCAATTTATGGTAAACGCCTTTTTGAGCCATTAGCTCTTGATGACTTCCCTGTTCCACGATGTCGCCTTTTTCCATTACGACAATCCAGTCAGCTTTCTGAATAGTCGAAAGTCGGTGGGCAATAACCAGTGATGTGCGGTTTTCCATCATTTTTTCCAAGGCATCCTGCACAAATTTTTCAGATTCTGTATCCAAAGCAGAAGTTGCTTCATCCAAAATCATAATCGGTGGGTTTTTAAGAACAGCTCTTGCGATAGAAACCCTTTGTTTCTGTCCGCCGGAAAGCTTCCCGCCATCATCTCCAATATTGGTTTCGTAACCATTAGGAAGCTGTGAAATAAAAGTATCCGCATTCGCAATTTTAGCAGCAGCAATCACTTCATCTCTTGTAGCCTCGGGTTTTCCCATCAGAATATTGTTGTACACCGTATCGTTGAATAAAACAGATTCCTGAGTAACCATACCTAAAAGCTTTCTGTATTCTTTAAGCTTCAAATGTTTGATGTCGGTCTCATCAATCAGAATCTGACCTTCTGAAACATCATAAAATCTTGCAAGAAGATTGGCAATAGTTGTTTTTCCGCTTCCGCTTTGTCCCACAAGAGCAACTGTTTTTCCTTTAGGAATTGTAAGATTAAAGTTCTTTAAAATTAAATTAGATTTATCATAGTAGAACCCGATATTTTTAAACTCAATATGGTTATTCAGTGTAGAAATAGAAACAGGTTCGGCGATTTCTTCAATCTTTACATCAGCTTCCAGAATTTCCAATACTCTTTTAAGTGAAGCTTCGCCTTTCTGTACATTAGAAATAGATGAAGATAATGTCTTTACAGGAGGTAAAATCTGGAAGAAAATTCCTAGAAATACAAGGAAATCTGCTGGAGAAATACTTTGATCTACAATGATTTGTTTTCCTCCGTACCACGCAATAATCAGAAAGGTTACAGAACCCAGAAATTCACTCATCGGGGAGGCTAGTTCCTTCTTTCTTCCCAATCTTATAGAACTGTTGATCCACTTCTGCATTGATCCCATAAATCTGGTATTCATTATCTTTTCTGCACTGAAAATTTTAATCACCTTTGATGATTTTAAAGTTTCATCTACAATAGAAAATATGGTTCCCATTTCGTGTTGAGCTTCATGCGAATCTTTTTTAAGACTTTTACCGATCAGAGCAATTAGAGTTCCCATTACCGGTAAAACCAAAAGAGAAAAAAGTGTCATTTCGGGACTTAACCAAAATAAAGTTATCAGCGTACTTATCAGCATAAAAGGAGCATTGATAAGTTCCACTAAGCTTCCTAGTATATTACCTTCTACATCGCCAACGTCATTTGACATTCTAGACATCATGTCGCCTTTTCTGCTGTCGGTGAAGAAAGAAACAGGAAGAGACAAAACTTTCCTGTACATTTCGCCACGAAGATCTTTAGTAACTCCTACACGATAATTAATCAAAAGAAAAGATCCCAAATATCTGAATACATTTCTCAGAAAAAACATAAATGCAGTGACGATGCAAAGCCATGCCAAAACTTTAAGAGATCCATAATCGGCTACTAAAGTCTGGATGTAGTAGTTGGAATAGTCTTTCAGATATGAAAATAAATCCAGAACATTACCTGAATAAACAGGAGCAGAGTCGTACTTTTCTGGTTTTATGGTACCAAACAGCATCCCTAAAACTGGCAGAATTGTACCTAAAGATGCAATCTGAAATACCGAATACAAGAGATTGAAGAACAAACTTCCGTAGATGTATTTTTGATGAGGTTTTGCGAATTTTAATATTTTTCTATATTCGTTCATTCAATAAAATTGGATAGCAAAATTACTTAAAATATAATGATTAGACGTTTTTAATCAAACTTTACTTTATTGTTGTATTTCGGGCTGAAGTTTTTAGGGGTAAGCTTCTCAACCGTTTTTGAAAAGTTGTTGATAATCTGCGCCATGTTGGTGAAATTTACAATACTTAAGTCATCATTCGGCTGATGATAATGCTTGGCTTTCGTCATATCTACTGTGGAAATAGAATGGGCGATAATTTTCTTTTTTACATAGCTTACATTGTCAGAGCGATAAAATAATTGCTGTTTAGCATACGGATCAGGATGAATTTTTAAACCGTCTACAGCATATTTGTTAAAAAGCTCGTCCAAATCAGAGAATTCATCACCGGTAATAAAGACCGCATTTTTTCCGAATTGAGATTCTGTAGCAACCATTTCAAAATTAAATAGGGCAGCAATGTTTTCATTAATGCGATTCATGTTGTCATCTTCTGAAATTGCTTTAGAACCCAACATTCCCTTTTCTTCCCCGTTAAATGCCATAAAAACCATAGAAAATTCTGGATCCTTATCTTTGAAATAATCTGAAATACCCACTAATGTGGTAATTCCGCTTGCATTGTCATCTGCTCCGTTATAAATATTGTCACCGCCAGATTTATTTTTTGTGCCGATATGATCAAAATGTCCGGAAAATCCTAAAACTTTTTCCGATTTTCCTCTCTTTATTCCACATACATTGTAAGCAGTTTTGCCTTTGTAGTCAAATGGGATTAAATAAGAATTTCCTGTACAGTATTCCAGATTATTTTTCTCAAAAAGTTCTGCGATATATTGTGCAGATTTGTCGTTTTCCGGAGTTCCGATTTCGCGGCCTTTCATTTCGTCTGAAGCTAAAATTGAAATGATGGTTTTTATTCTTTCTTCAGACACCTCTTGTGCAAAAGTAGATATACTTAAAAATGAAAGTAATACAAAGGTTAATTTTTTCATGTTAATTTTTGCTTTTAATTTATTTAATCTGAATATGTCGCAAATTTCAGCAAATTGTTTCTGAGATATAAAAATAAATATTATTTATTTAAAGTTGATGCAGCCAACGCTGAATATTAAAAAAACAGCTCCTAATAAAGAAGCTGTTCTCACTCAAAAAATCGTTGTTAGGTTATCGGAGTCTGTCTACAGATTTTACGAGCCTCTCATCTTTTCTGATAAAAATATTTGCCATAAGCAAGCAGATTATCGAAATAAATGGAAAAACCGGCTCAATACCCTTCTCAGGAAAATCTATTCCTCCGGATAAATTTTGCAGCCAATACACCAAAATACCAATCAACAAAGCGTTTATAATCATGCTGGCTGTATTAAGCATGATTTGTCTTTTTCTGTTTTTATAACTGAATAAACTGAATGCTCCAATTAAAACAAGAACTACTGAAGAAGCATCAATCACCGGGAAACTTCCGAAAACATCAACATCCTGTCCTGTTATAAAAAGAAATACTGCGCCTAAAACCGCAAGTAAAATCCAAACCGTCTGTATTCTTTGTAGCATAGAATTTAAAATTCAGAAGCAAAAATAATATAAATTTTGCACAATTCAAAAATAAGTGTAGATTTGCAATATACAATGTACTTGAAAACAAAAGTCACCGGACTTACTTTTCTTACTCACAATTAATTACATTTTTACATAAAATATGTTTAACATAGAAACGTTAAGGTCAAAATCCGTTACGGAATTGACTAAAATCTTGAAAGATTTAGGCGTGAAGGTTGCAAGAACAAGCAATGAAAACGATAAAATCTTTGCTATTTTAGATTTTCAGGCTTCCAATCCAAAAGTGACGAAAGAGTATTTCAACTCTACGGAAGTTTCTGAGAATAAAGAAGAACCACTGCCGGAAAAACCCGCAAAAACAACCTCTCGAAAAACAACAGCTCCTAAAAAAACTGCTAAAAAGGTACTGCCTGAAGCTGAAGCTGAAAAAAAGGAAGAACAGGAAACTCCTGAAAAGGAAATCAAAAAAGAAGAAATTCTCTCTCCTGAAGCTGCTGAAGAGGATAAAGTAAAGGAGGTTGCTGAAGAAAAGCCTGCAAGCACACCCAAACAAAAAAGAAAAAGAGTTTCTGCAGCACCTAAAACAGAAACCGAAATACAGGAGAAAACAGAAGCTCCGGTGAATACAGATTCTCAGCCTGTTCAGGAAAAAGAAGAAAGACCGAAAAGACCGCAGGGTCAGCCTCAGAATACAAAAGGTCAAAACCATCCAAATCCGAATAACGGAAATTCTCAAAACAGAAACCAGAATAATAATCCGAATCAAAATCAAAATCAGAATTCGGGTCAAAACCAGAGTCCTAACCAAAATCCTAACAGGCATGCTGAAAAGCAGGAAGAAGCTGAACCAAGGAAAGAGTTTAGTTTTGACGGAATGGTTAGCATTGAAGGAGTTTTAGAAATTTTACCGGATAATTACGGTTTTTTAAGATCATCAGATTTCAGCTATATTTCTTCACCAGACGATGTGTATGTTTCTACAGCTCAGATCAGAAATTTCGGCTTAAAGACCGGAGATACCGTAAAAGGAATCGTACGTCTGCCTAAAGAAGGTGAAAAATATTTTTCTTTACTAAAACCTACTGAAGTTAACGGACGCGATTTAGCTTTCATCAAAGATCGAGTTGCATTTGAATATCTTACGCCGCTTTTTCCTGAAGAGAAATTTAATTTAGCCGGAAATAATTCTACTATCTCTACAAGAATAGTTGATCTTTTTGCTCCTATTGGTAAAGGCCAGAGAGCGATGATCGTTGCACAGCCGAAAACAGGTAAAACCATGTTGCTGAAAGATATTGCCAATTCTATTGCGGCCAATCATCCTGAAGTGTATATGATGGTACTTCTGATTGATGAACGTCCTGAAGAGGTAACCGATATGGAAAGAAGTGTAAATGCTGAAGTAATTGCGTCTACCTTTGATGAAGCTGCCGATAAACATGTGAAAGTAGCCAATCTTGTTTTGGCAAAAGCCCAGAGAATGGTAGAATGCGGACATGACGTAGTTATTCTTTTGGATTCTATCACGAGATTAGCAAGAGCTTACAATACGGTAACTCCGGCTTCCGGTAAAGTTCTTTCCGGTGGAGTTGATGCCAATGCGCTTCACAAACCGAAAAGATTTTTCGGAGCGGCAAGAAAAATTGAAGGCGGCGGATCTTTAACGATCATTGCAACAGCTCTTATCGATACTGGATCTAAAATGGATGAGGTTATTTTTGAAGAATTCAAAGGTACCGGAAACATGGAACTTCAACTAGACAGAAAAATCGCCAACAGAAGAATTTATCCGGCAATTGATCTTGTAGCTTCCAGTACACGTAGAGATGATCTTTTAATGGATGATGTCACTACTCAAAGAATGTGGATTTTAAGAAAATATCTTTCTGAAATGAATCCTGTAGAAGCAATGGAATTTGTGAATAAAAACATCAGAGGAACTTTGAATAACGAAGAGTTTTTAATGTCAATGAATAAATAAGATTTTTTATCTTAAGAAATAAAGCAGTCAAATTTTTTGGCTGCTTTTGTATTTGTTATTATCAATGTTAAAGATTTATTAAAATAATCTCTATTTTTTGAACTTGGCTTGAATATTGGCTAAATTTACATATTAACATTAAAAACAAACTTATGTCATTTGAATTACCAAAATTAGGATACGCTTACGAAGCTTTAGAACCAACAATTGATGCAAAAACAATGGAGATTCACCATTCTAAGCATCATCAGGCTTATGTTGATAATTTAAACAAAGCAATTGAAGGAACAGATTTGGAAGGTCAGTCTATCGAAGATGTTTGTAAAAACGGTTCTGAAAAGCCAGCTGTAAGAAACAATGGAGGTGGTCATTTTAATCATACACTATTTTGGGAGATTTTAACTCCGGGTGGTAGCAAAGAACCTGTAGGAAGTGTAAAAGCTGCTATTGAAAACTACGGAGGTTTTGAAAAATTCAAAAATGATTTTTCTGATGCCGCCAAAACAAGATTCGGTTCAGGATGGGCTTGGCTGGTAAAAAATGAAGACGGATCTGTTTCTGTAACTTCTACTCCAAACCAGGATAACCCACTAATGCCGGTTGCTGATGTACAGGGAACTCCGGTATTAGGATTAGACGTTTGGGAGCATGCTTACTATTTGAACTACCAAAACAGAAGACCTGATTATGTAACTGCATTCTTCGATGTGGTAAATTGGGATAAAGTTGAGGAGTTATTCAACAAATAAATCTTCAGTTTATATAATTAAAAAAGGTTCAGAATTTTCTGAACCTTTTTTGTTTTTAAGAATGTTTTAATCTATTACGGAATCAAAACCTTATCACCGCCAAATTTAGGTTCAATTTCAAAGAGTAAATCCCAATACGCTTTAGATTTTGCAAGATATTCTCTGAGGTTTGTTTTGAGACCTGCGTATTTATTGACATTTTCAGCATTATAGCCATACGCTTCAATATTATTTTTTCTGGCGAGAAAGACAGCTCTTTCGTTGTGGAATTTTTGTGAAATGATAATCAGTTGCTTCTGACTGAAAATTTCTTTGGCTCTTACTACTGAATCTAAAGTTCTGAATCCTGCAAAATCAAGAAATATTTTATCCTGTGGAATTCCTTGCTGCATCAGAGCCTGTTGCATATCTTCAGGCTCATTGTAATCTTTTCTGCTGTTGTCACCGCTTACGATGATATATTTAATTTTTCCGCTTTTATATAAGTCTGCCGCAGCTTTTATGCGGTTGGTGAAATACGCATTCGGATAACCGTTGCTCAGCGTTTTGCTTGTTCCTAAAAGCATGGCAGTTTTAGTCTGCGGAATCTGTGAAGTATCATCATAGAGAAAAGCTTCGGTGCTTTTCTTAATGCTGTAATTGGCAAAGACAACAAAAATAAATCCTGCCACAAAAAGAAGCAGGAAAAATTTAAAAAAGTTTTTCAGTATTTTTTTCATCATGTGATTGTATTTTAGAACTCCAATCCGTTTGGAAATGCTTTTTTTCTGAAAATCAATAACAGTGCAGCTCCCACGGTAATTGCAGAATCGGCAATATTAAAAATATATTTAAAAAACTCAATGTGCTTTCCTCCAATCAAAGGCCAGCTTTCAGGTACATTCCAGTCAACAATAGGAAAATGCAGCATATCTACCACACAACCTTTCATAAAAGCAGAATATCCTTCTCCAAAAGGAACCAATTTAGAAACTCCGCCATAGCCGATCCATCTTCCTGTATTTTCGTCGAAAACAGTTCCGCTGTCAAAGATTAAACCGTAAAACATTCCATCAATCAAATTTCCGATGGCTCCTGCAAAAATCATTGCCATAGGAATCAGGAGATAATTAGATTCCCCTCTTTTCAGCCATTTTTTAAAGAGATAAATCATTCCGCCAATCAAAAACAATCTTATGATCACCAGAAAATATTTGCCGATAATTCCTCCAAAATGAAATCCGTAAGCCATTCCGGGATTTTCAACAAAAGTTTTATTAAAAAAGCCATCAATTACAGGAACGCTTTCGTTAAGCTGGAAATTTGTTTTTACATAAATTTTAGAAGCCTGATCTATCAATAAGATAAGAAAGGTCACCAAAGCAATCTTCTTCATTACAATCCTTTTGGTTTTGATGGTTTATTAATTTTTTCGTTTTTCTTTTCAATTACTTTTTTAATCGTTTTCTGATTGTGAAAAGTATTTTTTGTGTGAAATTTTTCATATTTAATTCCCATTTCCTTCAATACGCTTTTCAGCGCATTCAGCTCCATAGAATTTTTGGTGTGCACGATGATAGATTCCATTATTTGATTTTAAAATTATTTGCGGGAAAGCTCATCCAGTCTTTTTCTGTCTTTTGCAGAAAGATCATTGATGCCGTTTTTGCCCATTTTACCCAGAAGTCTGTCTATTTCCTTCTCTCTTTCGCGTTTGTCAGAATTAAATTTGTCGTCAATCGTGTAATTTTTTTCCTTTTCAGGAAAAAAATTCTCTTTCAGCTTTTCTCTGTTGAAAAATGCCAAAACAGCAATGATGATTACGGCTAAAATCACAAATTCAGTCATAGCTATAATTAAAAATTAGGTTTATAAAATGCTGTAAAAACATTATATAAACCCAATTAATTATTTACAAAAATAAGATAAAATAATTATCTCTGCATATTTTTAGCTTCAATACTTAAAGTAGCATGCGGAACGGCCAGAAGTCTTTCCTTCGGAATCAGCTTTCCGGTTACTCTGCAGATGCCATACGTTTTATTTTCAATCCTGATCAGTGCATTTTTCAGATCACGTACAAACTTTTCCTGTCTTCCGGCAAGAATAGAATTCTGCTCTTTACTCAATGTTTCAGCACCTTCTTCAAAAGCTTTGAAGGTAGGCGAAGTATCATCTGTACCATTGTTCTGGTCATTGATGAAACTTTCTCTGATCAGCTGAAGATCTCTTTCAGCTTTATCTATTTTTTCTTTGATTACTTTTTTAAATTCCTGTAAATCAGCGTCGCTGTATCGCACTCTTTCGTCTTGCATGGCTCTTTTTCTTTTTAATAAAATTATGAATTGGAATTTGAAAAAACAACAATTAAATATTAATTTTTTTCAACATTCACTTTAAAATTTTGGTCATCAATGTCGATTTCGTTAAAATTTGAAAGTGAAGATACAACTTCTATTTTGTTTGACAACACCTCAGATGAAATATATTCTTCATTTTGTCTGATTTGTTCAAGAAAAGGATTGTTTTCTTCCAAAATAATGCTGATTTTATCTGTTAAATCAAAATCTTTTTCTTTTCTAAGATTCTGAATTCTGTTGATAAACTCTCTTGCGATGCCTTCAGATTTTAACTCATCTGTCAGCTTCAAATCTAGTGCCACAGTTGTTTTTCCGTCTGAAGTTACCGTCCATCCCGGAATGTCTTTGGTGGAAATTTCAACATCCGCTGTTGTAATTTCGTATCCCTGAATGTTGATGCTTCCGTTTTTCTCTAAAGATGAAATTTGGTCTGCAGAAAGATTATTGATTTCATTACCAACAACTTTCATATCTTTTCCAAGTCTTGAACCCAAAGTTTTAAAGTTCGGTTTAATCTGTTTTACAATTAAATGGGATGCTTCTTCCGCATTGATTAATTGTAATTCTTTAACATTAACTTCTTGTTTAATTAATTCTGCAACCGCTAAAATTTGCTCTTCTGTTTTCTTATCCAATACCGGAATTAAAACTTTTTGAAGTGGTTGACGCACTTTTATACTTTCTGCACGTCGAATTGACAATACTAAACTTGTAATATTTTGTGCCAAATGCGTTTTCTCTACCAAATCCTGATCAATCAAACTTTCATCTGCAACCGGGAAATCTGTTAAATGTACCGATTCATTGCTGTCATTTCCCGTTACTTTATTCAGATCCTGATACAGCTGATCCATAAAGAATGGAGCGATCGGAGCGGATAATTTAGCAACCGTTTCCAGACAGATGTATAAAGTCTGATAAGCAGAGATTTTGTCATCAGAATAATCTCCTTTCCAGAAACGTCTTCTGCACAATCTTACGTACCAGTTTGATAAATTGTCATTCACAAAAGTGCTGATGGCTCTTGCAACTCTTGTCGGCTCATAATCTTCGTAGAATGCTTTTACTTCCTTAATTAAAAGATTTAATTCAGATAAAATCCATCTATCGATTTCTGGTCTGTTTTCAACTTCTTTTTCAGAATAATTAAATCCATCAACATTTGCATATAAAGCGAAGAATGAATACGTATTGTAAAGAGTTCCGAAGAATTTTCTTCTCACTTCATCAATTCCGTCTTTGTCAAACTTCAAATTTTCCCAAGGATTTGCATTGGAAATCATGTACCAACGCGTAGCATCGGGACCATAATCTGCAAGCGTTTCAAAAGGATCTACTGCATTTCCGAGACGTTTAGACATTTTCTGACCGTTTTTATCCAAAACAAGTCCGTTACTCATTACATTTTTATAAGCAACAGAATCAAAAACTGCTGTTCCGATCGCATGAAGGGTATAAAACCATCCACGAGTCTGGTCAACGCCTTCAGCGATAAAATCTGCCGGGAATGCTTTGTTGTTATCAATTAATTCTTTATTTTCAAAAGGATAATGCAACTGCGCATAAGGCATCGATCCGGAATCAAACCAAACGTCGATCAAATCACTTTCACGGTTCATTGTTTTTCCTGACTCTGAAACCAAAACGATCTTATCAACAATATTTTTGTGTAAGTCAACCAAAGAATAATTTTCTTCAGACATATTTCCGATTTCAAAACCTTTAAAAGGGTTTTCTGTCATTAATCCTGCAGCGATAGATTTCTCAATTTCATTATATAATTCTTCTACAGAACCGATGATTTTTTCTTCTTTCTGATCTTCTGTTCTCCAGATTGGCAACGGAATTCCCCAATATCTTGAACGGGAAAGATTCCAGTCGTTTACGTTTTCAAGCCAGTTGGCAAAACGCCCTTCTCCGGTAGATTTCGGTTTCCAGTTGATGGTTTCGTTGAGTTCTACCAAACGGTTTTTCACCTGAGACATTTTCACAAACCATGAATCAAGCGGATAGTACAAAACAGGTTTATCTGTTCTCCAGCAATGAGGGTAGCTGTGAACATATTTTTCTACTTTGAAGGCTTTATTTTCTGTTTTCAGCAAAATGGCAAGTTCTACATCCCAGGATTTTTCGGGAGCAGTTCCTTCATCGTAATATTCGTTTTTAATATATTTTCCTGAGAAAGTTTCCGGAACATTTTCTCCTTTAATAAATTTACCCTGCAAATCTACCAGAGGAACCAGATTATCATTTTCATCTTTTACCAACATTGGTGGAATTCCCGCATCTTTCGCTACTCTCGCATCATCGGCACCAAAAGTAGGAGCGATGTGAACAATTCCGGTACCGTCTTCCGTAGTTACAAAATCTCCGATAATCACTCTGAATGCTTTTTCAGGGCTTTCATTTGGGGTAAACCAAGGAATTAATTGCTCGTATTGAGTTCCTGCTAATTTTTCTCCGGTAAATTCTTTTAGAATTTTAAATGGAATGGTTTTGCTGTCTGAAGTATAATTTGCCAAATCATCATCAGTTCCTTCCACGAATTTTTTACCGAAATTTTTCTCCAATAAAACTCTTGCCAAAACAACGGTTACAGGCTCAAAAGTATATTGGTTGAAAGTTTTCACAACAACATATTCAATATCTCTTCCTATCGCCAAAGCTGTGTTTGAAGGTAAAGTCCACGGAGTTGTCGTCCAAGCTAAAATATTTACATCTCCGTCAACATCATTGAATAATTCTGAAGAATCTTTTTTTACTTTAAATTGGGCAACAATTGTAGTATCTGTAACATCACGGTAAGTTCCCGGCTGATTCAGTTCGTGAGAAGAAAGTCCGGTTCCTGCTTTCGGTGAATAAGGCTGAATTGTATACCCTTTATACAACAATTCTTTGCTGTACAATTGTTTTAGCAACCACCAAACGGTTTCCATGTATTTTGATTTGTACGTGATATACGGATCTTCCAGATCTACCCAATATCCGATTTTTTCGGTAAGGTGGTTCCAGACATCAGTGTAACGCATTACTGCTTCACGACAAGCTTTGTTGTAATCTTCAATCGAAATTTTTTTGCCAATATCTTCTTTTGTAATTCCGAGTTCTTTTTCAACTCCAAGTTCTACCGGAAGTCCGTGTGTGTCCCAACCAGCTTTACGGAAAACCTGTTTCCCGTTCTGAGTTTGGTAACGGCAGAAAATATCTTTCAACGCTCTTGCCATAACGTGGTGAATTCCGGGCATTCCGTTGGCTGAAGGCGGACCTTCATAAAACACAAACTCAGGATTTCCCTGACGCGTTTCCACACTTTTTGCAAAAGTGTCATTTGCTTTCCAGAACTCCGAAACATTTTCGGCTACGTCTATAAGGTTGAGGTTTTTATATTCTTTAAATTGGCTCATTGTAATTTCTCAATTTCGTTGATTAATCAAGTTGGCAAATTTAGTGAATTTTGTCGGTTTATAATATATGTTTTATTTTGATGCGATTTATTAAAAAGCTGTAAGAAAACTTAATGTTTGAATTTTGAATTTGTTTTTAAATTATTTTTGCTCCTTTTGTTCTATTACATTTCCAACATAAAGTTTGGAGATTATCTAATGTAGTCATTCCTCCTTTTGATAATGGAATTATATGATCAATTTCTAATAATAAATTTGGTTCATGTTTTATTCCTATATTACAAGCACAGCATTGATAATTATCTCTTTGCTTAATCTTCTCTCTTAAATTTGAAGTCATTAGAGCTCTTTGTCCAGCAATACTTTTTGTTTGTTCTATAATATCGTTTAAATAATTTATTAGCTGATTCAAATTTTTAATATTTAGAGGTATAACACAATTTGAGGAACTGTTCCCTCCTGCTGAAACATATTGAAATGTGAAAGTTGGAATATATGTATCACTTATATCTATTGTTTCAAAACCTAATTTTGTAGTTAATTTTTCTTTGCTGAATTTTTGTATTAAAAAAGGAATTGATTTGGAGATGCTATTAACTATTGATTCTCTTTCTTTTAGTAATAAATTTTTACCTTGTTCAACAGAAATAAAATCATTTAATATACCTTCAAATTTAGAAAGTGATTCTTCGTCTATTTTTATATTAAAGTATTTACAGAGATACTTAATTGGTTGTCTACTTGCATTTGTACAAATACTTGCTGAACATTGAAAGGTTTGGTTATTATATGTGATTTTATTCCACTCTTTCCTTTGGAAATTAAATATACTATTATCAATAACTTGACTTGTGCCATAATTATAGGATGCAACTCTTACGTAAGATTTTTTTAATTCTTCGATGTAATGATTTAGATCATTACAATTTATAGTATGTTCACTAATACTTTCCTTTATTATTACAAATTTTTTACTTCTAAAATATATTTCTGTATAAATATCGTAGCCAAACTTTTCAACGAATTTGTAGATTATAAATGCGATGAGTAATACTATAGTGATTACAATGAGTTTATTCCAAATCATTATTGGAACGGATAAAAACAATCTATATACTATATAAAACGGGATGGTTATTAATATCAAAGTTCCTATAAATTTTTTATGCATAGATCATTAAAGTTTAAATTTATAATTAGATCAAATTCTAATTTATATAATTAAGCCATTATTAATTTTGCGAAATATACAAAAGAATTTAAAATAAGTGTATTTGTAACAATTGGAGACTATAACTGTATTATATCCAAATGGTATAAGT
>JAANMY010001821.1_pt1 | contig 22280 bp, 17 predicted proteins | sample 7279691 | NCBI WGS metagenome assembly JAANMY01 (sample SAMN14094543, study PRJNA606508) | bioreactor metagenome | isolation source: A lab-scale SPAN reactor treating ammonium-rich wastewater day 388 | place: Ireland: Galway | collected 2018-02-07
CATCGACTACTTCGTCCCCGGCACAAAAACCCTGGAGCTGGATTACCTCTTCAGCGAGCCCCCCTCCCTGGAGAGCGGGCAGGTGGGGCCCGTAACCCTTATCCCTTACGCCATCATCCAGGGCTTCCCGACTCCGCCCGAGGTGAGCTGGAGCATCACAATCGAGGTGCCGGGCCTGGGCGAGCAGATTTTCCAGGGAGCCAACAACCTGGACTTCTTTGAGGCTTCCTGGGAGGCAGCCGGAGCCGATGGCGGAGCCCTCCCGGACGGGGTTTACACGGTGCAGGTGCGGGCCGAGATCGCCTCGGACGGACTCATCGTTAAGAAGAGTTTTCCTTACTCGATCGGGGCTGCTCAGTTGCTGCAGATCGATGGCCTGGCCATCAACCCCAACCCGCTGAGCTTCGAGGAGCAAGAGGCGGGAATGGAGGGAGGCACGGTCTCGGCCGATATCACCCCGATTGGTTTGACCGGATCGGCCGCGGCGGACTGGACCCTGGAGATCAGGCCGGTGGACGGGCAGCCCGCGCGCACCCTGGCCGGGCAGGTCATCCTGACCGTCGATCCAGAGTTCCAGGAGCAGCAGCCGACTCGTTTCGAGACCTTCTGGGATGGCCGAAATGAAGCGGGGGCTCTGGTGGAGGAAGGGGTCTATCTGGCCACCTTGAGGGTGAGCAGCTCCCTGCCCGGGTCGGAGGAGCGGCTCGATGGGTCCGCGGAGACGACCGTGGCGGTCGGAGCCCCCGTGCTCGAGGTCGAGGACGAAGACTCGCAGACGTTGCTCGCCAGTTCCACGGAGGCCGCCGCGGAGACCGCGATTGCCGGTGGCGGAGCCGGTACTGCGGCTGGGGGAGGCTTTAGCTCGGAGTCCCCGCTCGCACTGGCCGAAGTCGAGCTGAGCCTGGACAAACCGAACAACAGCTTTCTCCTGCGCGGAGCTGGCCAATCCAAGCAGGTAACGGTTCGACTGAAGAAGGTTGCTGGCCAGCTCCAGACGGTCGAGGTCGAGGCCACACTATCGAGCAGCCAGACGGACGGTAGGGCCAACGTTGTGCTCCATAAAACCGGCACCTCCAAAGGGCTGTCCACTTTCGAGGGCACCCTGGCTCTGGTCGTCGGCACCCCCGTTCCGGGTACGCAGAACAAAATCTTCCTCGAGGAAAAGCGTGACAGCTTCACCCTTTTCGATATGTCCGGTGACGGAGTGCATCTGCAAGACTCTCAAGAATATCAAAGCTGGCGGCTCGCGTTGCGCGAGAATCAGTATGGTTGGGCGCGCGACTCGGCCGACACGATGGGCGCCGCTCGGCGAAAGCAATTCCAGTATGATGCTCCATGCTCGGCGGACGCCTTCCGGGCTGCGGGCTACCAGACCCTGCTCGTCACCTACCCGCAGGGCTCACGCCCGCCCAAACGATGCTGGCTGAGAGTGAAGAACCAGGCCACCAGTCTCTACTACAGCGGGGAGGGATACCACGACTATGGAATGCGCCTCGACTTTGCGAGGGTCTTCGTCCGTCCGCAGAACGGGAGCTTTTTGCCCTTTCCAGACCCGGAACATCCGGACTACAAGAGCGTCACCTTCAGCCCGGACGACTGGAACGACGGGCTCAAGACCATCATCCTGGCGGGCTGCTCGGTCCTGGACGTGGGTAACTTCAACGATTGCAAGAAATTCGGAACAGTCAATCCTGCCCCGGGTCGTGCATTCTACGAGTCCATGACGCCCGGCTCGCTGCTGCTGGGCTACAACGCCTCGGCACCCTATGGGGGCTCCCCGCACCCGCTCTATCCGTTCCTTCTTGACGAGATTAACACCGACACAAAGATCCTGATCGATTATCAAAAGTTCCTTGCAGGCCAAAGCGTGGACCGCAACGGGAATCCCATCGTTGGTCTGACCCGGCCGATGGCCTGGCTGCTCGCTAACGCCTCCAATGCGGACCGCGCCTCCGACGATGCCTGCGCGTTGGAGAATGATTACTACTACTTTATTAAGTTTACTACAAATTGGAAGGATTCCGATGCCCGCAACACGGATCGCGCGATCTACAGAGTCTACCGGCTCTACTGGACTTCCATTGGTTCGAAACAGTTCGATGACATCCCAGTAAGTCCATTTGGAAAAGAGCTGCTCAGAAAACTGCCCAACGCCAAGAAGGGAGACGTCAATGCGATCTAGACTCCTGCTCGCGCTCTTGCTACTCGCGAGCCTGACCCGGCCGGTCTGGGGGCAGCTCCCCGAGACGACCGATTATGACTCCGACTTCGGCCCCCTGATTCGCGAGCCCATCTTCGCCAGCGCCAACGCCTTCTACGAGAACTACGAGTGGGATAAGGCGCTCGTCAGGTACGAGCAGATCGCAGCCGATCACCCCAACACCGGGTACGAGGCCACGGCCCGGATCTGCATCGCCGATATCTGGTACCGCCTCAAGCAGAACGACCGGGCCCGGATGGAGACCGATCAGGTGGTGGCGCGGTTCCCGAACTCGAGTTACTGGTTCATCGCCCGCAGGGACCAGCTGCAAGACCGTAGCGGACTTTCCTATCGCGAAGCGACCGACCAGGTGCTGACAGAGATTGGCGCTCCCTCGCTCGAGCAGGTGGCCTCGGGCCAAGTCGATCCCGGTTTCACTGAGGACTCCCTGCCGCGATACTACCGCTGGTACGCTTGCAAAGCCTATTCTTTCATGTTGGTGAGTCGCGCCGCACCCCCAGCAGAGCTCCTTAACACCGCTCGCTTTCTTCGCCGCGCCTTCCCCCGGACCGATGGCAGCGAACAGAAGCGCGTGCTGGTTGAGCTCATGATGGACTTACCCGGTGTGCCCCCGCAAAACCAGGGAATGGAGCCCGAGCACGTTCCGCCGGTCATCCTCTCGCTCCAGCCGGGCCCCGGGGAGACCGCCAGCGGATCGCTCATCGTGCGAGCGGGAGACGGCAACATGTGGCAACAGCAGATCGACATCGAGGAGATCCAGCTCCAGGTCGACGGACAAGACGTCACCAACCAGCTTCTTTATGATACCGACCTGACTCTCGACCCGACCCGGCCGCACTTTGAGATCCTGACAATCCGCTACCCGTTGCCACCCGGCCTCGCGCCCGGAGCCCACTCGGCCACCCTGACCGTGGGCGATCACGGCACCGTGGTCAGTCCCAGCAACAAGACGGTCACCACCTGGAGCTTTGTGGTACCGCCCTCCCAGCCGTTGAGCGTGGACGCGCTGGTGAACAACGCCGGGGGCTCTCCTGCCGGCCGGCTCCAGCACGCCGGTCGGCACCGTGATGACCAGGTGCCGGGCGCGATAGGTCTTGCCGCCGGCCTGACCTCCACCCCGTCCGGACCCCACTTGACACGGGTGGCAGGCGTGGATAGCTCGATGGGAATCCCGTGGCTGTGCGCCTCCACCAGCTGCGACATCCCCTGCGGGAGAGTCTGATCGGTCTCTTCCCCGGCCGTGAGCGCGGATTCGCGGCTGGAGACCTGGCCCAGCTCCAGCCCCATGTCCTGAGGTCCCAGGCTTTGCCCCGCGGTCCAGATCCACTTGCCCTGGCCGGTGCCGAGCTGGCTCAAAATGAAGTAGAGCACGGTTCCGGAAACCGCTGCCAGGCCGCCGAGAATGACGAGATTCATTGGATCCATCGGAGCGTCAGCCCACCAGGCGGAGGACCTGGCTGGCCGGCGAGCGAGTGGCCGTGGCCTTCACGAGTCGAGCCCGGCTGCCGGGTAGTCGAGTTGCTCGCGGGCCTCTACCCAGCGCAGGTAGGCCCGCAGGCTCTTGCTGGCCAGATCGTCCTGGGCCAGCTCGAGAAGCTTGATCGGCTCGTCCTGAACGTGCCGCCAGACCTGCTCGCGGTGCGGCCTGCTGCAGCACGGTAGCCCAGAAGGCCATCGGTGCCTGCGCGTGCTCGTTTCGTCCCAGTGCTCGGGATCTGAGAGCACTCTCCGGGAGGGTGACCGTGATGGGCGATGTCGGGCTCAAGAGGCTCCGGCAACCCACATATGCCCACATACTGACTGAACCGTTACTCTTCCTCGCTCTGTCGAAAGGTTACTCCGTCATACAATTCTGCGATAACCAGAGGAACCTGGACCAGGCCGAATTCAATGCTCTGCTCAAGACCCTGATAGACCTCCCTCACGAAGCCCTCATCGGTCCTGCGAAAGGCCACCGCAGCGGGCGTTTGCTGCTCGAGCAACAGATAGAGCTCAAGAGACGGGATCGTCAGGTAAGCGTCTTTCTTCTCCCCTTCGTCGAGCCGGCGAGTCGCCTGGGACAATACCTCGACCAGAATCCGGGGTTCGTCCTGGTAACTTTCTTCTCCGGGATTGCAGACGACCGACGCGTCGGGGTAATAAAAGCGGGTCTGATGCGGTAGACGAATGCGGATCTTGCTGTCAGAATTGAGGGCCCGGCATTTGTGCCCGCGCAGTCGCGCACCCAGCGCGATCAACACGTTGGAGGCGATCAGGTTGTGCGTGTAGCGCGCCCCAGCCATGGCATACAGGACGCCGCCGAGGTATTCGTGCTTGACGGCAGATTGCAGCTCTCCGGCAAGGTAGTCTTCGACAGACACCAATTTCAGCGCCGTGCTCACTCCCACAAATTCCACCGCGGGCCACACTTTTCCCTTCATTTGTCCCGGCGATGCTCCGCGCGCAGTGCGGAGGACTGACCCGCCTCATCGAGGGCATCACGGCCAAGAGCCTGGGCGGTTGAGGTTCCGAGGGGCTCACGGTGCTTCGTGCTCAGGGGCCGGGCGGGCTCTGGCGAGGGCGACTGCGCTTGCGCAGTCATGACGAGACTGACGAGACAGAGGAAGATGAGAAGCCGCAAAATCACCATTGCATAGCACCCATGGCGCCTGACAAGAACCTGAACTTCTGGCTACCCGCCTCCTTGTCGGGGAAGCAGAAGGTCATTCAGGCAGCCTGAGCACCGGTCCGCCCGGTAGGGCTCTAAAAAGCCAGGGCGAGCAAGAGCTCCTTCCTACCGGGGAATCCCCCATCCGCCCCGAAGCCCCTCCGCCATGCGTCCAGGCTACGCCAGCGGATTCGAGACCATGCGCTCGCTCGTCAACGACCGGCCCCTCGAGGTGACCGGGCAGCTTCCCGATTGGCTCCGGGGCACCCTGATCCGCAACGGGCCCGGCCTCTTCGAGGCCGGCCCGGACCGCCTGCGCCACTGGTTCGACGGCCTGGCCGTGCTGCACCAGTTCAAGCTCGGGCAAGGACAGGTGCACTATCGCTCTCAGCCGCTCCAGTCGCCCGACTTTCTAGTGGCCCGCAGGCGAGGGCGCCTCTACTACTCGAATTTTGCTACCGACCCTTGCGTGGCCAAGTTCCGGCGCCTGTTCTCGGCCTTCTTTCCCCGCCTGGAGCTGGGTGCCAATGCCAACGTCAACGTAACCCGCCTGGGAGAGCGCTTCCTGGCACTGACCGAGACCCCCATGGCGGTGGAGTTCGACCCTCGAACCCTGTCCACTCTGGGGGTTATACGCTTTGAAGATCCGATGGCCGACAACCTCACCACCGCCCACCCCCACCACGATGCCAACCGCGGCTCGCTGATCAACGTGACCCTGGAGCTCGGCCCCCGCAGCACCTTTCGCCTCACCGAGCTTCTGCCCGGGGCTACCCGGCGCCAGGTACTGGGCGCTTTCCCCGTAGAGCGCCCCAGCTATCTACACAGCTTCGGTATGGCCGAGAACTGGTTCATCCTGACGCTGGGGGCGCTGGTGGTCGACCCGCGCAAGCTGCTCTTGCGCCGCCGACCCTTTATCGAGAACTACCGCTATGAGCCCGAGCGAGGCACCACCTGGGCCCTTTATGACCGGCGCACGTCCCGCTTTCAGAGCCTGCAGTCGGAAGCCCTCTTCACCTTCCACCACGTCAACGCGTTCGAGCAGGGAAGCGACCTGGTGGTGGACCTGATCACCTATCCTGACGCCAGGGTAGTCGACTCGGCCTATCTCGATGCCCTGGCTCGAGCCGAGGAGGTTCCTGGAGGTCAGCTGAGACGTTTTCGCCTGGGCAGCACCATTCGCTCAGAGCTGCTCACCGACCTCAGCCTGGAGCTGCCCCGCATCCATCCGACCCGACTCGGTCGCCCCTATCGCTATGTCTACGGGATGAGCCAGCGCCCCGGCACCAGCCGCGACTTCTTCAACATGCTGGCCCGCATCGACGTGACCGGTGGCCCTGAGCTCACCTGGAGCGAGAGCGGCGTTTATCCCGGCGAGCCGGTCTTCGTGCCCCGTCCCGAAGGCACGGCAGAAGATGATGGCGTGGTCCTGTGCGTGCTGCTCGAGGGCTCTGACTCCAGCCTGCTAGTGCTCGACGCCAGCAACTTCAAAGAGCTGGCTCGCGCTCGCGTGGAGCTTGCCATCCCCTTCGGCTTCCACGGCAGCTTCTATACCCTCTGACGGCGCCGCGGCAACCTGGTAGCCCCGACGCGGACAGTCCCGTCGCTCAGCTCCACGCCCGCGCCGGGCCCACGGGGGGCCGCGAGTCGGCGCACCTCGGCCTCCGCCCTGGCCTCGACCAGCCGGGAAAAGAGCCTCTCGCTCCAGCCGTTGGCACGACTCTCGCCCTTCGGCTTCCACGCATCTTGACAACCCTTATACTCATGAGTATCATAAGTCATAACAGTTATGCTCAGATAGAGCATAAAGAGAGTTGAGCAGAACAAACCATGATCCGCACCGCCGCCGAGCTCCCGGCTCAGACGCAGGCCCTGTACGAACGCGTCCGCAGCGTCGTGCCGCGCTTGGAGTGGGACCTGATGGCCCCCACCATCGCCGCCATCAACCGGCTCAAAGTCGAGAAGAACGCCGTCATCCTGGCCCACAACTACCAGACGCCGGAAATCTTCCACTGCGTGGCCGACCTGGTGGGCGATTCGCTGGCCCTGGCCCAGCAGGCCGCCAGGACCACGGCTGACACCATCGTGCTGTGCGGGGTGCACTTCATGGCCGAGACGGCCAAGATCCAGAACCCGGAGAAGACCGTGCTGATCCCCGACCTGAAGGCCGGCTGCTCGCTGGCCGAGTCCATCACGGCCGAGGACGTGCGGGCTCTGCGTCGCCAGGTTCCCGGCGTGCCGGTGGTGACCTACGTCAACACCAGCGCCGAGGTCAAGGCCGAGTCGGACGTGTGCTGCACCTCGGCCAACGCGGTGGAGGTGGTGGAGTCGCTGGGCGTGCCGCGGGTGCTGTGCATCCCGGACGAATACCTGGCCCAGTACGTGGCCACCCAGACGAAGGTCGAGATCATCCCCTGGAAGGGTCACTGCATGGTCCACGAGCAGTTCACCCCCGAGCAGGTGCGCGCTTACCGCGAGCAGTTCCCGGGGCTCACCGTGCTGGCTCACCCCGAGTGCCCGCCCGAGGTGCTGGCTGAAGCCGACCTGGTGGGCTCCACCAGCCGCATGGTGCGCTTTGTGCACGAGGAGAAGCCGCGCCGGGTGGCCCTGATCACCGAGTGCTCGATGTCCGACAACATCGCCGCCGAGTGCCCCGAGGTGGAGTTCGTGCGCCCCTGCACGCTCTGCCCTCACATGAAGAAGATCACCCTGCAGAAGATCTACGAGTCGCTGCTCCACAACCGGTTCGAGGTTGAGGTGGAGCCCGAGGTGGCGCGCCGCGCGCGCCTGGCCATCGACCGCATGCTGGCGGTGGGACGCGGCACGCGCCACGGCTAATGCGCTCGCCCTTTGGCACATTAAGGAGGATAACCATGCGCACAGACGTCGTCATCGTAGGCTCGGGACTGGCCGGGCTGACGGCCGCCCTGCACGCAGCCACCAACGGACTGCACGTCACCGTCGTCACCAAGAGCATGCTGGGAGGCAGCACGCCCATGGCTCAGGGAGGAGTGGCCGTGGCCCTGGCCAGCGAGGACGATCCGGCTCTGCACGCCCGCGACACGCTGGTGGCGGGGGCCGGGCTGAGCCGCGAGGAGGTGGTCGGCGTGCTGACCCGCGAGGGTCCGAGCCGCATCCTCGAGCTGATCGGGCGAGGCGCCCACTTCGACCTGGACGACCAGGGCAACCTGGCCCTGGGCCAGGAGGCAGCGCACTCGCGCCGGCGCATCCTGCACGCCTCAGGTGACGCCACCGGTGCCGAATTGATGCGGGCCAGCCTCGAGGCGGTGCGCCGCCATCCGCGCATCCATTTACGCGAGGGCGTATTCGTCTGCGAGCTGCTGGTCAACGACGGCCAGGTGATGGGCGTGGCTGCCCCTGGCGAGGCGCTGGTGGCGAGCGCCACCGTGCTGGCCACCGGTGGGGTGGGACGGCTCTACCGCTACACCACGAACGCCCGCGAGTCGACCGGGGACGGGATCGCCATGGCCGCCCGGGCCGGCGCCCGCCTGCAGGACATGGAATTCGTGCAGTTCCATCCCACCGCTCTGGACGCCGGAGGCGACCCGCTCAGCCTGATCACCGAGGCTGTTCGAGGCGAGGGGGGCTGGCTGGTGAACGGCGCCGGCCAGCGCTTCATGCTCGAGCTTCATCCCGATGCCGAGCTGGCGCCCCGCGACGTGGTGGCCCGAGGCATCTGGGCCGAGCTGAGCCGCGGCCAGCGGGTCTACCTGGACGCCCGCAAGCTGGGCCACCGCTTCGCTCGTCGCTTCCCCACCGTGGCGCGCCTCTGCGCCGAGCACGGGCTGAAGCCGGAAACCGACCTTCTGCCGGTCGTGCCGGCGGCCCACTACTTCATGGGCGGCATCGCCGTGGATGCAAGGGGTCGGTCCAGCCTGCCCGGCCTGTGGGCCTGCGGTGAGGCCTGCTCCAGCGGCCTCCACGGGGCCAACCGCCTGGCCAGCAACTCGCTGCTGGAGGCACTGGTGTTCGGCGCCCGGGTGGGCGATGACGTGGCCCAGGCTCCTCCCGTGCGCCCGCTGGCGGTGCCCGCCCTGCGCCGGGCCGAGGCGGACCCGGCCCTGGAAGCTCGCCTGCGCGAGCTGATGTGGCGCCACGTGGGCCTGGTGCGCCAGGAGGCCGGCCTGGCCCTGGCCCAACGAGAACTGGAGGAGCTGGCCTTGCCGCCCGGCTCCTCGGAGGTGTGCAACATGCGCGAGGTGGCCTGCTTGATCGCGGCCTCGGCCCGAGCCCGGTGCGAGAGCCGGGGGGCCCACTACCGCAGCGATCTGCCCGACAGCGAGGAAAGCTGGAGCCATCGCCGCGTGGTGGTGGAGCAGGGTCGCGTCGAGGTGCGCGAGGAGGCCGCCCGATGCGCCTCTTAAAGCAGCACTACGCCGAGCTGGTCACCCGGGCTCTGGCCGAAGACCTGGGCCGCGGCCCCGACTGGACCACCCACTGCATCCTGCCTGAGGCTCAGAGCGCTCGGGCCCAGCTGATCGCCCGCGAGGAGGGCCGCATCGCCGGAGTGGAGGTGGCCGTGGAGGCCTTCCGCCAGCTCGACCCCGCCTGCGTGGCCCGAGTGGGAGTGGGGGATGGCTGCGATGCTCCGGCTGGCGCCGTGGTGCTGGAAGTGGAAGGACAGGCCCGCGCCCTGCTGACCGCCGAGCGTACCGCGCTCAACTTCCTGGGCCGCATGAGCGGCGTGGCCACGGCCACCCGGGCCATGGTGCGGGCGGTCGAGGGCACCCCGACCCGCATCGTGGACACGCGCAAGACCACTCCCGGCCTGCGGGTGCTGGAGAAGTATGCCGTGCGCTGCGGAGGCGGCTTCAACCACCGCTTCGGGCTGGATGACGCCGTGCTGATCAAGGACAATCACCGCGCCCTGGCCGGCGGCGTGCGTCCCGCCGTGGAGCGGGTGCGAGAGCGGGTGGGTCACACCATCAAGGTCGAGGTGGAGGTGGATACGCTGGAGGAGCTGGCCGTGGCGCTGGAGCTGGGCGTGGATGCCGTGCTGCTGGACAACATGGCCCCCCCCGTGCTGCGTCAGGCGGTCGCTCTGGTGGGTGGAAGGGCCCTCACCGAAGCCTCGGGGGGGATTCGCCTCGAGACGGTCCGGGCCGTGGCCGAGTGCGGGGTGGACCTGGTCTCGGCCGGGGCGCTGACGCACAGCGCTCGCTGTCTGGACGTCTCGCTGGACGTGGTGGTGGCCGCCCTGGTCTGAGGGAGGTCTACCAGAGCTCAACCAGCAGGCCTGGAATGCGTCGAAGCTCGCGTAGATTTCGGGTCACGAGCGTGAGGTCGGATGCCAGCGCGATGGCTGCGATGAGCATGTCGTTGGCCCCCACGGGCTTCCCGACATGCTCGAGCTGAGCGCGTAGAACCCCGTATCGCTCTGCTGCTTCATCCGAGAATGGCAGCGACTGCAATGGCTCGAAGAATCGTCCCAGTTTGTGAAGGTTCTGGCTGACTCGCTCGCTCTTGCGCGCCCCGAAGAGCAGCTCGGCCTTAACGACGCTGCACAGGAAGACCTCGTCCGGAGAGCAGGCAAGAAGTCGCTCGCGAAGTCCTTCATCCTGGCCATTGAGGTAGTGGATGCAGACGTTTGTATCCAGCAAGTAGCTCACAAGGACTCGACGTCGGCGGGAGCCGCGTCCTCCGGCTCGACGAGGTCAGGGCAGGAGCCATAGAGAGCGGCAAAGTCTTCCGGCCAGGCCGGGGGTTTGGCCGCTCGGCTGGCCAGCGCCGCCAGGAAGGCGGACAAGCTTTGCTTGCGACGTTTGGCCTCCCGCTTGACGGACCTCAGAACATCCTCGGGAAGATAGATCGTCACCTGTGGCATATGTGCCAATTATAATTGGCACATATGCTCAGCGTCAAGCCGACTCTGACCCAACTCGGGAAGACCGAAAAGGGAGCCCGCTCAAGAAGCGTTGGAAAACGTTCGCCTGACGCACCACGACAGGAGCGGTCGACCCTTTGTACCGATTCTGTCGGCACATGTGCGGGCAAAGCCAGCTTGTGGCCATCAGGCCAGGGTCACGCCCGTCCTCTGGCGAAGTAGCTCAGCCGTGAACGTGCAGGGAATCACCAGCTCAGAGCATCCTCCCTCAGGCCAGCGGCCTGCCGGGGACTGGCCCGATCGACCTGGTGGACCTGGCCCGCCTGCCTGTCGCCTCAGCCGGGCCCAAGGAGAAGAGCGAAAAGCCCGGGCAGGCCGAGTCGAGCGAGCCAGCTGAGAGCAAGCCCTCGGTCCCTGTCCGGCTGACGCAAGCGGCTGAAACCACGCCCCCCAGGACCGACCCGCTAGAAGCCTGGACGCTGAACCTTCGAAGGTCGTACCGGCGCGAGGAGATCCCTGCCCTTCTCAATCTCCGCTCCCAACTGCTCGACGGCAAGCTCGAGGACGAGGAGTTCCAGCAGGCTGCGCGACTGGTGCTCGACTTGACCCACGGCTCGGAGGACCAGCTCACCGCTCGCATCGCCCGGCGAATCCTGTTCGACCGGTTCCGCTGGCCCACGGACGACCTGACCGATCTGAAGGTCAAGGAGGGACATCCACGGGGCTGCGCCCGGCATCTGCGCGGGAGGCTCTCCACCATCGACGGTCACAGTGCCGACCAAACCTACCACCCTGAGGATGGTGCCGTGAGCCAGTTGCTCGAGGGGCTCGAGTCAGCGATCCCCGATCAGCAGACCATCCTGACGGTGGCCCGGTTGGGTCGGGCCTTCTTTGAGCGCAGCCAGAGGGAATTGAAGCCCGAGATCCGCGAGCACGAGAGCCCCGAGCTCGACCGCAGCTTCGGTCAGCGAGCCGAAGGCCTGCTCAAGAGGTGGCAGCGCGAGGGCCATTTCACCTGGGAAGGAGAGACCAGTCTCCAGCACGGTCGAGTCGAGGTCTGGCCCGGGCCGGTGCTCAAGATCGTCCCCGCAAGACAGAGGCAGGCGGGGGCCGAGAGCAGCGGGCTGCACGAGAAGCTCGACCGGGCCTGGAACAAAGAAGAGCAGCTTCTGGTGCAAGACCAGCTGGCCGAGCTGTGGCGCCAGAATCGCCCCGAGGCCGAGCGACTCATCGAGCGGCTGGTCGCTGAGCAGCCGGAAGAGGGTCGAGCCGGCTCTCGGCGTCTCAACGTGGCCCTGGGCGGGGCCGCTCGCCATCCCGAGCTGAGGACGGCTTTCACCCCCCACCTCGCGAGCCTGACCGGGCTCATCCGCCTGGCCCAGGCTCGCGACGAGGTGGGCAGCAACAACCTGGTGGGCCACGCCCAGGTCGATTTTGTGGGCAATCTTTCGGCTGCTTTTCCCGAGGTCGTGACGAGCGAGTGGTATCAGGGCGAAGTCCTCCCCCTGGTGCTGTCGGACGAGATCAACACCAGCAACGACGCGGCCAAATTCATCGAAGAGCTGCTGGCTGGCCGACCCGATCTGCGCGACCTGGCAGGCGGTCATCGACTATCCCAACGATTTCTACCTCGACCATTGCTGTCGCACGGCCCTCACTGCCTGTGCCAGGAACGGCTGGACGCCCACGCCGCTGCAGAAGGACTGGCTGGTCAGCTGGCTCCACGTGCCCTATGAGCCTGAGCACAAGGACCGGAACACTCCGCTCTTCAACAACGACGGCTTCCAGGCCGCTGTTCACGCCAGCAGCGCGCTGCTGGAGAAAGGCCCCCTGGCGCTGAGCGGATGCGAGTTGCCGGACACGAAGGGCCAGATGGTTTCGGCGGCGGCTGCGGTGGTCGATCGACTGCTCCAGGAAGACGCCGACGCCGACGCTTACTCTCGACGACGCAACCCCGATCTGTACCGAGTTCTGGAGACCGACCCCAGGCTGAAAGAGGGGCTCTTGCGGAGGGCCGAGCAAGACTACCGGACGGCCGGGTCGCTGGGAGCCCTGAAAGGCCCCTCAGCTCGCAGTCTGCGCCTGCTGGCCGATCTGGCCCAGGAGCCGTCCGACCGCGAGCGTCTGGCCGCCCTGCTGAGCCAGGAAGGCACTCGCCAGAGTGGCAGTTTTCAAGATCTGGTCAACCGGTTGATCCGCGCTCCTGAGCGGGCCCGTCTGAAGGAAGCTCTGGGCCGAGAAGACATCACCGCCTCCGAGGCGGTGGCTCGGGGCAGTCGGGACGTGCTCTTGGCCTTGCACGAGAGCTGGTCTGCCTCGCGGTCCAACGTGTCGCAGGCCATGGCCAGCATGCAGGAGGCGACCGCCCGCTGCACCCCGGTGGCCCGTCAAGAGCAGGCTCAGAGGCTCCACGAGAGATTGCTGCCCAGGTTGAGTGCAGCTCAAGATCCAGAGAAGCTGAGCCCGGTAGTTTTGAGCGAGCTGGCGGCCCTGGGTGCTCTGGGGGGCCAGGACGAGGGGGTGCGGCGCCTGGTGACCTCGCTGCTTCCCGAGCTGGTCAGACTGGAAAAAGCGGGCTATGGCCCGAGCTTTAGCGCCGTCCGCGAAGCGTTCATCGAGCATATTCTGGGCGGGATCGGCCAGCAGATCAAGCAGTCCTCCCCCGAGAAGCAACAGCAGCTGGTGCAGGAGGCCCTTCCCTGGGGCGGCGAGCTGGCGGTTGTGCTCAACGCCTGGAAGGAGGTGTGGCAACCTCCCGTCCGGAGCTCGGGGAATGCAGGCTGGCTGGAGCGCGGTTTTGCCTGCCTGACGCAGTCCGAGGGCCGGGCCGCCTGGCTGCGCGAGACGCTCGAGCTGCGCCAGTCCAAGGGGTGGCCGGAAGGAACCGACTACGCCTCCCGGCAGATCGGTCCTCCGCTCTTCAAGGAGGCGCTGGAAACCCTGAAACAGCCCGGCTTGAGCCCGGAGGAGCGAGCCACCAACCTGTCGCTGGCCTGCGACCTGCTGAAGCTGACCCGAGACCGCTCTCAGGAGCTGGTCGAAGCCTTCGAGGCCCACGCCAGCGAATGGGAGAAGAGCCTGATGGCGGCCCACGGAGAGCATTTCTCCGCGGCCGTGGGCACTTACGCCGCCGTGGTGAGCGCCCGGGGGGACAAAGAGGAGAACTGGAAGCTCGTCACTCCGCTGCTTGCCCGACTGCCTCCCGAGGGCTACCCCCACCTGGCCGAAGCCGTCCGGCTGGGGGGCGACCTGCCCGGCGGCCTGAGCATCCATCTGGACGATTTTGGATACCTCCTGGGCCGACTCGGTCCCGAGAGCTCGAAAAAAGATGCCCTCTCGGTGTTCATCCAGCTCAAGCAGCTCGAGGGCGAGGGAGTGACTCGTGAAGACGCCCTGCGGATGGCGCTGGCGGCCTTCCTCAACCCCGGCGGGGAGGTGGAAGTCGCCTCGGGTGTGCGCGAGACCCAGAGCTCGGTCGTCATGGGAGGCATCAACCTGCGCAAGAAGGCCCGCAGCTAGGCCAGCTAGAATCGCCGGTCCGGCGAACAATCGGAAGGGGGATCCAGATCATGGGTCTTTTTGACAAGGTATTCGGGGTCAATCGCGCCGGAGCTGCCACGGCGGCACTCGACGGCAAGGAGTCGGTGGCGGCGCTGATGCTGGCCACGGTAGCGGCCGACGGGGTGGTGACCGAGGACGAGTTGACCGGATTTACCAACGCGGTCAACCGCATGAGCATGTTCCGAGCCATGGGCCAGGCTGGCTTCAGCAAGATGCTGCAAAAGCTGCTGGGCATGCTGAAGAAGGATGGTCCGGAGGCCCTGGTGGGCGTGGCCGTCAGCTCGGTTCCGCCCGACTACCGGGAAACTGCCTTCGCGCTCTGTGCCGACCTGGTGATGGGGGACGGCGAGGTGGACCCGGCCGAGGAGAGGCTGCTCGACCAGATGTACAGAGCGCTGGGAGTGAGTGAGGAGCTGGCCCACAAGGTCATTCAGGTGATGGCCATCAAGAATAAGGTCTGAGCCAAATAGGAAAGCCCCGCCCCCAGCGGGGCTTTCCTATTTGGCCTGCATCCTCCTCAGCTCGCGCTCCAGGGCTCCCAGCCAACCCTCCAGACGGTCCCGGGGTGGGGCCCAGCCCCACTGGATTTCCCCCAGGCTCTTGAGAAAACCGACCGCCTCGACGTGGGCGCCGCCCGGGTCGGGGCCCAGGTCGGGTCGGGTGCGGGGGAAGCGCTCCTGCACCACGTTGAGCTGCAGCTTGAGGCCCTCGCGGATCAAGACCAGCTGGTAGGGGGGCACCGAGCGAAGCGGGGCGATCATCACCTCGTCCTCCAGCCCTCCAGCCAGCAGATCGCGCCCCTGACTCTCGGGCACGCTCACGTTCTGGCCGGTGACCAGGTGCAGGGCGGTGGGCAGCAGGTCCATGTGGCAGGTGGCCGTGGTGATGCGGCCGGGCTGCACTCCCCGACCCAGGATGAAGCAGGGCACCCGGCACTGGATTTCAGAGGCGCGCGTGCCGTGGGCCAGGGTGTTGTCCTCCCAGAAGCTCTCGCCGTGATCGCCGGTCACGATCACGACCGTGCTCTGCAGGTCGAGCCGGCTCAGCATGGAGTCGATCTCGGCCTCCAGGTAGGCCACGCTGTTGGCGTAGCGGTTCTTGATCAGCAACGGATCGGCCAGGGTGAAGTCCTGCAGGCCGACCGTGGTCAGGCTGGGCTCGCGCAGCGCAAAGTCGGGCGGATAGGCGTACGGAAAGTGGGTCGACTGCGGGAAGCAAAAGATGAACTGAGGACGTTTGGCCGTGCGCAGCCGCTCAGGCAGCGAGCTGACCATCTCGTGGTCGGACTGGATCCAGTATTCCCAGCCGGTCTTGTCGGGTGGGTTGACCCACATCTCATCGAAGGTGGGCTGGCTCAGAAAGCGCTCGAGCCACTTCCAGCCCCGGAAGGCCGAGCCGGCCATCAGGCGGCAGTCATAGCCGGCGTTTCGCAGGATCTGGTTGAAGAGCGGCGGGGCATGATGGGCCAGATCGCGCTTGTAGAAGATGGGATTTCGGGCGTAGAGCAGGGAATACATGCCCAGATGGCTGGTGTTGGAGCCGGAGTAGTGCTGCTCGAGCACCAGTCCGAGCTGCATCCAATGCCAGAGCCGGGGGGTCTCGGTGGGACCGACCGAGTTGAAGCGCCAGCTCTCCAGCAAGAGCAAGACCACGTGCACCGGTTTCTCCGGAGGGTTGATACGGGTGCGCAGCACCGGAGGGCGCTGCAGGGCCGGGCCCAGGCGCTCGAGCTCGGGTTTGGCCCGGTCTTGCAGCGCGCGCAGGAAGGGTGTTCCCAGGCGGGGGTCGAGGAAGGCGATGGGAATGCCCGTCTCGACCTGCTCGGGGCGGTACTGCACCAGATCGATGACGCGCTCACCGTTGAGCAGCTTGATCGCATCCTCTGACTCGGAGAGCTTCAGGGGCACGCTCAGGCTCTCTCCCGCTGGAAGGCGCCCCTGGAGCGTCCGGGTGTTGCCCGATCGGGTGGCCAGCGACCAGCCGGCCAGATCGAGATCGCGGCCCAGGTTGCGCAGCAGCACTCCGGCTTGCTGCCCTGCGCCCGGGCGAGGCAAAACCGAAACCAGAGCCACCGCTCTCGGGTGCACCGCCGACCAGCTCTGCAGGGCCAGCCAGCGCAGCTCGGGATGTCGGGTAGGCAGGTGCAGGTAGACCCGGGCGATCAGATAGGGATCGCTGAAGAGAAGCGGCAGCAGCGCGGCCAGCAGCAGGCTGGCGGGGTAAAGGGCCACCAGCACCCGGTAACGCAGGCTGTCGGCCAGCCAGCTACTGACCCTAGCCACCGAGAGCACCAGCACCAGCAACCCCAGCACCGTGAAGACCACCGGCAGAGCGATGGCCGCTCCTCCACCGGCGAACTTCATGCCCTCGCCGGGCGGCGAGTTGAGCACGCGTCCACTCCGAACCAGAGGAAGGGCATGATGTGCGTGCCCAGCATCTTCTGGCAGGCCAGGTCAAGCCCCAGGAAGCCGAGCAGGGCCAGCCAGCTCAAGACAGCCACGGCCGCCGCCCAGCGCGGATGACCGCGCCGGGCCAGCCAGCACGAGAGCAGGGTGGGCAGAGCCAGCAACCAGAGGTTGCGCAGAAAGAGCAGCCCGAACAGACCCAACAGATCGGCGGGAGGGTTGGAGAGGCGCTGATCCAGCTGCAGCACCAGCTGGTAGTGCTGCCATTCGGTCAGGCTCCAGAGAAAGGCCGAGAACCAGCCGAATATGAGGGCGGTGCGGGTTTTCACTCGCCCTGATTAGGCCTCCAGTCGGGCATTCCTCTGCCCTCGCAAGGAGCGAGGCCCGGGACCCACTGGTAACGAATCACCTCCCTGTGTCCGAGTTTCGTCAGAACCCGATCACCCGAGAATGGATTTTGTTCTCCCCCGAGCGCTCGCGTCGGCCCGGGCGCCCTGAGCGCCCTCCCCGCAGCCCGCCCCCGCCCCGCCCTGGCCACGACCCCGAGTGCCCCCTTTGCCCGGGCCAGGAGCTGGCCTGCACTCCGGGTGAGACGCTGCGCTACCTGGACTCCTCCGGAGAGTGGACCGTGCGCAGCTTTCCCAACAAGTTTCCCGCCGTCCGACCCCAGGAGCTGGCCGACCGTACCGGCGACCTGCTGGAACGGCGCATGCCAGCGGCGGGTCACCACGAGGTCATCTGCGAATCGCGTCGTCACAACGCCACTCTGGCAACCATGCGGCCGGCCGAGGTGGAGGCGGTGGTGCGGGCCTGGTATGAGCGCATTCAGGCCCTGCGCCTTTTCAAGCTGACCGACTACGTGAGCTTGTTCAAGAACCACGGCTCCCGGGCGGGCACCTCACTCGAGCATCCCCACTCGCAGATCGTCACGCTGCCCATGGTGCCCTGGCAGGTCCGCCACCGTCAGGAAGGAGCGGCCCGCTACTACGACGACCACGGGCGCTGTGTCTGGTGCGACGTGCTGCACGAAGAGCGCGTCGGGGGCCTGCGCCTGGTGGGCGAGCGCCCCGGGTTCACCGCCTTCGTGCCCTATGCAACCTACCGCCCCAGTACGGTGTGGATCGTCCCCCACGCCCACGCGGGCTGTTTCAGCCTGGCCGAATCCAAGCAACTGCCGGCGATGGCCTCACTCTTGCACGAGGTGCTCTATCGCCTGGAACGCTCGCTCAGCGATCCCTCCTTCAACCTGGTGTTCAGGGTCGGCAGCCGGGGGCATCTTCGGGCTGAGTACTGCCACTGGTATCTGGCCATCGTGCCCCGGCTGAGCAAGATGTCTGGCTTCGAGCTCGGCACGGGAATGTACATCAACACTTCCTGGCCCGAGCAGGATGCCAGGAAGCTGCGTGAGGTCGTCTATCCCGGTTGACTAACCTCGGCGTCGCCTGCTCAGAGCCAGCGCCGGCACACAGACGAGCAGGGTCACGATCAGGTAGGTGGTCGGACAGAGCGCGCCCAGGAGCACCATCTTCCCGTTCCAGTAGCCAAAGGGCACCTCGGGCGAGGCGGCGGTGACCGAGACCAGGCTGTACATGGGCGACAGGTGCACCAGGCTCCACCAGGGTGCCCAGGGGCGGCCGAAGGAGAGCAGCAGACCAATGGCCGGGGTGCCGAACACGAGGGCCAACCAGAAGAAATAGACCAGCCGGAAGGGGACGCGGGGCAAGGCCTGAGCCACGGCCCGCACCACTGCCGAGGTCGACCACAAAATCACGATCGAGGTGCCGCTCAGGCAGATCAGCATGGCCGGCTGATCGCCCTCCAGGTACGGCCCCACATTCAGAGCGAGCATCCCCAGCGAGAACAGGACCGTCCAAACCCACCAGCGCGACCCTGGATAGCGCTCGAACTCGTGCTGATCGCGCCGGGTGCGATACTCGGGGCGGTTCAAAAAGCAGCCCAACAAGGCCAGGTTGAGGGCCGAGAGCCAGCTCCACAGCTGGGCCCAATCACTTTCGTGCTGGAAGTGCTGGCCCAGATAGTAGGAGAAGCAGGCTACGTCCACCGCATACCAGCCCAAAAACAAGAGCCCCATCTGGCGGGGATAGCGGGCCCTGGGCTCGAGATGGTTGAGAGTCTTGAGGAAGAAGAACGTCGACAAGCAGAGCAGGTTGAAGGCCAGCCAGCTGTAGCCCTTCCAGGGATCTTGAAAAAGGGCTTCCACCAGCGAGCTGAGCCAGGGCACTGCGGCCATGAGCCAGAGGAGAATGGGGAACCCTACGGCAAGGCTGGCATAGGTCTGGGTGGTAGCGTAACCGCTGCGCCTCTCGCGAGCCGAGAGCATGAGACCGAACTGCACCAGCAAGATGGTGAGCCAGAAGAGGATGAAGGCGGTCAGGCCAAGCCCCTGGATGGTGCCGCCTCCCAGCACCAGGCTCAAGACGCCCATGGGCAGACCGCCCAGCAGCAAGAGGAAGGAGAGAAGCAGGGCGTGCAGCAGCTTGCCGGCCACGATCTGGGCCGGGCTGGCTCCCCCCACCAGCAGCAGGTCCAGGCTGTTGCGCTCTTTCTCGCCGCTGATAGCGCCGCTGGAGAAAGCGGGGGTGACCAGCAACAGCACGGCCGATTGCAGCAGGATCAGCACCCCCACCAGTTGAGAAGCCTCCATGCGCAGCGACCAGAAGTCGTTCTGGTGGTCGAGATTACGCAGCGAGAAGAGGGTGACGCCGCAGGCCAGGGCCAGGTAGATCACCTGCATCCAGACGAACTTCTTCTCCCGCAAGCCGATGCGCAGCTCTTTGCGAAACAGGGGATTCTTGAGCCAGATCGTCTTCACTCGCTCGCTCCTCCCCGGGTCAGGGAGAGATAGGCGCTCTCGAGGTCGGTCCGGATGGGAACCAGCTCGCACGGCTCGAGCTCCTCCAGAGCCAGAGTTTTGAGGAGGGCCGCCGCGGCCTGGGGTCCGCCCGCCAGGCGAAAGGAGAAGAGCCCCTCCTCCCCGGACTTGAGATCTTCGGCGCCGGACGCCAGCAAGAGCTCGGAGGCACGCTGGGCCGAGCCCAGCACCCGCAGATGATAGCCCTCGCAAGCGGCCCGGTGGAGCACCTCCTCCAGGGTGCCGAAAGCCACCAGCTTGCCTTCCTCGAGAATGCCGACCCGCGTGCAGAAGTCGGCCAGCTCGGGCAGGATGTGAGAAGAGACCAGGATGGTCTTGCCCATGCGGCGCAGCTCGCGTAGCAGCTCCTTGAGCTCGGAGCGGGCCCGCGGATCCAGGCCCGAGGCGGGCTCGTCCAGAATCAGCACCTGCGGGTCGTGCAGCAGGGTGCGGGCCAGGCAGAGTCGCTGGCGCATTCCTTTGGAGAGGTGCTCGGTGAAGGCCTCGCGACGTTCCCCCAGGTCGGTCAGCTCGAGCACGTCGGCGATCAAGCGCTGGCGGCGGGCCGAGGCGCAGCCGTGCAGCTCGGCGAAGAGATCGAGGTATTCCCAGACTTTCAGGCCGTCGTAGAGCCCGAACTGGTCAGGCATGAAACCGATGACCTGGCGCACCCTCTCGGGCTCCTCCCGCACCGAGATCCCAGCGACAGAGGCCTCACCTTCGGTTGGCTCGAGCAGAGTGGCGAGGATACGGATCGTGGTGGTCTTGCCGGCTCCGTTGGGACCGATGAAGGCGAAGGTATCCTGAGGCTCGATGCGCATGCTGAGCGCGTCCAATGCCACCTGCTCGCCGTAGCGATGGGTTACCGCGACCAGCTCGATCATCGGAGCAGAACCGCTATGAGGCTGTGGTCATGGCGCCGGCCGACCCCCTGGCAGGTCACCGGATCGGGAGACTGGGCAAGAAAGCCCGTCAGCCAGAGCCCCCCGCCCCGGTGTATTGTGTCGCGCAGCACTCGACGCTGATCGGAGACATCCCGAGGGTGAGCTTTCGAGAGCGCCATCGCGATGCTTTTTCGGCCTGGCTCGAGCCGGAAGAGCTCGCTGGCCAGGCCTCGGTCGGAGAACTGGCACTCTTGCAGGGTGAGCCCCGAGTCGTTCTGAACGTGGCCCACCAGTCGGCCTCCCTGACGCTCGAGCTCGAGGGTGATCGGTCCCGGCAGGGGGCAGCTCTCGGTCAGCAGCAAGGTGGTGCCCGACCAGGCGTTGAGCCTGAGATCGCGCATCTCCAGGCGGCCGTTACAAAGGCCGGTTTCTGGGGCGATCAGGTCCTCGCCGTAGTAACTGCCGGCGGCGTTGAGGTCGGCCTCGGCGCCGCACTCGAGGGTGTAGCGCCCCTCCCAGAGAGTGTCCAGGAAGATGGTCGCCTCGTACAGCCCGCGGATCTGTCCGCTCTCCAACCGGAGCAGCCCGAACTGCTCGAGACGGGGCTCGAACCCCCGCGTCTGGGCGGTGTAAAGCACGATCAGGGCGGAAAAAGTGAGCGAGAGCAGGGGCAAGGTGACGAGCGCCCAGACCCGCCGCTGGCGCTTGCGCAGGAACCAGAAGTTGAGTGGCCCGGCCGCCAGAAAGTAGCTGCCCAGCGCCAGCGCGATGGCCGGGTAGCGGATGCGATCGGCGTGGCTCAGGCCCCACAACTCTTGCGGCTGCCAGCGCGGCCATTCGTTGGGCCCCCCGGCGAACATGCGGTCGAGCAGCGCGAAGCTGGTCTTCTCCCCCAACAGCTGGGGACGGGTCATCTCGGCGGTAATCAGGTAGACCCGGCCCAATCCACGACCTGCCACTATCATGAGCGGATGCCCCTCGCGCATGACGAGCACCGCATCGCCAGAGCGAAGGCTCCCGGTCAGAAGCTCGTAACCGGCTTTCAGCTTCACCGCCTTCCTCGGCCGCATGGGGAAGAAGGCTTCCAGCGGCGTGCCCCGGTACTCGTTCGGGTCGCCGCTGGCGATGAAGACAAGCTCACCGCCCGAGCGCGCGAAGTCAGCCAGAGCGGCCATCTGCAACTCGCTCAAAGCCAGCCGGGCCCGGTCGTGAAGCACCACCCGGGAGGCCCCCAGGTAGGCGCGCGAGCTCTCCGGAGCGCGCAGTACGGCCCGGCTGGTGGCCAGCTGATTGACGCGCAACTCGTGTGCGTTGACCAGCCCCAGCAGGCTCGGCTCGGGGCTGAGCACCAGGGTGGCATTGCTCAGATAGCGGATCTCAAGGCTCTGGACCGCCCGCAACCGGCCTTCGACCAGCAGCTTGAAATCGAGCTTGAGGCGATCATGGCGAGGCTGCAGGCTGAGGCGGAGATCGGTGTGGCGACGCGAGCCGGCCGGCAGCTCCAGCTCCACCCAACCGGCCAGCTCCCCGTCTGGGAATCGCGCTTCCAGACGGCCCTGGACGCTCTTTCCGGTCTGGTTGGAGATCTCGGCGTAGAGGCCCGGAGTGCCCACCGACACTGGCTGGCCGAAATAGCTGTCGACTTTGAGCTCGAAGTCACCCGCTGCCCCAGCAGGCATAAAGACCAGCCCGACGAGAATGAGCCAGCAAGATGAGAGGCGCCCGATGAGCCAGACCAGGAACTTGCTAGAAGTCCGGCCGCAAACCCCCATGTGGTGTCGGAGGGAACCTCCGCCACCACAAGATATTGTAGGCGGCCTGACTTCTAGCACAATATGTTGGGCG
>JAANMY010001824.1_pt1 | contig 22251 bp, 22 predicted proteins | sample 7279691 | NCBI WGS metagenome assembly JAANMY01 (sample SAMN14094543, study PRJNA606508) | bioreactor metagenome | isolation source: A lab-scale SPAN reactor treating ammonium-rich wastewater day 388 | place: Ireland: Galway | collected 2018-02-07
GGCGGCGGTGCCGGTCGCACGGATCGAACTGATGGACGCCGCGAGCGTGGCCGCGGTGCGGGCGCATTCGGGCATCGACCTCGCGCCGACACCGCTGCTGCTGGTCGAGTTCCACGGCGGGCCGGCCGCGGTGGAGGAAGCGGCCGCGACCTTCGCCGACATCGCCGGCGAGGCCGGCGGGCAGGATTTCCGGACCGCGGCGACCACCGAGGAGCGCAGCCGGCTGTGGAAGGCGCGCCATGACGTGTTCTGGGCGGTATCGGCGCTGCGCCCGGGGACGAGGGCGGTCAGCACCGACGTGTGCGTGCCGGTCTCGCGCCTGGCCGATTGCATCGCCGCAGCCGAGGCCCGGGCCCGCGACGCCGGACTGGTCGCGCCGATCGCCGGCCATGTCGGCGACGGCAACTTCCACCACCTGATCCTTGTCGATCCGCAGGATGCCGGCGAGATCGCGCGGGCGGAGGCCCATATCGGCTGGCTGAACGAGCTTGCCATCGGGATGGGCGGCACCTGCACCGGCGAGCACGGCATCGGCCAGGGCAAGCGGGCCTATCTTGCGCGCGAGGCCGGTGCGGCGCTGCCGTGGATGGCGGCGATCAAGGCCGCGCTCGACCCGCGGGGCATCATGAACCCGGGCAAGATTCTTCCCGAGCCGACGCCTGCGGTCACGCCGGCGGCCGGCGGTCGCTGAGGCGGTGGGCGGGCGATGCTGCTGACGGCAGAGGATTTCCGCAGGGCGGCGCGGCGGCGGTTGCCGCGGCTGTTCTTCGACTACATCGAGGGCGCGGCGGGCGACGAGGTCACCGCCGCGGCGAACGCCGCTGCCTTCGGGCGCATCCGGCTGCAGCCGCGCGCGCTGCGCGACGTGGCCGGTCGCAGCACGGCGGCACAGTTCCTCGGCCATCGCTTCGCTGCCCCCCTCATGCTTGGCCCGGTGGGCTCGCTGGGGATGTTCCGGGCAGGGGCCGAGGCGGCGGCGATCCGGGTTGCGCATCGCGCAGGCATTCCGATCTGCCTGTCGGCCTTTGCCATGACCGCGCCCGAGGATCTGCCCGAGCCGCCGCAGCCGGGCGACGGCTGGCAGCTTTATGTCCTGCGCGACCGGGGGCGGACGGCGGCGATGGTGGACCGTGTCGCCTCGGCAGGCTTCTCCACCCTCGCGGTGACGGTGGACACCGCCGTCTCGGGCCTGCGCGAGCGCGACATCCGCAACGGGCTGCGCCGGCTGTCGCGCCCCGGCCCGGCGATGCTGGCCGACCTTCTGGCCCATCCGCGCTGGCTAGCCGACCTTGCCGCGGTCTGGCCGCCGCGCATGGGGCTTGCCCGCGGCTGGCCCGAGGCCGGCCCTGGGTATCTGGAGCAGGCGGCCTTCCTGGCAGGCCAGATCGATCCCTCCTTCGGCCCCGCGGGGCTAGAGTGGCTGCGCGGCCGCTGGAAGGGGCGGCTGGTCGTCAAGGGCGTCCTGCATCCCGCGGACGCGCGGCTGTGTGCCGACCTCGGGGCCGATGCGGTCGTCGTCTCGAACCACGGCGGGCGGCAGCTTGACGGCGTGACCCCGGCGGTGGAGGCGCTGCCCGGCATCGTCGCCGCGGTCGCGGGGCGCGTCGAGGTGCTGCTTGATGGCGGGGTGCGACGCGGGACCGATGTCGTCAAGGCCCGGGCGCTGGGTGCGGCTGCCTGCCTGCTGGGACGGACGCAGGCCTTCGCGCTCGCGGCGGCCGGCGAGGCCGGACTTGCCGCCCTGCTGCAGCACATGCAGGCCGAAATCGATGCCGCGGTCGCCCTGATGGGCGAGACCAAGCCCGGCGCGCTGGGGCCGGAACATCTCGCGCCGGCCGGGACCGAGGCGGGCTGAGCGACATCCCCTGCCGCCCACCCGCGGGGCCGGCCGGAGGTGGATGCCCGGCGCGGAAGCCCCGGGCGCGAGCGTGTTATGCTGCTGCTGCAGGCAATCGGGTTGACGCGATCCGGTTGCGGGCCTAGTCTCCAACAGTTGGATCGGAAGATGGTTGGCACAAGATGAAGGGCAACCCGGCAGTTCTCGTTCTGTCGCTCGCCGTGCTGGCCACGGCGTCCCCGCTTCCGGCCGGAGAGACCTCCGGCACGCCGACGGAGGCCATGCTCGAGGCGGGCGCCGAGGTGCTCGTGCGCGAGCTGGGCCCGGGCACGGCGGATGCCGCGACCCTGCGCAGGGCGGCCGGCGCGGCCTTTGCGGCGATGTCGCAGGAGCAGTGGCAGCCCATCCAGTCGGCGCCGCTGGACCGGGTCATCCTGCTTGCGCGAATCCGCGCGGAGGCCGTCGACATCGCTCTCGGCCAGTGGGAGGTCACCGACGACTGGCCCTATGACGGCGGCCGCTGGTCGGTCACCTATCTCTGGGAGGGCGATCCGACCCACTGGCTGGAAGTGCCGGCGCCGGTGCAGTCGGCCCTGCTACTTCCCCGCTAGGACCGCCACAAGCCCCGCAGCCGCGAACGCCGCCATGCCTGCGCGGTTGAGGTGGTCGCTGTCGTAGTAGAATTCGTCGCCCGGAACGGCGCGCGACAAGTCGCGTACCTCGACATCGCGCCCGGCGAGGAAGGATGCGACCGCCTCGTCGAATGCATCCTCGTAGGGCAGCAGCGCGCGGTAGCGATCGGGCACCGGCGGCTTCAGCAGGATCACCCGCGCCCCCGCCGACTGCGCCCGCGCGATCAGCCCGCCCAGCGCATCGAGGTAGCGGGCCAGCACCGCGGCGTCGGGCTGGCCGGGGTAGAGATACTCCACCCGGCGACGGTCGATCTGCGGATTGGGGCGATAGGCGCGGTCGAACCGCGCCTCTGCCTCGGCGACATCGGGGGCATAGCGCTTCTTGTTGTTGATCTTGTGGAAACCGCTGAGGTACCAGGGAAGCATCGGGCGGGCCGCCGGCGAGCGGAACAGCGCAGCGGCGAGCGCCTGATCGAGCGGGGCGCGACGGAAGAGGTCGGGATCGGCAAGGCGGACCTCGTTCCACTGGTCGGAGTAGAAGGTGAAGGAATCGAGGAACAGCACGACGCGGTCGGCGGTGTGGCCCGACAGGTAGTAGTCAAGCAACAGGTCCGCCGGCAGGACCCCGCCGCCCTCCACCGAGAGGTTGATGAGCGACGCGCCGCTTTCGGCCTCGAGCAGCGCCCTGGTGTCGCCGTATCCGAGCGGCATCGCATGCGAGGCACCGAGGATGACGTTGTCGTGGTGGCGCGCCGGCGCGCCGGCGATCTGGAAAAAGCGGTTCGCCTGCCCGTGGAGGTGGACGAGTCGCTCCGACCAGACATAGAGCGCCCCGTAGAGCACGAGGCCGATGGCGAGGAAGAGCATCCAGCGGACGAGCACGCCACCCGGGCGGCGGGTGTCGGGGCCGGTCGGGCGGGAGTCGGCGGGGATCATCGGCGCGCGCCTCAGAACTGCATGTAGACGAAGCGGGTCATTCCCCACTCGCCGATCACGAGGAGCGCGGCGAGCAGCGCGTAGCTGACGCCCCAGCGCAGCACCGCGTGGCGGCGGTCGAGCCACTCCCAGAACCTGCCGACCTCGTCCAGGATCTCAACCGCGATGAGGAGCAGGATCAGTCCGATCGACAGGAGCACGGCACCGGGCCAGCTGTAGGTGGCGAACAGCTGCGGCAGCATCGGCAGTGCGCCCCACAGCCGCGTGATGACGACCCAGGCCTGCCCGATGCTCTCGGCACGGAAGAATATCCAGGCCAGCAGGACGAGGTGGAAGGTGAGCGCGATGGCAAGACCGTTCCAGAGGGCACCGGGAAGCCTGGCGGCCAGCCAGCCGCGCAGGCGGCCGGTCATCAGGTAGACGACCTGGTAGCCGCCGTTCAGCAGGCCCCAGACGAGAAAGCCCAGACCCGCCCCGTGCCAGAGCCCGCTGACCGCGAACACGGTCATGACGTTCAAGTACCACCGCGGCCGCGACACCCGGCTGCCGCCGAGGGGGATGTAGAGGTAGTCGCGGAACCAGGCCATCAGCGAGATGTGCCAGCGCCGCGACCAGAACTCCGGTACCGAGCGCGCGAGATAGGGACGGCGGAAGTTCTCCATCAGGCGGATGCCGAGCACCGCCGCGGCGCCGATCGCCATGTCGGAGTAGCCCGAGAAGTCGCAGTAGATCTGGAAGGCGTAGAAGTAGACCGCGATGGTCAGGTTGACCGGCGACTGGAATGCGGGGGTCGCGAAGGCGGTGTCGACGAAGGCCGCCAGGCGGTCGGCGATGACCACCTTCTTGAACAGCCCCCAGAGGAACAGCTGCAGGCCGAACGCAACCAGCGCGGGATCGAACCTGACCGGCCGGTCGAGCTGGGCGAGGAACGGCCCGGCCCGCTCGATGGGGCCGGCGATAAGCTTGGGAAAGAAGGCGACATAGAGCGCAAGCCGCCCGAGGTGCCGCTCGGCCGCGATCACGCCGCGGCGGACGTCGACCAGGTAGCTGACGCAGGAGAAGGTGTAGAACGACAGGCCGACCGGCAGCAGCCAGTCGAGGCGCGGCAGCGCCAGCGGCGGATCCCGGGGGATGGCCAGGCCGAGCGCGGATTCGGCCGCCCCGGCAAGGAAATCGGCGTACTTCAGGACCACCAGCACGGAGAGCTGCAGCACGATCCCCGCGGCCAGCACCAGCCGCGACGGATAGGCCGCGACCGCGCGCCCGAAGCCCCAGGCAACGAGCGTGGCACAGGCAAGGAGCAGCAGGTAGGGGGCCGAGAAGCTGGAATAGAAGTAGTAGCTGACCCCTAGCAGGAGCAGCCACCGCCAGCGGTGCGGCATGAGGTAGTAGGCTGCCGCGACGATCGCGAAGAAGCCCAGGAAGGCGAATGAGTTGAACTGCATCGGTGCGGTTCCCGGGGCGGGGCGCCGGCGGCGCCCCGCCCGCAGGTCAGTAGGACGTCCAGGCCTCGAGCAGCGCTGCCGGCAGTTCCGGCGGCGACAGCTCGGGATTGAAGTTCGCCGCCAGATAGGTCTCGATCAGCACGACCTCCTCGGATTCCAGATGCGGCACCCGGTCGTTGCCGAGATGGCGCTCGAGCAGGGCATGCCATTCCTCGGTGTTCCACTGCTGCAGGACGATCGGCACGAACATGTGGCAGACCGTGCAGTTGTTGAGGATCAGGTCACGCGCAGCCAGACAGCGGTCCGCTGCCATGCCACCTTCGCAGCGGAAGATCGCATCGAGGTCGATGTCCTGCGCGATCGCCGGCGCAGGGACGGGAACGCAGACCCAGGCGACAGCCGCCGCGAGGGTCAGCCTGTGGATGATTCCGGACATCGCTTTCCTCAGAACGCTTGTTCGGTACCCAGCGCCTCGAGCGCTGGGGGGAGGACCGGCGGCTCGGTCTCGGGGTTGAAATGGGCAGCCAGGAAGAGAACGAGCTGGGCATAGTCGGCCTCGCTCATCCCCTCGGCGCGGTCACGGTGCGCCGCCATCATCGCCTGCCAGTCTTCGGCCGTCTTCTGCGCCTTCACGATCGGAACGAAGGTATGGCAACTGGTACATTGCGTCAGGACGGCATCGCGCGAGGCGAGACACTGCTGCTCGGTCTGCTCGCCGGTCATTCCGCCCGCGGTGCACCAGAAGATTGCCGAAATGTCGACCTCCTGGGCACCGGACGGGATGGCGGCGACCGCAGCTGCGAATGCCGAAGCACCCAGCCGCCGGGTCCACCTGTCGGTCATCTGACTTCCTCCCTGCCGTCGACAGCCGCCTTCGCCGCCTGGTCGCCGTAGATCGTGAAGATCGCGACCGGCATCTCCCGCGCCGCCTGCCAGCGCGGGAACCCGGCCGCCGTCAGCCGGTTGATGCGCGACTCGGTCTCGGCATCGAAGTACTCCGTGCTGCAGCGGTCGCAGACCCATGCAGGCACTTCCTCGATGACGTTGAGCTCGCCGCCGAACCAGACCGTGACATTCACATGTTCGGCCCGTGTCGGCGCCCCGCAGCCGCTGCACGGGGCACCCGCGGCGCCGATGGTGAAGCTGTCCATTCATTCCTCCGTCATGACATGCCAAGGGGGAGGGCGACCCTCCCCCTTGACTGTCTGTGCAGGTCGCGTCAGGCGACCATCTTCCTCACCGCGTCGACGATCTTCGGAGCGTCCGGCGTCATCCAGGTGATCATCTCGGCGGCGCCCGGAGGCGGCGCGTCGGGGAAGGTCGAGCGGGCGAGCTTGGCGCCCGGGACCGCCATCGCGACCCGCGCGATGATCTCGGAGGCCGTGCCCAGCGTCTCGTGGCCGTGGTCGATCACCAGAAGCTTGCCGGTCTTGCGGACGGAGGCGTTGATCGCCTCGATCGGCAGGGGCTTGATCGAGCGCGGGTCGATCACCTCGGCGCTGATCCCGGCCGCCGCGAGGTCGGGCAGGGACTTGTTGATCTCGATTGCCGCGGGACCGTAGCCGACCAGCGTGATGTCGGTACCTTCCTGGCGGATCGCAGCCTCGCCGATCGGGATGACATAACCCTCGTCGGGCACATCGACGGAGACCGAGTTGATCCCCGAATAGTGGAAGAAGATCACCGGGTCGGGATCGCGCAGCGCGGCGATCATCAGCCCCTTGGCATCATGCGGATTGGCGGGGACGACGACCTTGATGCCCGGGATGGCGGCATAGAGCGCCTCCTGGCCGGCGTCGGCGTGCTGGCCGGCCGATCCGGGCCGGCGGCCCGAGGCGTCCTGCCAGATGACGAGCGGCATGTTCACCTGCCCGCCGGTCATGTGCCGCAGCTTGCCGACCTGGTTGAAGACCAGTTCGAAGCAGCGCAGCGTGCACATCGAAGGGACGCGGGCGATGGTGCGCACACCGGTCATGGCGATGCCGGCGCCTCCGCCGACGAACCATTCCTCGTCGATCGGACCCCAGTCGGGAATCCGCGGCTCGCCGAATTCGGCGTGCAGGTCGATGACCGTGCCCGTCGGGCTGACCGCCGTGGGGCGCTGGTACTCGTAGAGCATCGTCAGGTGCGGGTCTCGCCGCATCTCGTGCTGGATCGCCTCAAGGACGGCGTAGTTTCCTGGTTTCGGTGCCATTGCTGAAAGCTCCGGTAATTCGGTGGATCCTGTCAGGACTCAGACGGCGAACTGGCTCGCCGGCACCTTCGTGTCGGCGAAGACGTGGCTGAGGGCCGCGTCATGCGCCACGCGCGCGGCGTTGCGCGCGGTGTCGAGCGACTGCAGCACCCGTGCCCTGACGGCGTCCTCGATCTGGGTGGCTTCCTCGTCGGTGAGGATCGCGTTCGCGACGAGCTGGCGGCGGAGCTTCGGAATCGGGTCCTCGGCCATCCAGGCGCGGTTCTCGCTGTCGCTGCGATACGGCAGGCCGAAGGCTCCGAAGACGCCGGGCTTGGCGCCGGCCAGGCCGGAGTGGTCGTAGTAGCGGTAGTTCTTGGCCTCGATCAGCGTCGGGCCGTCGCCGCGGCGGGCCCGCGCGACCGCGCGCTGCGTCACCGCATAGACCGCCAGGACGTCCATGCCGTTGACCGTCTCGTGCGGGATGTCCATCCCCGCGCCGAGCTGCGACAGGTTGACGAGGTTGTTGGTGCGCGCCTGCGGCATCGAGATCTGGTAGCCGTTGTTCTCGATGACGGCGATCATCGGCAGCTTGTAGAGCGCCGCGTTGCGCAGCCCCGAGTAGTACCAGCCGTTGTTGACCGAGCCGTCGCCGCCGAAGGCGACCGCGACCTGATCGGTGCCGCGCACCTTGGCCGAGTAGCCGGCGCCGGCCGCGAACAGGTACTGCGGGCCGATGATCCCGTTCATCCCAAGGATGCCCTTGGAGACGTCGGTGATGTGCATCGAGCCGCCGAAGCCGAGGTTGTAGCCGTTCGAGCGGAAGAACAGCTCGCCCGACATCTTGTCGATGTCGCCGCCCTTGGCGACGAGATGCGCGTGGCCGCGGTGGTTGGAGGCGATGTAGTCATCCTCGCGCAGCGCCGCCATGACGCCGACGGCCGAGGCTTCCTCGCCGATGGAGATGTGGAACGCGCCGTAGAGCCCGTCCTTGCCGGCCAGGAAGGCCTCCTTCATCTCCTCTTCCCACCAGCGGGACTTCAGCATCGTCTCGTACATCCAGAGGAGCTTTTCGCGCGGCACCCCCTCGAGCCCCATGCTCCAGCCGTTGCCGGCCCGTGCCACGGTGGCCTTGGTCGCCATCGCCGCACCGGTGGCCCCGGCCGCGATCTGAAGGAACGAGCGCCGGCTGAGGCCCCCCTTCGCTTCCGCACCGCCGGGCAGATGTTCCGTTCGACCGCCGTCGATTTCGTCGCGTGGCATCGAGATCCTCCCATCTCCAGGTTGAAACCTGCGCCGCGGGGAGCCGACAAAAGCGAAGTGTCGATCGGTTCCCCCCGGGTGCAGGATGCCGGATGCGACGACTCGTCCAAATGATGGGAGGCGCCAAACAGTTGATGTTTCCCGACAGGGGGCTTACACTCATAAGTTGAAGATCTCCGGCAGCATAGGTGGGGCCTATGCGCATCGAGACGTTCGACCGTGTCCAGTTGCCGGCACTGAGTGTCGGCATCATGGCCGATGTGCTGCGCGATGATCCCGCGAACCGGTCGGTGATGCTGCGCTCGGCCGGCATCGACCCGGCCCGGCGGCTGGAGCTTGACGTGCGCATCCCTGCCGCGCAGGAACTGGAGTGCCAGCGCGCCTTCGCGGCGATGACCTGGAAGCGCCCGGATCTCTGGGCCGTGGCGGGGCACAAGTACCGCTTCCTCTCCTACGGCGCCTACGGCCTGGCGGTCCTGACCTCGTCCACGCTGTGGGACGCGATGCGCGCCGCGCTGCAGGACGACCTGAGCTATTCGCTGGCGCATTACCGCATGATCATGCAGGACGGCGCGCTGGTCGGAATCAGCTGCGACGCCGCAGAGGTACCCGAGGAGCTGCGCCTGTTCACCGCCTGCCGCGATGCGTCCACCATCCATGCCCTGTTCGGCGAGCTCTGGAACGGGGAGTTCCCCTTCACGGGGGTGGAGCTGGCGCTGCCCGCCGCCGTCGGCGGGGCGGTGGGGCAGATGTTCGCCTGCCCGGTCAGCTACGACTGCGAGACCACGGCGTTTCGCTGGTCGCCCGAGGCCAGCCGGCGGCCGCTGCGGTCGGGTGACCTGTTGCTCAACGAATACTACACGCGCGTCTGGCGCCGGCGCATGCCGGTGACGACCCCGGGCGATGGCCTCCTGGCCCAGGTCGCCGACGCGCTGACGCGCATCGACCTGTCGGCGGCGTCCCTGCTGTCGGTAGCCCTCTACCTCGGCGTGTCCGAGCGGAACCTGCAGCGCCACCTGCAGGAGCGCAACGTCACCTTCCGCGAGATCCTCGACCAGGCCCGTCACCACAAGGCCGTCGAGATGGTCCGCCATTCGCGGATGCAGGTGTCGGAGATCGCCTACCGTCTTGGCTATGCCGAGGCAGCGAGCTTCTCGCATGCATTCAAGCGCTGGACGGGGTCAAGCCCGCGCCAGTTCCGCGAGAACCTCGACGAGGGCGCGGGCGACGGGGCAGACCCGGCCGCGGGCGCCGATGCCTGGGCCGACCGGCACGGGCCTGCCGTCGGCGGCGCCATCGTCCCGCCGCGCGAGGTGGCCGGAACGGGCTAGCGCCCGCCTGCGGGACCGGCGGCGGGGAACAGCGCGTGCCAGCGCGGGATCCGGCGGCGGACCGCGGCGAGGAGGTCGGCCGCCTCGACCTCGCCGAAGGGGAGGGAGAGAGCCATCAGGCCGCGGCGCGCGAGGTAGTAGCCGTCCTCGAGAAGGTCGAAGAACAGCAGGTCGCGGACGCGCCGGTCGGCACTGGCAAGGTCGGCCAGGCGGGTCGGCACCTCGGACACGGGGTGGAGGTTCATCAGCGATCCGAGTCCCACGGCGCAGACCGCGACCCTGCCGTCCCGAAAGGCCGCGTTGAGGGCGTCGCGCAGCGCGTCGCCGCGGGCGTTGAGCGCGGTCGCGGCGTCGGCGGTGTAGACGTCGCGCAGGCCGGCGATGCCCGCCGCCATGGTGATGGCGTTGTTGTTGAAGGTGCCGGCGTGGGGCAGCGCGTCGGGGCGGCGCGGATCGAAGCGGCACATGACATCGGCCCGGCCGCCGAAGGCACCCACCGTCATGCCGCCGCCGATATACTTGCCGAGGGTGGTGAGGTCCGGCGCGATCCCGAGGATGGCCTGCCGGCCGCCGAAGGACAGGCGCGACGTCATCACCTCGTCGAAGATCAGGAGCGCCCCGGCGGCCTCGGTCTCGGCGCGGAGCATGGCGAGGAAGGCGGGGTCGCCGGGCAGGCAGCCGCCGCTGCCCATCATCGGCTCGACGAGCACGGCCGCGAGCCCGGCCGCGTGCCGGCGGATCAGGGCGCGGGTCGGCTCGATCACGTTGTAGGGTGCCAGAATGAAGTCGTGGGGGACGTTGACGGCGTGACTGCCGGCGGGAAAGGTGAGCACCCCGCCGTGGTAGGCGCCCTCGCACACCATCACCTGCGACCGTCCCGTGTGCGCCTTGGCGGCGGCGAGCGCCATCAGGTTCGCCTCGGTCCCGGAGTTGGTGAAGCGGAGGAGCTGCATCGTGGGGAAGCGGGCGCGGACCAGCTCGGCAAGCTCGGCCTCGCGCAGCGTCTGGCTGCCGAGGTTGAGGCCGCCCTCGACCGCCGCCGCGATGGCACGGGCGATCACCGGGTCAGAGTGGCCGTAGAGGCCGGCCGTGAACTCGCCCAGCAGGTCGACGTAGACATGGCCGTCGGCGTCGGTCAGGCGGCAGCCCCGGCCGCCCACCATCGCCAGCGGGAACGGCTCGTAGTGCAGGACGCTGCGCGTGTTGCCCCCCGGCAGCAACCCGGCCGCCCGGGCATGGGCCGCACGGCTGGCCGGATTGCGGGCGGCGAAGGCGGCGACCGCCTCGGCCAGCGCATCGCCGAGGCGGTTGTCGCCCGGGGCGGGCAGCGCCGGGCCTGGGTCGGTCATGGTCATCGGAACAGCACTCCGGGCAGCCAGGTGACGATGGCAGGAAAGGCCATAACGGTCAGCAGCACCACGACCTTGATGGCCAGGAACGGCGCGATCGAGCGGTAGATGTCGGCCATCGTCACGTCGGGGGGCGCGGCCGCCTTGAGGTAGAAGAGCGCGAAGCCGTAGGGCGGCGTCTGCACCGCGATGGTCATGTTGATGATCATCAGGATGCCGAACCAGACCGGGTCGTAACCGAGCGCCACGGCGACGGGGGTGTAGAGGGGGGCACAGACGATGACGATGATCATTTCGTCGATGATCAGGCCGAGCGCCACCATCGAGACCTGCATCGCGAGGATGATCGCCCAGGGCGGCAGCCCAGAATCGGCAGTGAAGGACTTCAGAAGCCGTCCCGCCCCCATCAGCAGGTGGAAGTTGGAGAACACCGCGGCGCCGACGACGATCCACATGATCACCGTGGTCAGCCGCCCCGCCTCGAGGCTGGCCGCGGTGAGCAGCCCCGGCGAGAAGCGCCCGTAGACCGCAGCCACCAGCGCCGCGCCGAGGGCGCCGACGGCGCCGGCCTCGGTCGGGGTCGCGAGCCCGCCGAGGATCGAGCCGAGGACGGCGAGGATGAGCAGGAATGCGAAGCCCCCGTCGCGCGCCGCGACGAGCCGGTCGCCGAGGGTCGGCCGCAGGTCGATGGCCGGCCCCGCCTCCGGCCGCAGCCGGCAGAGCATCAGCACATAGGCAGCGAACAGCACCACCATCAGCAGCGCCGGCCCCAGCGCGCCGGCGAAGAGCCGGCCGATCGAGGTGTTGGTCGCAGCCCCGAAGATGATCATCGGCACCGAGGGCGGGATCAGGATGCCGAGGCTGCCGGCCGCCATGATGACGCCGAGCGCCAGCCTGCGGTCGTAGCCGCGGGCAAGCATCGGCGGCAGCGCGATGGTGCCCGCCGTCATGATGCCGGCGCCGATGATGCCGACCATCGCCCCGATCAGGCTGCAGACCGCGATGACGCCCAGCGCCAGGCCGCCGCGGATGCGCCCGGCCAGGACATGGGCGGCGCGGAACATCGCCTCTCCCAGCCCCGACTTCACCAGCAGCTGGCCCATGAAGATGAACAGCGGGATCGACAGGATGATGAAGGAGGTGACGGTGTTGAGCGTGCTGGTGGCGATCAGCTTGAAGGCCTGCGGCCCCCAGGAGAAGACCGCCACCAGCATCGCCAGCCCGCCGAGGCCGAAGCCGACCGGCGTGCCGAGCGAGAAGACGACCAGCACGCCGAGGAAGAGGACGGCGGTGAGCGTCTCGATGCTCACGCGCCACCCCCGCGTGCGGCGAGCGTCTCGAGCGCCCTTATGGCCGTCGCGGCGCACTGGAGCAGGAGAAGCGCCGCGCCGAGGACGGCGGGCGCGAGGAAGAGCACGAGCGGCGGTGCCCATTCGGTCGGCCGCCGGGCGCCGCTGGCAAGCGCGTCGAGGGCCGTGATCCCGACCTGCCAGGCGACGAGGCCGAGGAAGAAGGCCACCAGCGGCAGCGTCAGCAGTTCCAGAACCGCCCGCGCCCTGACCGGCAGGTGCTGGACCAGGATGTCGACGCGGATGTGCCGGTCCTGCCGCATGGCCATTGCCCCGCCGACGAGGCCCATCCACGCCCACAGCATCAGCGCGCTGTCATAGGCCCAGATCGTCGGCGCGTTCAGCGCGTAGCGGGCGAACACCTCCCAGCCGATCGCCAGCACCATCAGCGGCATGGCGATGGCGACGGCACGGCCCGTCCGGTCGCTGACGGCCTCGATGACCTGGGCGATCCGGACGAGCCGGCGCATGCGCCTCAGCCGCCGATCGCGGCGAGGAAGGCATCCTGAGCCTCGACGAGGCGCCTGCTGAAGGGGTCGGCGGCGGCGTATTCGGCCCCGACCTTCCGCGCCGCCTCGCGCCAGGCCGCCCGGTCGGCATCGGAGGGCAGCGCGGTGAAGCCTGCGCCGGCCTGGCGCATCTCGGCTACCGCGGCGCCGACCGTGGCGATCGCAAGCGTCACATGGGCGAAGCAGTGCTCGATGTTGGCGACCTCGAGAACCGACTTCAGGTCGTCGGGCAGGCTGTCGAAGGCGGCCTGGTTGACGATGGTCGGCGAGGCCTGCGCCCCCGAGACGGGCACAGGATAGAGGTATTTCGCCTGCTCGTACCACTTGCCGTCGCGGTAATCGATGAGGTTCGACGAGCAGCAGCCGTCGATCGCGCCGGTCGCCAGGCTGGTGTAGACCTCGGCGAAGGCCATCGTCACTGGCGCCACCCCGAGCTCGCGCATGAAGGCGCCGTAGGCGCCGGGGGCGCGCAGCTTCATTCCCCGGAGGTCGGCCAGCGAGTTGACCGGCGCCTTGGTCAAGAGGTAGACGCCCGGCTGCATGATCGAGCCGAGGTGGCGGATGCCCTGGCTAGCGTAGGCCTCGGCCAGCGCCTCCTTCCAGCCCCCCGCGGCCCAGAGCGCATAGAGCTGGTCGTAGCGCTCGGGCCCGCCGGGCAGGCCGAGCTCGACGACGCCCGCGGCAAGCTCGCCTGCATGCAGCGCCATGTAGGGCGAGCCCATCTCGACCAGCCCGCTCTTGACGGCCGCGAACACCTCGGTCGCCGAGACGCCCTCGCCATCGTAGACGTTCTCGATCACCAGCCGGCCGCCGGAGGCTGAAGCGACCCGCTCGGCGAAGCCCTCGTAGGCGACACCGAAGGAGATGCCGCGCGGGTAGAGGTTGGCCATCCGCCAGCGGTAGGCCGACTGCGCGATCGCCGGTGCGGCGAGGGTGCCGGCAGCCAGCGGCGCAATCGCGGCGGTCTTCAGAAACCTGCGTCTTTCCATGGTCTCGCTCCCATCCTGTGGCGACGCGCCCCGCGCCGCCATGTGGCGTTTCAGAACTCCACCCGGTCGCCGCCCTTGAGGTGCAGCATGGCGCGCGCCTCGTCGGGAGTGGCGACCTCCATCCCCAGTTCCTCGATGATGCGGCGGATCTTGGCCACCTGCTCGGCATTGGAGGTGGCGAGCCGGCCGCGGCCGATGAAGAGTGAGTCCTCCAGCCCCACCCGCACGTTGCCGCCGAGCAGGGCGGCCATGGTCAGGAAGCGCATCTGCGCCCGGCCGATGCCGAAGGCCGACAGTCGGTAATCGCGACCGAACAGCCGGTCGGCCGTCTGCTTGAAGAACATCAGGTTGTCGAGATCGGCCCCGATGCCGCCGGAGATGCCGAAGATGCCCTGGATGAAGAACGGTGGCGTCACCAGCCCGCGGTCGGCGAAGACCTTCAGATTGTAGAGGTGGCCGATGTCGTAGCACTCGAACTCGAAGCGGGTGCCGTAGGCCTGCCCGACCTCGACCATGATCTTCTCGATCATCTCGAAGGTGTTGGGGTAGATCGACTTCCACGAGCCGGCGAGGTAGGGCTGCTCCCAGTCGAACGTCCATTCCCTGGGCTTGTCGGCCAGCTGAGCCACCGAGAAGTTCATCGAGCCCATGTTCAGGCTGGTGACCTCGGGCCTGGCGCGGTGGGCGGGGGCGAGGCGTTCCTCGAGCGACATGCCCATGCCGCCGCCGGTGGTGATGTTGAGCACCGCGCCGGTCGCCTGCTTGATGCGCGGCAGGAACTGCATGAACAGGTTGGGGTCCTGCGTCGGCCGCCCGGTGCGGGGGTCGCGCGCGTGGAGGTGGATGATCGCCGCCCCCGCCTCGGCCGCGGCGATGGCGCTGTCGGCGATCTCGTCGGGGGTGATCGGCAGGTGCGGCGACATGCTGGGCGTGTGGATCCCGCCCGTCACCGCGCAGGTGATGATGACCTTTTCCGTCACGACGTGCCTCCCATTCCCGACCGCAGCGCGAGCAGGCGCATCAGCGCCCGGTCCCGCCAGCGCATCCTTGCCCCGACCGAGGCCCGGGGCGTCGCCAGCCTCCGCGCCGCCTCGATCCGCTCCACCGCCTCGGCCGGCCAGCCGTCGGCGACCGAGAGCGTTCTGCCCATCGCCTCGTAGAAGCGCCCGTAGCGGCGCGCGTAGTCGGCAAAGCCGTCGGGGGCGTTCAGGTCCATGGTCTCGAACGGGCCCATGAAGGCCCAGCGCAGCCCGAGGCTGTGCTTCATCACCGCGTCCAGCCCCTCGGGGTCGATGACCCCCTGGGCGACGAGGGCCACCGCCTCGTTGACGACCGCGGTCTGCAGTCGGTTCATCACGAACCCCTCGATCTCGCGCTTCAGCACCACCGGCACCTGCCCGATGCCGGCGAGAACCGCCGAGAAGCGCGCCGTGTCCGCGGCCGCGTGCCAGGGCGAGGGGACAAGTTCGACCACCGGCATCAGATGCGGCGGGTTGGCGGGGTGGGCGACCATCGCCCGCGACCGCCCCGGCAGGTCGGCCAGGAAGAGGCTGCCCGCGATCGTGCTGGTGGACGAGCCGAGGAGCGCACCGGGCGGGGCGAGGGCATCGAGGCGCGCGAACAGCGCCGCCTTGGCATCCCGGTCCTCGGGCACGCTTTCCTGCACGTAGTCGGCCCCGGCGAGGGCCGCAGCCAGGTCGGGCTCGGCCCGGAGGCCGCCGCCGGGGGCTACGGCGAGGCCGGCCGCCTCCATCTCGGGCAGCGCCGCCCGGACCCATTCGGCGGCGGCAGGCAGGACGCCGGGGGCGGCGTCCCAGAGCACCACCTCCCAGCCGGCGCGAAGGAAGGCGGCCGCCCAGCCGCGACCGATCAGCCCGGCGCCGGCGATGGTGACCCTGCAGCCCGTGCTCATTCCTCCCACTCCACGTTGCCGTCCACGCCGATGCACTGGCCGGTGATCCGCGCCCCGCCCGGCCCGGCGAGGAACAGGATCGCGGCCGCGATGTCCTCGGGCTCGACCAGGCAGCGCAGCGACACATGGCGCAGCAGCGCCTGCTCGTAGGCCGCCGCCTCCATTCCCAGGGCCGCAGCCTTCGCCGCGATCACCCGCCCGATCCGGTCGCCGCGGATCGCCCCGGGCAGGATCGCGTTCACGCGGACGCCATGCGGGCCGAGTTCGCGGGCGAGGTTGGTCGTCAGTGACAGCACGCCCGCCTTGGAGACGACATAGGGCAGCCGGAGCGGCAGGCCGGTGCGGGCGCTGGCCGAGGAGATGTTGACGATCAGCCCCCCGCCGGCCGCCTTCATCCCGGGAATGACGGCGCGGGCGAAGAGGAAGTGGCTGGTCAGGTTGACCCGCAGGGTCTCGGCCCAGTCGGCGGGGGCGATGTCCTCGGTCGCCGCCGTCGGCCCGGCGATGCCGACGTTGTTGACAAGGATGTCGGCCCGCCCGCCCGCGGCCGCGAGGGCCGCCGACGCCGCGGCCTCGGTTCCCGCGTCGGCATGCAGGGTGGACAGGCCCGGGCAGGCGGCGGCAAGCCCGGCAAGGCCGGCCGCATCGACGTCGCAGGCCACGACCCGTGCACCGGCGCCGTGCAGCGCGGCCGCGATCACCCGGCCGGCGCCGCCGCCTGCCGCGGTGACGATCGCGCGCAGTCCCGCCACGTCCCCGGCAGCCATTGCATCCCCCCTGGCGCGGACGGTCGCAGCGGCGCCCGCTGATTCTGATGTATTAGAATACTGGACCTGGCCCGGAATTGTGTCAATCTTCCATCTCGGGTAAGCGCGGGTCCGGCATGGGCGGGCAGATCGGGGGCGTTGCACGGCGACGGGGGCGGCCGCAATCGGCGGTCCCGCCCTTCGACGCCATCGACCCCACCCTCGACGAGCCGGTGGAGCGTCAGGTCTACCGCGTCATCCGGCGCGGCGTGATGCAGGGGCTGGTGCCGCCGGATGCGGTGCTGTCGTCGCGGGCGGTGGCCCAGCACCTGAACCTGTCGGCCCAGCCGGTGCGCGACGCGCTGAAGCGGCTGGAGGCCGATGGCGTCGTGGAAGGCCGGCCGCAGTCGGGGTTCCACCTGCCGCGCACCAGCCGGACGGAGTACTGGCAGCTGATCGAGATCCGCGTCCGGCTGGAGGGGCTGGCCGGCCGGCTGGCGGTGCCCAACCTGACCGCCGGGGTGATCGCCGACCTGCGGCGGCGGAACGCGGCGATGGCGCATAAGGAGCGGTCGGAGGACTACCTGGCCGACAACTTCGCCTTCCACTTCACGATCTACACCGAAGCCCGCCGCCCTGCCCTTCTGGCGCTGATCGAGAACTTCTGGGTCCGGATCGGCCCGATCCTCCACCACCACCCCGCCGCCACGGTGACGCGGGACATCGTCACCCGCCACGAGGCGATCATCGCGGCCCTGGAGCGCGGCGACACCGATGCCGTCGAGGCCGCGATCGCGCTGGATCTCGAGGCCGCCGCCCGGGTGGTGATGCGCCACCTCGACGACTGAGCCGGGGCCCCGCCGGAAGGCGGGCGTGCCGCCCCTCAGCCCACCCTGCCGAGGCGGAGCGGCCGGCCGGGCGCGATGCGGCTTGCGGCAGCGGTCATGGCGTCGGCGTCGATCCCGAAATGGTGCCAGAGGTCGGCGACGGTGCCGGTCTGGCCGAAATGCTCCACCCCCAGCGGCACGGTGCGGTGGCCGGCCACGGCGCCGAGCCAGGCGAGGGTGGCGGGGTGCCCGTCGATGACCGTGATCAGGGTGCAGTGCGCCGGCAGCTGGCCCATCAGCCGCTCGGCGTGGCTGGTCGCCCCATCGCGGCCGCGGGCGCGCGCCCGCCGCGCCGCCGTCCAGCCGGCGTTCAGCCGGTCGGCCGAGGTCACCGCCAGCACGCCGACGTCGCGGCGGCCCTCGGCGATGCGGCCGGCGGCGGCGATCGCTTCGGTCGCGATGGTGCCCTGGCAGGCGATCACCACCTCGGCGTTCGGCCCCGGCTCGCGCAGCCAGTAGGCGCCGTCGATCACGCCCTGGGCGAGCGCGGCATCGACCCTTCGCAGAGGCTGTTCCACCGGGCGGGTGGACAGCCGCAGGTAGACCGACCCGCCGGTCTCGTCGCGCAGCCAGCTGCGCTCGTCGGGATCGCCTTCGCCGTCGCGCTGCAGGTAGTCGAAGGCCCAGTCCATGATGATCGACAGCTCGTCGGCGAACGCCGGCTCGAAGCTGGCCAGACCGTCCTGGCTCATCCCGATCAGCGGTGTCCCGATCGACTGGTGGGCCCCGCCCTCGGGCGCCAGCGTCACGCCCGAGGGCGTGCCCACGAGGATGAAGCGCGCATCCTGATAGCAGGCGTAGCTGAGCGCATCGAGCCCGCGGGCCACGAACGGGTCGTAAACGGTACCGACCGGAATGAGCCGTTCGCCGAACAGCGAATGCGACAGCCCGGCCGCGCCGAGCAGAAGCATCAGGTTCATCTCGGCGATGCCGAGTTCGATGTGCTGGCCCCGAGGGGAGAACAGCCAGCGCTGGGTACTGGGGACGCGCTCGTCGCGGAAGGTGTCAGGCCGTGCGTCGCGGGCGAACAGGCCGCGCCGGTTCACCCAGCCGCCGAGATTGGTGGAGACGGTGACATCGGGCGAGGTCGTCACGATTCGGTCCGCGAGCGGACCGCCCCGCCGCGCGACCTCGTCGAGGATCCGGCCGAAGGCGGCCTGGGTGGACTGCACCCGCTCGGGAAGCTCGACCCGCGGCGGGCGCGGCAGGACCGGGGCCGTGAACCGGCGGGGCCCCGAGGCGAGGAACGGCACCCGGTCCAGAAATGCCTGCAGGGCCGCGGCATCCGGGACGGCGGCGAAGGGCGCCCATTCCTGCCCCGCGGGCACGCCCATGGCGGCCTGGAACAGTTCCATCTGCGCAGGCGTCATCAGCCCGGCGTGGTTGTCCTTGTGGCCGGCCAGCGGCGTGCCCCAGCCCTTGATCGTGTAGGCAAGGAACACCGTCGGCGTGTCGTCGGTGACGGCCTCGAAGGCGGCGCAGAGGCTGGTCAGGCAGTGGCCCCCGAGGTTCTCCATCAGCGCGGCGAGTTCGCCGTCGCTCCGCCGCTCGAGCAGCGCGCTCGCCGCGCCCTGGTCGCCGATGTCCTCCATCAGCCGCCGGCGCCAGGCCGCCCCGCCCTGGAACGTCAGTGCCGAGTAGAGCGCGTTGGGGCAGGCATCGATCCACTCGCGCAGCCGGTCGCCGCCGGGCTCGGCGAAGGCGGCGCGCTGCAGCGCCCCATGCTTGATGCGCACCACCCGCCAGCCGAAGGCCGCGAAGATCGCCTCGATCCGGCCGAACAGCCCCTCGCGCACGACCCCGTCGAGGCTTTGCCGGTTGTAGTCGATCACCCACCAGACGTTGCGCAGTTCGTGCTTCCAGCCCTCCTGCAGGGCCTCGTAGATGTTGCCCTCGTCCAGTTCGGCATCGCCCATGAGCGCCACCATCCGGCCGAGCGGAGCGCCGCGCCCGTGGCCCTGCAGGTAGTCCTGCACGAGGCTGGCAAACACCGGCATCGCCGCACCGAGCCCCACCGAGCCGGTGGAGAAGTCGACATCGTCCACATCCTTGGTGCGCGAGGGATAGCTTTGCACCCCGCCCCAGCCGCGGAAGGCGCGGAGCCGGTCGAGCGGAAGCCGGCCGGCCAGATACTGGATGGCGTGGAACACCGGCCCGGCATGCGGCTTGACCGCGACCCGGTCCTCGGGACGGAGCACCCGGAAGTAGAGCGCGGTCAGGATCGCCGCCATCGAGGCCGACGAGGCCTGGTGCCCGCCGACTTTGACGTCGCCGTCCTCCCTGGGGCGCAGGTGGTTGGCGTGGTGGATCATCCAGCACGACAGCCACAGCACCCGCCGGTGCAGTGTCCCAAGATGGGAAAGCCCGGCAGGCGCGGTCATCTCGGCTCCTCGTTCCGGCGCAGAGCGGGCCCGGGGCGACGACCGCCCGGCCCCTTCGCGCAGTTGCAGCCCGCCCGGCGTGTCCGGCACGCCGGGCGGCACGACGGCCGCGGGACGCGACCGCACCGTGGGCGCATTGTCAAGGGGCGGCGGCGCGCCGGCCGGCTGCCGGACCGCCGCCGACAGCAATCAGGGAAACCGTTCCACGATCATTCCGCGATATGCGGATGGTCGCCTCCGTCGATCTGGAAAGCCTTGATGAACCGGTTCATTGACTTGGCCTGTCGAATCGGCTGTAGTCGCGCTGCCCAGGCGGGCCTGTCCGGACCGGACAAGGCCGCGGCGCGGACGGGAGAACGCGCTTGAACTACATCACCGACGAGATCCGTGCGCTGATCGGGGCCGAGACGGGTTGGGTGGACGCCTTTGACGCGGTGGAGGCCAGCGAGGTCCGCCGCTTCCACCATGCCACGATGGACCCGGCACCCCGCTACTGGGATGCCGCCGCGGCCGGCCGCCACGGCGGCCCCGTCGCCCCGCCGGCCTTCCCGGTTCATGCCTTCCGCCGCGCCCCGGACGGCCCCGACCCGCTGGCGAGCATCCACGACCCCGATGCCGACGGGCTGAGCCGCGCCTTCCGCTGCCTGCCGCCGGTCGAGGTGCCGCTGCCGCGCCTGCTGAACGGCGGATACCGATACGAGTTCTTCCGCTATGCCCGCACCGGCGAGCGCATCCAGCGCAAGAGCCGCTACCTCGACATCCGCCAGAAGGACGCCAGGAGCGGCCCGATGGTTCTCATCGACATCGAGGACCGCTTCCGCACCGTGGCGGGCGAGCCGCTGCTGAACGTCGTCACCACCACCATCCTCCGGTGAGGCCGAACATGCCCCAGGTCTGCTTCGAGGACGTCACGGCGGGCATGGCGCTGCCGCCGCTTGTCAAGGGACCGATGAGTTCGTCCCACATCATGCGCTGGTCGTCGGCGATCGAGAACTGGCACCGCATCCACTACGACAAGGAATATGCGGTCGGGCACGACAAGCTGCCCGACATCATGGTGAACGGTTCATGGAAACAGCACGTGCTGGTGCAGCTTCTGACCGACTGGGCCGGAGACGGCGGCTGGCTGTGGAAGTGCTCGTTCCAGTTTCGCGGCATGAACGTTCCGGGCGAGACCCTGTCGGCCTGGGCGAAGGTGACCGCGGTCGCAGGAGCGGGCGAGTTCGGCCTTGTCGAACTCGAGATCGGCCTCGTGAACGATGCCGGCACCGAGTCGACGCCGGGCACCGCGACCGTGGTGCTGCCGCGGCGGAACGGGCCGGCGGTTCCCTATCCGTTCGATCCGGCCGTCCTCGGGGCGGCCGCGGGCGCGCGGGGCTGATCATGTCCGACCTGCCGAGCACGGCCGTCATCCAGGAAGTGGGGCCCCGCGACGGACTGCAGATCGAGCCGAAGATCCTGACCGTGGAGGAGAAGCTCCGCCTGATCGGCGCGATGATCGGCTCCGGGCTGCGCGAGATCGAGGTCGGCTCGTTCGTCAACCCAAAGGCAGTGCCGCAGATGGCCGAGACCGAGGCCGTCCTGGCCGCTCTGCCCGACTCCGGGCGGGTGCGCTACCGGGCGCTGTGGCTGAACGTCAAGGGGCTCCAGCGGGCCGCTGCGTCGGGGCGCGTGGCGATGGACGGCAAGCTGACGATCACCGCCAGCGAGACCTTCATCCGCCGCAACACCAACCGCTCCATCGACGACACCATCGCCGAGATGCCGGAATGGATTGCCGCCTACCGCGCCATCGGCGTCGAGCCTTCGGCGCTGGGCGTGATGGCCGCCTTCGGCTGCAACTTCGAAGGCGACGTTCCGCCGGAGAACGTGGTGGGGCTGATCCGCCGCGTGGAGCAGGTGATGGCCGGGCACGGCTGCAGCCTTCGTCACCTGCGGCTGGCCGACACGATGGGATGGGCGAACGCGCGCCAGACCCAGCGCCTGGTCGGGATGGTGCGCGAGGCCTGGCCGGACATCGGTATCCGGCTGCACCTGCATGACACCCGCGGCCAGGCCGTCACCAACGCCTTCGCGGCCATGCAGCTCGGCGTTCGCGAGTTCGACGCCGCCACCGGCGGGCTGGGCGGCTGCCCGTTCGCCGGCAACAAGGGTGCGGCCGGCAACGTCTGCACCGAGGATCTGGCGTTCATGATGCACGAATGCGGGGTGGACACGGGCATCGACCTGGAGGCCGCCACCGAGACGGCGCGGCTGGCCGAATCCCTCGTCGGCCATCCGCTGCCCGGCAAGGTCATGAAGGCGGGGACACTGGCGCAATACCGGAAGCGGGGCTGAGGCATGCTGCAGGACTGGGACGCGATACCGATCGGCGGCGAGACCGGCCGCATCGAGTTCGAGATCACCGACGCGCTGATCGACGAGTACGTCGCCGCGATCGAGCTTGACCCGCGGCTGATCGAGGCCGAGGTGGATGCCGACGGCCGCCGCGTGGCGCCCCTGGACCTGGTGC
>JAANMY010001826.1_pt1 | contig 22214 bp, 12 predicted proteins | sample 7279691 | NCBI WGS metagenome assembly JAANMY01 (sample SAMN14094543, study PRJNA606508) | bioreactor metagenome | isolation source: A lab-scale SPAN reactor treating ammonium-rich wastewater day 388 | place: Ireland: Galway | collected 2018-02-07
CCTGATGTGTCATTGCGAGTGCAGCGAAGCAATCCCCAAGGTGGCTCGTCATTTTTTGGGGATTCAAGCAACGTTGGGGATTGCTTCGGGGCTATCGCCACTCGCAATGACATGTCAGGTGAACTGTTATAAGAAAACCAAATGGTCACACCAACACCTGCTTCATAAACTTCGGCAGATCAACGGCTTCGCGGGGGCCGACGCGCACCTCCCAGTCCGGCAGCTCCTCTTCCAACTCGCCGGAGAGGACGGCGACATGGCCGGGCAGGACGATGCGCTTGCGACCGACCTTGTCGGCCACGCCAAAACGTTTCACGTCTTTGGCGATGCGCTCGGCGTCGAATTTGCCCGCGGCCCAGGCCGTGAGCACGCTCATGCCCTCGGCGTCGGCCACCAGCATCCAGGCCTTGTTGCCAGAGCCTTCGACTTCGTTGGCGACGCTGAAATAGGTGATGGAGAAGTTCGTCGTCACCAGCACCGGGTCATCGGGGCCGGGATTGTTGATCTCGTAAATGCCGGGCGTGACCTGAATCGGTTTCTGCGGGTCGGTGTAGATGTTTTCGCGCAGCACCAGCAGGGGATAGGCCACTTCCGGCGCGAAATGGTCGAGGACGATGAACCCGCTGTATTTGGCGATGGCCTGTCCCGCCAACACCGCCTCGCGGGCAGGGTCGCCCCAATCGCCGGGGAAGCTGAGGATGGGATAGCCCAGCGGGCGGAAGTTCTTCTTCAGGGCCATGCGGCGGATGATGGTATTGGCCTTGAGCACGCCCAGCAGGCTGCGCTGCGCCGGGGCCAGCACGATGTCGGCGACGCCGGCCTCCTTCACCTTCTGCGCCAGATCGACCAATGCATCGACCGATGCGCCGGCTACAGCCAGCGGCGCGCCGGCTTGCTTGGCCAGCGCCGCCATCTCCTGCCAGTTTTCGGCGTCGGCCACGCCCAGCAGCGGGATTTCGCCCGCGGCCAGGAGGCTCAACCCGGCCTTCAGCGCCTCTGCCCCGGCGAACAGCAGCAACGGGCGCTGGCTGACCGCGCGCACGGCCTGCACCGCCGCGGCAAAATCACCGCCGTCGGCCTGCACGGCGATGCCGTCCAGGGTCAGATCCATGCCCACATAATCGACGGTGTAGGCGTCGGCGGCCCTGACTTTGGCCTGAATGGCATCGGCGCTATCGCTATCGCGCACCCGCACGAACAGGCCGGGGCGGTTGACAAAGGTTTTTTCGTGACGGAAGAGCACGGTCTCGGCCCCGGCCTTGACCTCGAAGCCGTTCGATCGCAGGGCCATGGGCCGCACCGGGGGCTGCACCGCCGCCGAGAGTTTGCTGGCCGATTCCTCGCTCACATGCGGGCAGAGCGCGAGTTCGGCCTGTTTGGCCGCCAGTTTCATGGCAAAGGCCAGGCAGGTGGGATAGCCGCAGTCCTTGCAGTTGGTCTGCGGCAGGAGTTTATAGATTTGGATGCCGGAAAGGGCCATGTGGGTCTCCGTGGGGCGTGGTGCGTGGTACGTGGGGCGTGGGGCGTGGGGCGTGATGGGTGGGGCGTGGTGCGTGGGGGTTGATGGATTCATTTTCTAGAGCGAAAGTTGCTTCAGCGACTCACGCACCACGCATCACGCACCACGCACCACGTTATTGATTCATCAGATCATCGATGGCGACACGCGTCCGCTTCACCGTTTCGGGGTGGCGGAGGACGACGATGTCGGCGCCGGATTCGATCAGCATGGTCGAGGTCAGCGTCTCCCAGGTGATGGAGCGTTCTGACCAGTCGCCCCAGGCAGCGGGGACGCCCTCGCCCACTTTTGCTTCCTTCGTCTTCCAGGCCTCTTCGCCGGGATTGACGATCATCGGCAATTGGGTCATGGCGTCGCCCTGCAGCGCGGCCTGGCGCAGCCGCTCCATCACCGAGTAGCCGTATTCGAAGCCGTAGCCGAGGGCGCCGGTGGTGGGGTCCATGAGGATGCGGTCGAGCGGCAGGCCCATATCGGAGATGAGGATGTTGAGCTGCTTGGCCAGGTTCACATCCATGGCGGTGCGGGCGATGACCAGATGGCCGTTAGCCATGGCCGTGGCCACGATCGTGCGGTAATTCTTGTCTTCGCAGATGCCCAGGGCCAAACGCTCGCCCTTGAAGGCCTCGGAAATGGGCACGAGCAGGTCGTTATCGGCCTCGGCCTGGCCCGGCCCCACCACAATCAGCGGCAGGCCGGTGGCTTGCAGCACCGCGCGCACGGCAGCAACCGCTTTTGCGGGCGTGTTGGGCTGGCCTTCGGCATCGGTCAGCGACAGGCGCATGTAGAGCACATTGGCGCCGGCAGCCGCGGCAGCCTTGGCCCAGGCCGCCGGATCATCCAGCACATCGCCCCAGGCCTGGTACAGCAGCTCCGACCAGCCATCGGGCCGGCGGTCGGCGATTTCCACGGCGATGACCGGGGCGTTGGGGAGTTCGCCATCCATGAACATGAAAGGCATGGCGGTTTGGCCGCCGATCTTGACCACCGCGCCGCGGCTGCCGCCTTCGGCAGCGGCGGCGCCGAGGGCGATCTCCTTGACCTTGCCCGACCATTTTTCGACGGCGATCTCGGTCTGGACGCCGGCAGGCAGCCACTCGGCATCAGGCGCTGGCTCGACCATTTTCTCAGGCTCGACCGCCGCGGCGGCGGCGACCGGGGCGGGTTCAGGTGGGAGGGGGGGAGCCATGGGGGCTGCCGGGGCCGCCGGAATCGCAGGCAGGCCGACGCCGCCCTGCAATGCCTGGATCGTGGCTTCGTCCAGGCCGCCCAGTTCGGCCAGGGCCGCGACCAAAGCCCGGCGCAGGCTGTTCACAGCCCGCTCCACCCGGTCTTCGCTGACGGTCGAAACCGCAGGCGGCGGGGACGGGGGCTGCACAGCTTGGGGGGCAGGCGGGGGCGGCGGCGCCACCGGTTTCGGCGCCTCCATCTTGGGCGGGGGCGGCGCCGCCGGTTTGGGAGTGGGCGCAGGCGGCGGGGCAGGGGCGGCGACTGGCTCGGCCTTGGCCACAGCTTTCTCGGCCACAGCCTCGGCTTGCGCCACCACATCCTCTTCCCCGGCAGCGCCGATCGGCCCCATCTTCAACACCGGATGCTGTTTCTCCTCCAGCCATTGGATCAGGTCATCGACATCGCTGAGATCGTTGCCGGTGGCGATGCGGTCGACCAGGCCGGGATCGCCCTCCCGCTCGGCCACGGCTTGCAATTCGGCGGCCATGGTTTCTTTGAGCACGCTGCTCATCCACACCACCCGCTTGAAGCCGCCATCGGCGGAGATGAACTTGGGGCTGACCAGATAGAACTTGCCCACGCCCATGACGCCGGGCGTCTGCACGCCGCCGCCGGCCATGCCGGCCAGGGTGCTGAACTTCATCCCTGCCGGCGTCATGCCTGTATCCTCGCGGCTGAGCACCATCACGCCATTCACTTCGGGGATGACCATGACGATGCATTCGAAGCAGCCGCAATTCTTGACGTGGATGCCATTGGCGATGTAGCTGTTGACGTCCAGCAGGCTGAGGTTGTAGACGTGTTCGTAGCGACCGGCGCTCTCGATAGTTTCGACGCTGGTGATGGTATCGAGGAAGAAATCGCTCTCCAGATAGGGTGCCAGTATTGTCTTCGTCTCCGGGGCCTCTTCAATCACTGCCCGCATCTGGTCAGTAGTGGGACGAGAGCGTCCCGTCTTGTAGTGAAAAAGAGTTGAGGCGCCAAGAACAGTATAACTTTCAGGTAATTCAGCCAGGACTCTACCGGCAGCATGAGATAACACTCGCGTTTGAGTGCTATCAATATTATGTTTTACCGTGTAAACCTGATCCCCAGGCTGAAGTGCGTCGGCGCGCGCCCACGGGCCGTGCCCATTCTGTTCCCAGCGGTCCACAGCCACCTCATGGTTGGGCGTGAGGGTGAGCCGTTGACCTGATTTGGTTTGGATGCGAATCAGATGGGGCGGAGCCGGATTTTTGTGTACGCCCAGCAGTTTGCTTGCCACGAGCTTGCCTTGCCCGTCCAACGTCATCAGCCTCTGATCCTCTTCCATCCTCTCTGGCTGCGCCTCGACGAAGTCGCCCAAATCCACCAGCTTGCCATTCACCAATACCTCGGTGTCGGCAGTCAAGCACGCCGTCATCGGATTTTCCATGATCGAGTACATCGACACATCCTGGATGACGCCGTGCGACCCGACTTTGGCATAGTCGAGCGTGCCCGACCAGTAACCCTTGACCGGATCAAGCATCTTGCCCAGCTTGATCGGCTGGTTAGGGCCGGTGGGATTGATATTGTAGCTGGCTTTGCAATCCAGCCAGTTATAAGCGCCGCACAGGCCTAAACGTTCAGGACTGACGATACAGACATGATTCGGGGCAAAGGACTGACATAGTGTGCAAGAGAAAAATTCATCAACAGCATCATCTGTTAGATTAGCAAGACGTTTATTGCGATGATCATACGCATCTCGCGCATTGTCGAGATGTTTAGCAAATTCGTCAGGTTTCGTGTAAATCGTTACCTTCACCTTATCCACAATCGCCCCGAAATCGGCATGCAGGCGGGCGTGGAGGATGGCGCCGAAGTGCTTGAGATTGAAGCCCTTTTCTGTGGCGCTCTTGGCGATACGGATCCAGGCGATGTCGCGCTGGCCGATGTGCTGAATGCCGGAAGCGCCGTTGACGAAATAGTGGATCTGCCGCTCCAGCACCGGCTCGAAATCCTCCTGCATCTTGCGCCCCGCCACCTCGACCACGATGCCCATATCCATGGCCCCCTGATCTGGGATCTCGCTAAACTCTGGCCCGACCACCTCCACCACCCCGTCGGAGATGGCGCCCAGAGGCACCATGTGCAGGTATTCGAAACAGCGGGAGTATTTGCCGCCGAATTCCACGCGCATGTCGGCCTTGCGCACGACTTCGCCCTCAAAAGCAGAACCGTAGGGCACCGGCACAGGCACATTGGCCATCTTGATCTTGACCCCGCGCACTTCGATGCACTTCTGCACCAGCCGTTCCGCCTTTTCCAGGTCATCCTTGCCCTCGATCTCGTTCCAGGGCAGGCTGACGACATGCTCGTAGGTGGTGACGCCGGTGGGCAAGATCTCGGGGATGACGGTGTCGGCGATGACGGGGAAGCCGAAGTTGATCGCCCCGGCTGCCGCAGCGTATTTCAGGTCATCTACCTCGCCCAGAGCCAGCACGAAGGCAAAGACGCGCTCGCGGTTGTAAAGCAGGATGTCGCGGGCCTGACCGGCCTTGAGGCCGCCGAAAGTGAGGGCCGAGCGCGCGGCCACGCCCAGGGCATAGACCGCGCTGAGGGTGTCGGTGCCGAAGGGCACGGTGTAGGTGTCGTAGCCCAGGGTCACCCCCTCTTCCTGCAATTGGTGGATGATGCTGCGGCCGTTGACATTGCCGGAGAGGAAGATGAGGATGTTGCGCTGCTGCAACTCCTTCACGATCTGCACCGCCACCTCATTCGATTTGGCGCAGCCGACAATGGCCGCGAACCCAGGCATGCGGCCATCGACCAGCTTGATGCCCCAGGTGCGGAGTTGCACATCGTCGATGGGACCGTTCAGGTGCCCGGCCAGCCCGTTGCCATTCCCCGAATAGTGGGTGCCCCCGGCCAGTTCGAAGCCGGGGAAAGGTTCCGGTTGCAAGTTGTAGACGAAGCGAATGGCCTCGATCACCTCTGCGGCCAGCAGCGTGGCCATGCCGCTGTCCAGCGTCTCGCCCAGATAGGGCGTCCAGTGCTTGCCGGCAGGCACGGGATGCAGCAACTCACGGGCGTGCGCCAGCGCCGGACGCAGATCGCCCAGGGTGGCGGCTTCGGTGGCGGTTATGGCATAGATGACCGGCAGGTAATAGGCTGTGTTGGGAAAAGCGACCGGGGCATCGGGGCCTTTGTCGGCCAGGGCCTTGTCCAACATGACCTCGGCTTCCATCACCAGGGCGTTGGCCCCTCGGATTGCACGTGTTGCGATGTATCTTGACATTGAGTTCCTCCTGTTCAGTACGTGGTACGTGGTGCGTGGTGCGTGGTGCGTACTACGTGGTGCGTACTACGTGGTGCGTGGTGCGTACTACGTACTGAATACTGAATACTGAATACTGAATACTGAATACTGAATACTGAATACTGATCAGCCAGCGGGTACTCCGTACAGCGCCGCCCGCCGTTTGGCAATCGGTAGTTGCTCCAGATCGATCATGCGGGCGTCGCCGCTGCGGCCGAATTGTTCCGGGTGGTACACCGGCAGCCCCAGGGCCGCGCGCTTCTTATCGATGTGGGCCAACGTATGCGCGATCATCTCGTCTGGATCGGCAATGAACTCCATCTTGCCCCCGTACAACTCCTCCCAGCCCTCGCTGAGGAAGTTCAGCACCAGATCGCTGTCATCCATCTTATCGGGCATGCCGCTGACTGGCGAGGAGCCGCCAAAGATGACATACGCGCCGGAAGCAACGCAATAGGAGCCGATGGACAACGCCTTCTCGCTCATCCATTCCGGGGCCAGGCCCACCGCCGGCACCTGATCGATGTCATCGCCCAGGCCGCCGGTTTCCACCATCTGCGTCAGCACAGTGAGGATGCGGGTGTTGTCCACGCAGGAGCCCATGTGCAGGATGGGCGGGATGCCCACCGTCTCGCAAATCTCGCGCAAGCCAGGGCCGACCTTCTCCAACCCGGCCTCGCCCAACAGCAGGCCCAGCTTGGCGCTGGCAATGGCCCCGCAGCCCGTTTCCACCACCAGCACATCCTGCTTCAGCAACTCCGCCGCCACATAATTGTGCAGCCAATCCTGTTTGCTGCGCGGGTTGTTGCAGCCCACGATGGCCGCCACCCCACGGATGCGTCCCGACATGACGGCGTCATTCAGCGGGCGGAAGGAACCGCGGTAATTGCCGCCGAGCATGTAATTGATGTATTCGTGCGAGAACCCAGGGATCAGATTCTCGCGCTCCTGCGGGATGTGCGTCTTGCCCCGGTTCTCGAAGTTGTCGATGGCCGTGCGCAAGATCTCTTTCGCCACGGTCAGGGCCTTGTGTTCGTCGAACTCGATATGCGTGGCGCCTCTGATCTTGACCTTGGGCGAGGTGGTGATGATCTTGGTGTGGAAATTCTCGGCCAATTGCACCAGCGCCTGCATGATGCACTGCACATCCACCACCATCGCCTCCACCGCGCCGGTGAGGATCGACAATTCCTGATGCAGGAAATTGCCCGCGGCGGGGATGCCCTGCCGCATCAAGATCTCATTGGCCGTGCAGCAGATGCCGGAGAGATTGATGCCCGCCGCGCCCTTCGACTTGGCGTAGGCAATGATATCGGGCGCTTGCGAGGCCGCCACCACCATCTGGCTGAGGGTCGGTTCATGCCCGTGCACCACCACATTGACCATGTCCTCACGCAGCACGCCCAAATTCGCCTGGCCCAACACCGGCGCCGGCGTGCCGAACAGAATATCCGAGACATCGGTGGCGATCAGGCTGCCGCCCCAGCCATCGGCCAGGGCGGTGCGGATGGCGTGCTGCAACAGGTGCTCATAATCCTGGTCATCGCCGATGTGGGTGCGGTGCAGCGCCTCCACCGTCTCCCGATCCACCCCGCGGGGCACGACCCCCGTCTCCTGCCACACCTTTTGCCGTTTCAGCGGCGCCCGCTTCAGCAGGACGATCTCCCCCTTCTGCTGCCCGAACTGGGCGATGTACAAATCCGCCAGATCGTTGGCGATCTCGCTGGGCGAGCGCCCTTCGATGGGGATGTCGTAAAACTGCGCCACCGTGCGCAGCTTGGCCACATCCCGAATCACGTAGCCCTCGGCTTCGCCATTGGCCACTGCCTTCAGGGTGAAGGCCATGTCGCGGCCATGATCCGAATGCGCCGCCGCGCCGGCCGCCACCGCCCGGATGAAATTGCGGGCCTGGATCGTGTCGATCGTGGCCCCGCACACGCCGGTCTGGCCATCTTTGGTGAGCCGGCAGGGGCCCATGCCGCACAACTTGCAGCACATGCCCGCGCCGCCAATGGGGCAGGGCGACATGTTGCTGGCCCGGGTGAAGGCGGTGTCGATGCCCAACTCCTCCGCCCGGATGATCATCTGCTGCGCCGCCGGATCCGCGGTGTAATCTTCAGGTCGATACTCCTTCTTTGCCATCGGAAACCTCCTAATCTTCTATCATGGGGATCGGCCCCATCCCCGGACAGGGCCACAACGCCCGTCCGGGAGAGGAGACCTGCTGGGTGAAGCCCACCGTGTGCGGCGTCTGAGCAAACGCTGCGGTGTGGCGATAATAGATCTTGCCGCCGTTGCTATCGCTGACAGCCCGGCCCGATTCGACCGGCAGCGCCAAATCGCCCAGATACCCGGCCCTGGCCAGCGCCTCTTCCAGCGCCGGCTGGCTGACTTTGGCCGGATCGTAGGTGATCTCAGCCATCTGAAAACTGCTGCTGGCGTAGACATCGCTCACGCCGGGCAGGGCCAGCAAAATACGACGCACCTCAGTGACATGGTGATCGCCATACATAGCCGGCAGTGTGAATGAAAGGGTATGCATGTGCGCCTTCCTGAAATGTGGAATAGACAAGGAACTGAATCGACTGCAAAAACCATAACCCGATGCGGACGGCGCTTTCCCCGACAAGGTTCGACGCCGTCATTGGCATCGAAAAGATATGAAAAAGGGCCTGTTGCGCCGGGAGAATGAGGAAACAGCGCGGCGCATACACTCCCCTATCCTGCCAGTGTAATGTGAACCCCAGTTCCCGCCATGATCTAAATCATGCCGGCGTCGATCCGCCCCGCCGGCGCGCTGGTGGACGGTGGACGAAAGACGATGGACGATGGACGGTGGACGGTGGCTGTAGTCGGGGGGAGGGTGGGTAAACATCAGGTGTGAACGCCAGTGCACGCCCCCGCGCCAGAATTGCCCCCAACGCCCGGCCCCGCGTAGAATGACAGGCATCGCAGCCGCGCTACAACCGCAAACCCACCGCCAGCACCTGCACACGGCGAAGCGTAATCTCCAAAAGCCTGACGAGTGATGGCATAGGCAAGCCCTGCCCCCGCGGCGACTGCCAGCCCACCCACCAATCTACCAACCTACCAATTTACCAATTTACCAACCTACCAAACCTCAACCAGTGAAGATCGGCCCACAAACGCGATACGTCTTACGCTTTACGTTTTACGTTTTACGCACCCCTTCTCACACACCCATGCTCTCCTCTCTATCTCTCCACTCCCTCTCCCTTCTGCCCGCCCTGCTGATCTACCTGCTGAGCCTGGGCCTCTACCTGGGCCGCGGAGAAAATTGGCTGGTGCGGGGCCTGTGGCTGGCGGGGATGCTGGCCCTGCTGGCGTCGCAAGGAAAGCGCGCGCTGCCCCGCCTGAGCAGGGCGGATGGCCGCGACCTGTTGCTGTTGACCGGCATCACCGCCGCCGGCTTTGCGCTGCGCTTCTGGCGCCTGCCCCACCTGCCCGATGACTTCCACGGCGACATCGCCTCGCAGGGCTTGCAGGCCCTGGCCATCCTGCGCGACCCCAGCCTGCCCTGGTTCGGCGTGGGCTGGTCGCACATCCCCATGCTCGATTTCCAGATGATGGCCGCGACCATGCGGCTGTTCGGGCAGGATCTGTTCGGGCTATCGATGACCGCGCTGTGGCAGGGCGTGCTCAGCATCCCCCTCCTCTACCTGCTGGGCCGCGAGCTCTACGGCCGCCGCGCCGGGCTGCTGGCTGCCGTCCTCATGGCCATCAGCTACACCCACATCCACTTCAGCCGCATCGTCACCACCGCCTCGCCCCTGCTCTTCATCCTCCTCACCACTTTCTTCCTGGCGCGGGGGCTGCGGCAGCAGGCAGACCGCGCCGCGCGCCTGTCCTTCATCCTGGCCGGGCTGAGCCTGGGCGTGGGCCTGCTGGTCTATTTTCCCATCCGCATCAATGTGGTGATCGTGATCCTCCTCTTCCTGTGGCTGCTGATCTGGCAGCGGCAGGCGGTTGCGGCCAACTTGCAGCACTGGCTGGCCTTCTGTCTGGCCGCGCTGATCGGGTTCGGGCCGATGATGGGCTTCGTTTTCCAGGATTTCACCACCTTCGTGGGCCGCGGCAACGATGTCACCCTGTGGAACCCGCTGGTGATGCAGCATCTCACCGCCAAATATGGCGCCACATCCACGGCGCAGGTGTGGATCGAGCAGATCAAACGCTCTTTGCTCACTTTCTACCACTATCCCGATTCCAGCACCCATTTCGGCTTCCCCAGCCCCATGGTCGATGCCCTGACCGGCCTCTTCCTGCTGGTGGGATTGGCCCTGGCCCTGCGCCGCCTGCGCCAGGCGCGCTTCTTCCTGCCCCTGATCTGGCTGTTCTCCACCCTCGTGCTCGGCAGCGTCATCACCAACGACCCTCCCTTCTGGCCGCACATCGTCATCCTGCTGCCGGCGGTGTGGCTGTTGGCCGCGGCCGGGATCGATTGGCTGTGGCAGGCCGTGGCCGCGCGCCTGCCCTCGCAAGATCGCCGCACCGACAACCTCATCCTCGCCGCCCTCATCGGTTTGGCCCTAATCCTGACCGGGGCGCACAACTGGCAGGCGTATCAGGCCCATGTGGCGGGCAATGGCGGCCTGGCCGTGCGCGTCGCCCGCCATCTGGCGACGCTGCCCCGCGACCACTTCGTCTACATCATCCCCGACCCCCTGGACTGGCAGCAGCGGGAGATCGCTTTCCTGGCCGCGGGCCTGTCGGGGGCCAACCTCAGCCGTGAGCAGGCCGTGAGCGGCGCCTTTGCCCAGCCGCCGCAGCCGATTGAGTTCATCCTCAGCCCCAACCACGCGGATTTGCTGCCGGCGTTGCAAGCGCGCTTCCCCGGCGCCGGTGTGCGCGAGCACGGCAACGGGGCAGGCTGGGACGCGTTCACCCGCCTGAGCGTCCTGCCCGCGGCGTACACCGCCGCCGCCCCCCTGCCGGCGGAAGATCTGGCCCGCCGCCAACGCCTGGTCTGGGGCCTGGCCGCCGCGCTCTTCCTCCTCGCCGCCGCATCCGGCCTGCTGATCCTGCGCCGCCCCCCCGCCCCCGCCCCTACCCCCGCCCCTACCCCCGCCCCTCTCCCCCGCTCCCCCGCTCCCCTTCTCCCCCTCCCCCCTTCTCCCCCTCCCCCCCTCTCCCCTTCTCCCCCTCCCCCCCTCTCCCCTTCTCCCCCTCCCTCCCGCTCCCCTTCTCCCCCGCTCCCCTTCTCCCCCTCCCCCGCTCCCCCGCCGGCGCAAATGCATCCCGCCGCGCTCCTGCTGCTCGCCCTCAGCCTGGGCCTGGCCTACCTTGGCCAGCGCTTTTTCGACGGCGCTGCCGGCGCCCTGCCCCAGGCCCTGATCCGCGCCTTCACCCTCGCCCCCGACCTTCCCACCCGCCAACTGATCGCCGCGCTCCTCTACCTGGCCGCGCTGGCGCTCTTTGCCCTGGCCACGCCGGGCTGGATGGCAGGACGGTCACGATCCACGGCCCTTTCCGTCGCCCCACCCCCCGGCGACCGGCGCAGCGGCCACTCGCCCGATGCCCGCGTGCGCCGCTACGACCGCGCCCCGGCAACAGCTGCGCCCGCGCCCGCGCCCGTCGCGGCCGCAGCCTGGCAAAGGCGGCTGCTGATCCTGGCCCTGCTGCCGGCGCTGGCCAGTCTCTTCCTTTTCCAGACAGGAGGAGAGACCGCGATGGTGCGCTGGCTGTGGCTGGCCAGCGTCGCCCTCTTCCTGGCCGGGCAGACGCTGTGGCCGCTGTGGCAGAGCAAGGGCCGCGGGCAGGATCCTTCCCCCCCCTTCCAACGCCGCCACCTCCTCATCCTCCTCCTCATCCTCGCCGCCGCCTTTTACCTGCGCTTCGACCGCCTGGAAACCCTGCCCGACGACCTGCACGGCGACATGGCCTCCATGGGCCTGCAAGCCCGCGACTGGCTGGGTTGGCAAAACAAAGTCATCTTCCGCGAGGGCTGGGCCAACATTCCCCTGCTCGGCTTCCTGCCCGCGGCCTTCTTCCTGCACTTCTTCGGCAACGACCTCTTCGCCCTCAACCTCAGCGCCGTGGCCGCGGGCATGCTCACCCTGCTGGCCACCTACCTGCTGGCCTGGCGGCTGTTCGACTCGCACCGCCTGGCCGCGCTGGCTGCCGCCATCCTGGCCATCAACACCCCGCACATCCATTTCTCGCGGCTGGCCGCGTACATGGATCCCTGGGCCTTCCTCCTCTTCGCCCTCTTTTTCGTGATCGATGGCCTGCGCAGCCGTCGCCCCGCCGCGCTGGCCCTGGCCGGCCTGCTGCTCGGCTTCGGCTTGCAGATGTACTACTCCGGCCGGGTGATCCTCGTCATCCTCGCCCTGGCCTTCCTCTACCTCTTCATCATGCGCAGGCGCTGGATCCTGGACAACCTGGGGAGCATCGGGCTGTGCATTTTGGGCGGGCTGATCGCGCTCGGCCCCTCCCTGCTCTACTTTGGCGGCAATTATGAGGCGCTGGCCGAGCGCAGCCGCGCCGTCTTCCTCTTCTACGAGCCGGTGATGACGCACCTGTTCAACAAATATGGCGTCAGCACCCAAACCGCGGTGCTGCTGGAGCAGATCAAGCGCTCGCTGCTCATGTTCAACCACTTCATCGACTCCAGCACCCAATTCGGCTACCCGCACCCCCTGTTCAGCAGCCTGATCTCCCCCCTGGTGCTGTTGGGTGCGGCCGCGGCCCTGCGCGGCTGGCGGCAGATCGGGGCGGGGCTGCTGCTGATCTACGTGGCCATGCAGATCCTCTTCGGCAGCATCCTCACCAACGACGCCCCCTTCTGGCCGCGGCTGATCGGCGTATTGCCCGGCGCCGCCCTGCTGGCCGGGCTGGCCCTCGACCGCGTGTGGGCCGCTGTGACGGGCGCCTTCCCCGGCCGTCGGGCGCTGCCCCCCCTGCTGGCCGCGGCCGCGCTGGCGCTGATCGGCGTGGCCGGCTGGCAAAACTACACCCTCTACACCGCCACCGTCAGCCACAACGCCCGCGCCCAGGCCTTCATCGGCCGGTTCCTTTATCCACTCCCCCCCGAGATCGCGGCCTGCGATTTTGCCGACCCCTTCGCCCTGAACGTGCGCGAAACCGCGTTCCTCGCCTACCCCCGCGCCCTCATCGACCTGCCCGCGGACGCGCCCGATGGGCTGGTCTCCGCCTGCCCCGGCCCTCCCTTCGTCTGGATCCTCTATCCCAACCAGCTCCACCGCCTGCCCCTGTTGCAGGCGCGCTGGCCCGAGGGCGTAGCGCAGGAACATTTCTACGGCAACGGCGGCTTTGCCTTCACCAGTTACCTGGTGCACGAAGGCCAGCCCGCGGCTCGGCTAAGCTCGCCGGCAGCAGAGGAGACGCCGCCCGCGCTCACCTCCCCCCTCGCGCTCCCCTCCGCCGCCCCCTTCAGCGCCTACGAAACGGATGGCGCCCCCTTCCAGCCGGATCAGATCTTCCAGGGTAACACCGGCAGCAGCCTGTGGCGGATCGACGCCGGCCCGGTGCAGGTGCAAGGGGGCGAACTGCGCCTGCACCTCGGCCCCCTCCCCGGCCATGGCGCTGTTTATGATTATGTCGAGCTAACGGCGGCGGACGGCCAGATCATTCGCTTCGAGGCGGAGGAAGAGGCCACAACCACCGGCGGCGCGCCCTACGCCGAGCGCGAAGGGGGGGATGGCCGCTGGTGGCGGCAGGCGTTCGCGCCCTTCAGCGGCGGGCTGGGGCTGGTGGCCCAGGCCGATGAGTTGGTCCCCGTCCTCACCACCACCCTCGCCCTGCCCGATGGCGATTACCAGTTGGCCATCGGCTCCTTCAGCGGCGACCCGGACAACGGCGCTTTTGCCCTGGGGCTGCGGGTGGATCCATAGACCGGGGATGAGGACGCCGCGGCGTCCTTTTCACCCCGCGGGTTCCGCCGCCAAAACCTCGGCCAGATGGCGGACGATCGGGGCCTTGCCCTGCTGGATCAGGCCGCCGTTCATCTGCGTCATACAGGAGGCGTCGCAAACCACGCAAACCTGCGCGCCGCTGGCCGCGATGCTGTCCAGCTTGCGCTGCAACATGGCCGCGGAGATGGCCGGCAGCTTGACCGCAAACAGCCCGCCGAAGCCGCAACACTCTTCGGCATGCGGCAAAGGCACAGACTCGCCGCCGGGGATGGCTGCGAGCAACGTCTCGGCGGCCCCGCGCACGCCCAGAGCGCGGGTGAGATGGCAGGTGGGATGATAGACATAGCGGCCTACCGCGCCGCCGGCGGCGCCCAGGCCCAGATCCTCGACCAAAAACTGCCCGAACTCACGGATGCGCCCGGCCACAGCCTGCGCCTGCGCGGCCCGGCGCGGGTCATCGGCGAATAACTCGGCGTAATGGTGCTTGACCATGGCCGCGCAGGAGCCAGAAGGACACACGATCGGCCCCGCGGTGGCGGCAAAAACATCCAAAAAATGCGCGGCCATGGCCCGCGCCTCCGCCCGGAAGCCGCCGTTGAACGCGGGCTGACCGCAGCAGGTCTGCCCGGCAGGAACCTCGACCTGCACGCCCTGGCGTTCCAGCACCGTCACCACCGCCTCGGCGATGTGGGGATAGAGGTGATCGAGCAGGCAGGTGATGAAGAGTTGGATGCGCATGGCTATGGTTAGATATTGGGTATTGGGTATTAGATATTGGGTATTTTCGTGGGTTCGGTATTATGAAAAAAAATCTCGCTATCGATGCAAGCGCCTAATATCAAATATCCAATACCTAATATCAAATATCCAATACCCAATACCGTCAATCCTTGAAACGTTTGAGAATCAACGCCCCATTCTGGCCGCCGAAGCCGAAAGCGTTGGCGATGCCGGCGTCGATCTGCACCTGGCGGGCGTGGTTGGGCAGATAATCGAGGTCGCACTCCGGGTCGGGCGTCTCGTAATTGAGGGTGGGGGGCGCCCAGCCGGTGCGCAGGGCCTGCACAATCACCAAAGCGCCGAACGCGCCCGCCGCGCCCATGGCATGCCCGATCATCGGCTTGATCGAAGAGATGGGGACGGTGTAGGCATGCTCGCCCAGCGCCCGTTTGATCGCCTTGGTCTCGGAAAGATCGTTCAATTGGGTGGCGGTGCCGTGCGCGGCCACATAGCCGAGCGCCTCCGGCGGCAGGTTGGCCTCGGCCAGGGCCAGGCGCATGGCGCGGGTGGCGCCCTCCCCCTCCGGGTCGGGCGCGGCCATGTGATAGGCGTCGGAGGTGAAGCCGAGGCCGCCATATTCGGCCAGGATGGCAGCCCCGCGGCCCTGGGCGTGCTCCAACGATTCCAACACCATCGTCACCGCGCCCTCGCCGATGATCATGCCATCGCGGTGGCGGTCGAAGGGCCGGCAGGCGGTCAGGGGCGTGTCGTTGCGGGTGCTCATCGCCCCCAGCCGGCTGAACGAGGCCATGATCAGGGGCGTGAGATAGGAATCGCTGCCGCCGGCCAGCATCACATCCACCTCGCCCCGCTGGATGCGTTGGGCGGCGGCGCCGATGCTGACGGTGCCGGTGGCGCAGGCCACCACCGGCGAGTTCACCGGCCCGCGAATGCCGTAGTTGATGGCGATGTGACAGGGCGTGGTTGAAACCAGCACCGCCGGCGACACCGTCGGGTTGATCCCCCGCGGCCCTTTTTCCCGAATTTGCCGGGATTGCTCCTCCACAATGTCCATCGCCCCGAAAGCGCTGCCGATCTCGACGCCCACGCGGGTGAGGTCTTCCCGGCCCAGATCGAGACCGGCGTCGGCGAGGGCCTCGGCAGTGGCGGCGATGGCCAGATGCGTCACCCGGCCCAGGCGGCGGGCCTCACGCCGATTTAGATACTTCTCCGGGTCGAAATCTTTGATGGTGGCGGCGATCTGCGTGGGCAGATCGCTGGGATCGTAGTCGGTGATGCGGCCGGCGCCGCTGCGACCGGCGAGCATGCCCGCCCAGGTCGTGGCCACATCCAGCCCCAACGGGCTGACCGCGCCCATACCGGTGATAACGACACGTTTTTGTGAATTGTGTTGGATCAATGCAAAACCCTCAAAGACAATTTTTTTGAGAAAAAGATGAACAACTCAATCAACAACTTCACTACAAAACTCCCAGCCACTGACCACTGAATACTGAATACTGAATACTGACCACTGAACACAGACCCCGGAGGATAGCACAAACCCGCCGCCAGCGGCAAGGCTTTGTCCCGCCCTGTGGAGATGCTACAATGCGGGGGCCATACCAAGGGCCGGCGCGCGCCGGCCCCCTTCCCCTCCGCAACTATTGGGCGGCGGTGGTGTTTTCAACACTGCACGACCGGCGCCAGCGAGACTGCACGTGTCAGCCTACGATTCCCTGGATGAAGCCGCCCTCGTCGCCCTGGCCAAGCAGGAGCCAGAAGCCTTCGGCGCGTTGTACGAGCGCTACGTCGACCGCATCTACAACTACATTTATTACCGCGTCGGCAGCCAGGAAGAGGCAGAAGACTTGACAGCACGCACCTTTTTCAAGGCGTTGGACAAGATCGGCGATTACGAAGATCGGGGCGCCCCCTTCACCGCCTGGCTCTATCGCATCGCCCACAATCTGGTGGCCAACTGGCACCGCCAGCGCTCCCGCCATCCCATCCTCTCGCTGGAAGATCTGCACACGCCGCAGCAGGCGCCAGCCAATCCCGGTCAGGTGGTGGAGAAACGGGAAACACGGGCGGAATTGCTCGCCGCCATCCACCGTCTGCCCAGCGACCGCCAGGAATTGCTGATCCTCAAATTTGTCGAGCGCCTGCCCAATGCCCAGATCGGCGAGATCATGGGCCGCACTGAATCGTCGATCAAGTCCCTCTACCACCGCACCCTCAACACCCTGCGCAGCGATCTCAACGAGCGAGGCCTTTTCTGACCATGACCCGTATCGCCTTTGTCACCGATTCCACCTGCGATCTGCCCCCAGAGTGGCAGGGCCGCAGCCGCCTGCACGTGCTGCCTGTGCACATCCATTTCGGCGAGAGCAGCCTGCGCGAAGGCGTAGACATCGACGAAGTCGCCTTCTACGAGCGGGTCAACCGCGAGGGCGCCATCCCCCGCACATCGCAGCCCAGCCCCGGCGAATTTGCCGATCTGTACCACAGCCTGGCCGCGACGCATGACGCCATCCTCTCCCTGCACATCGGCGGCAAACTCAGCGGCACCTACCAATCGGCCATGCTGGCCAAAGAGATGATCGGCGATCAGATCGCCATCTATCCCTTCGATTCTGATTGCGGCTCCTTGGGCCTGGGGTTCATGGCCATGGAGGCGGTGCAGATGGTCGAAGATGGCTCGACCATCCCCCAGGTGCTGGCGCGCCTGGACTACATCCGCCGCGGCATGAACATCTTTCTCTCCCCCGACACCCTGAAATATGTGCAGATGAGCGGCCGCATCAGCGCCCTGGGTTCGGCGGTGGCCTCGCTGTTGAACATCAAGCCGATCATCCAGCTGCACGAAGGGCAGTTGCTGGCGGGGGAACGGGTGCGCACCCGCAAGCGGGCGCTGCACACCATGGTCGAGCGGATGGCCGAGCGGCTGAATGGCGCGCCCGCCCGCGTGGGCGTGGCCGACGCCCGGGCCGAGGAGGACGCGGCCACGCTGGCGCAGATGGCGCGGGCCACCCTCAACTGCACGCAGGTGTGGCGGGCGGCGCTGGCCACGTCGGTGGCTGTGCACCTCGGCCCCGGCACCGTCGGCCTCGTCGCCTACCCCCTCTGATTTCCAATCAAGTATTAATGATTAATGATTAATCATTAATGATTAAAATGTAGCTCATGCAGAATATTTTAATCTTTAGTAACAATTCATCTTATTTTGTCATTGCGAGGGGCGATAGCCCCGAAGCAATCCCCAAAGATGCTTGAATCCCCAAAAAATGACGAGCCACCTTGGGGATTGCTTCGCCATGCGACCTGCGGTCGCCCTCGCAATGACACATCAGGTGAACTGTTACAATCTTTAATCTTTAATCTCGAATTGTCATCTCCCCGGCAGCCTGCCATGAACAGCGAAACCCTCATCGATCTGCTGGATCAGCATCACGATCACCTGCGCCGCCGCGGCGCCCAAGCGGAACGCCGCGGCCTGTCCGCGCCGGCCATTGCCCTCTTCACCCTCGTCACCTTGCTGTGGGAGCTGTTGCGGCCGGTATCGCCCGCGCCCGCGTTCCGCGCCAGCCTGGGCCGGCAATTGGTGGCCGAAGCGCAGCGCCAGCGCACGCAGAAAGCGATCGGCATCCAGGCCGCGCGGGCGCCGGCGCGCGGGCTGGGGATTGGGCCGGCGGCAGCGTTGGGCGCGGTCTCCCTGGCCACGGCCGTCGGCGCCTATGCCTTTTGGCGCCGCGCCCGGCAGCAGGAGGTGCAAAAACCGGCCCTGGCAGCTTGACCTTTTCCCCACCTTTCTGGTATTTACAGGCGCGCACCGCCTCCTTTTTCATTTTTATTCCGGCCGGCGGTTCGACGCCTTCTCATCCCCAAGGAAACGACAACATGAGCACTTATTACTACAGCCGCATCAGCGGCTGGGGCATGTACGCGCCGGAGCGCGTGCTGACCAACGCGGAACTGGCCGCGATGGTGGACACCAGCGACGAATGGATTCGCTCGCGCACCGGCATCAGCGAGCGCCGCATCGCCGCGGCCAATGAAACCACGGTGGACATGTCTCTGCCCGCGGCCCGCGCCGCCATCGCCCGCGCCGGCATCACCCCCGCCGACCTGGATCTGATCATCCTGGCCACCTCCAGCCCCGATTATGTCTGCCCTCCCGCCTCCAGCCTGTTGCAAGACCGCCTGGGCGCGGGCAAGATCGGCGCCTTCACCCTGGTGGCGGGCTGCTCCGGGTTCGTCTATGGCCTGGCCGTGGCCGCGCAATTCGTGCAGACCGGCATGCTGCGGCATGTGCTGGTGGTCGGGGCCGAAAAGGTCAGCTATGCCGTCGATTGGGAAGACCGCAACACCAACGTCCTCTTCGGCGATGGCGCCGGCGCCGTGGTGGTCAGCCGCAGCGACACGCCCGGCGGCTTGCAGAGCATGGTGCTCGGCTCTGATGGCGCGGATTGGGACGCGCTGATCGTGCCCGGCATCGGCAGCGCCCAATCGATCACCCACGAGGGGCTGGATCGCAAAGATCACAAACTGAAGATGGATGGCAAGCGGGTGTTCAAATTCGCCACCCGCGCCATGACCGACGCGGTGGTGCAGATGGTGAGCAACGCCGGCCTGTCCATGGCCGACATCGATTGGCTGCTGCCGCACCAGGCCAACGACCGCATCATCGACCTGGCGCTGCGGCGGCTGGGGTTCCCCCGCGAGAAGACGGTGATCAACCTGGATCGTTATGGCAACACCTCGGCGGCGTCGGTGCCGCTGGCCCTGTGCGAGGCGCTGGACGATGGCCGCATTCAGCCCGGCGACACCCTGTGCATGATCGCGTTCGGGGCCGGGCTGACGTACGCCGGCTGCGTGTGGGAGTGGCAGCCGGAAAGGGTCAGCGAGGAGCCGATTCTGATCAGCAACTGGCCGGTGCCCGAATCGTTGCAGAGCGCGGCGCAGCAGGTGCGTTCGGGGATGTGGCGCATGCAGGTGCAGGCCCGCGCCAAGGCCTCTGACGCGGCCATGGCGGTGATGCTGCCCCTCTATGCCTTCCGCAAGGGCGTGAAAAAGCGGCTGGGCCGCTGACGGGACAGATCAGCGCACGCCCAGCAGCAGCTCGATGGTGAGCTGATCCAGGCGTTCGTAGCGCAAGCCGCGGGCGGCCAGGGCCTGGTAGTCGAAAGTCGCTGCCTTGAGGTCATCGGCCCTGGCCCGGTTGTACGCGCCCAAAAAGGGGGCGGCGCTGCCGTCATCCTGGTGGATCTCGGCCAGCAGGGCCTGGATCTCGGGGTCGGCGTTCCAGGCCGCGGCTTTTTCTTTCAGGATCAGATAGGTGCGCATGCAGCCGCGGGCAAAATCTTTGACCCCTGCCTCATCCTCGCTGCGATAGGCATGGGCGTCGAAATGGCGGCTGCCGGCGTAGCCCACATCTTCCAGGAACTTGACGAGGAAAAAGGCGGCCTTGAGATTGACCGCGCCGAAGCGGAAGTCTTGATCGTAGCGGCCAAAGGCCTGGTCGTTGAGGTCGATGTGAAAGAGTTTGCCCGCTTCCCAGGCCTGGGCCACGTTGTGCAGGAAGTTGAGGCCGGCCATGTGCTCGTGCGCCACTTCCGGGTTGACGCCCACCATCTCGGGGTGGTCGAGGGTGGCGATGAAGGCCAGCATGTGGCCGGTGGTGGCGTTGTAGATGTCTGCGCGCGGCTCGTTGGGCTTGGCCTCCAGCGCGAAACGGAGGTCGTAGCCCTGGTCGAGCACGTATTCGCAGAGGAAATTCATCGCTTCGCGGGTGCGGTGGATGGCGAGGACCGGGTCTTTGGCCGCGTCGGTCTCCACCCCCTCGCGCCCGCCCCAGAAGACGTAGATCTGCGCGCCCAATGCCGCGCCAAGGTCGATGGCGCGCATGGTTTTTTGCAGGGCGAAGGCGCGTACACGCGGGTCGTTGCTGGTGAAGGCGCCATCCTTGAACACGGGATGGCTGAAGAGGTTGGTGGTGGCCATGGGCACGACCAGCCCGGTCTCGGCCAGGGCCTGGCGAAACGCGGCGACGATGCGATCCCGCTGGCCAGGGGTGGCGTCGATGGGGACGAGGTCATTGTCGTGCAGGTTGACGCCGTACGCGCCCACCTCGGCCAGCAGGTGCACGATCTGCACGGGGGAGAGGGGGGCGCGCACCGGCTCGCCAAAGGGGTCGCGGCCGATGTTGCCCACGGTCCACAGGCCAAAGGTGAAGCGATGATGCGGTTGGGGGGTGTAGGGAGAGGGCATGGGCTATTTTTCCTCGTTGGGCAGGTTTTTTGGCAAAAAGGCAACGCTCCGTTGCACAGGCGCGTGGATTATAGCATGGCGCCATACCCCGGCGAGCGCCCCGCCCGCAGGCGCAAAAAAAAGCCCCCGGCGGATGCAACCGGGGGCTTGGGGACATGCCCCCAAGGGGCTTCGAACCCCTGTCTTCAGCTTGAAAGGCTGACATCCTAGTCCACTAGACGATGGGGGCAAGCAGCCTGCGCATTCTAACAGAGAGGCCGGGCAGAGTCAAAGTCAAGCTGCTGCTGAGACGCGCAAAGGGCGACGGCGGGGGCGAGGCCGCGGCCGACTGCCATGGGCGCAGCCTCTCCATCTTCCTACCTAGAAACTCCCGGCTCCTGCGAATTTCTTGCCAGGGCGCATCCCGCTGCGGCGGGATGGGTCACTCGTAATGACAAAATAAGGTGAATTGTTACTATTTCTCGAATGGTATTTTCAAAGAAATGAGATTCATGACCGCAATCACATACATAAGATGAAGGAAAGATCTCTTTCGACATGTCTCTAGCTCATGTTAAAGTGACTTCGCTAGCACGATGTGGTTGCAAATTGAGGCGGCAGCAGGTCAGGCCCATGGGTTGTGTGCGACCTGTCCGCCCAAACCTGCCCTCATCACGACGGGGGCCGAACGGCGCCTGCGGCGGCAGCTATTCGTCACGGGCCGGGCGAGTGGGATGATACCAGACAACACGGTTGTCTTCAACCCGCGGCCCCTGATAAACTGGGAGGGCCAGCCTCCTCCCCCGGCAGCCGCCTAACCTGGCTGAGACGATTTTGCCAGGCGGACGAAGGTCTCGCCCATTCGCGGGTACACTCTGGCGGCGCATCGCTGGCGCACCGAGGTGCGGCCTTTGACGGCTGGCCTCACATTCGGGGGGAGGGCGTTGTCCGGGCTTCGCTTAGCCTTTGGGCGATCACGAGGCTGCAGAATATCAGGATCGAACCGGCAATCTGGACAGGCGACAGGGTCTGGCCGAGGAGGAGAAGTCCAACGAACACAGCAACGATGGGGCTGAGCAAACCGAGAAAAGAGACTTGCCAGGCCTTCAGCCTCTCAATACCTCTGAACCACAAGGCATAGGCCAGCGCGGTGTTGACCAGGGCAAGCCACACGAATCCGGCCAGGTTGATGGGGGTGAACAGGGGCGGGCGGCCCTCGATCACCAAGGCCAGGGGGGCGAGGACAAGCCCGCCGGCCGTCAGCTGCCAGCCGGTGAAAACGATCAGCGGCACGGGGCGGGGCCAATACTTGGCCAGAGCC
>JAANMY010001830.1_pt1 | contig 22197 bp, 18 predicted proteins | sample 7279691 | NCBI WGS metagenome assembly JAANMY01 (sample SAMN14094543, study PRJNA606508) | bioreactor metagenome | isolation source: A lab-scale SPAN reactor treating ammonium-rich wastewater day 388 | place: Ireland: Galway | collected 2018-02-07
TAGCACTGAATTTATCAATCATTTTATCAATTTCAATTTTGAATTTTTTCTTTGAAGTAAAATACTGATTTATTATTATGAAAGAATATCCAGCCAGAAAAATACCTGCATATTTAAAAAAATAATACCAAAGATTCGTATCAAAATTTTCTATAGGATAGAATCCTAAAAATAAGAAAATGACTGCAAGAATTGTAATTTTAACCCAACTCTTCCATACTTTTCTCCAAGCATAGTTGAAATAAAAATTTTGATTTTGTTTTTCTGTTGTTGTATTAAAATAAAATTCAATAATTGTTTCGTGATTCATCCGTATTTTTATATGTTGCGAAAATAGCAATTTTATTCACCATCCTGCAACAATTCCAAAGCCTTCATCATATCAATTCCTTTTCCCAAAACAGGCTTAAATAAATCTCCTTTTTCCTTAATTATTTCCAATGCATTATGAATCGTATAATCAGTAGGTTTCAGACCAGGCTTCAGTTCATCCCATTCCAGAGGCATGGAAACGGATGCTCCTTCTTTCGGACGGATGCTGTAAACGCTCGCTAAAGTCTGTCCGGATCTGTTTTGAAGATAATCCAGATAGATTTTATTATCGTCTCGTTTCTTCAGGCTGCGTTCTAAAGTAGTAAGTTCAGGAAGATGAGTGTTTACCTTCTTCATCAAAATATGCGCAAAATCTTTTACCTGATCAAAATCGTACTGCTTTTTCATCGGGATATAAATATGAATTCCCGTACTTCCAGAAGTTTTGCAATAACCTTTCACTTTAATTGATTTTAAAACTTCATTTACCTGTAAAGCTGTTTCTATAACATCATCAAAACTGTTTTTCTTTGACGGATCAAGATCCAGAACCAGAAAATCAGGATTTTCTAAATCGGGAACAGAAGCATTCCAAGGATTAAGATCAATACATCCTAAATTATTGAGATACGCTAAAGTTGCCTTATCATTACAGATAACATAATCGATGTATTTATCTGTAGAATCTGAATATACTTTGGTGGTTTCAATCCAATCCGGAAGAGAATCTCCTGCATCTTTTTGATAAAATCCCGATTCTTCAATTCCGTTGGGAAAACGATTGAGAGAAAGCGGACGGTTTTTCAGATGGGGTAAAATATATTTTGCGACAGACTGGTAATATTCAATCACATCACCTTTTGTAATACCGTCTTTTGGGAAATATATTTTATCCTGATTGGTGAGTTTTACTTTGTGTCGGTTAAGAGTAACTTCTTTATCAGATTCAGAATCAGACTTTTTTACGGGTTTTTTTGTCATTTTTTCAGGTTTTTGTGGTGTGGTGTTTTGAAGGTCTTCAATTGTTTTATCTTCTCTTATAGCGACAAATACAGGATGGCGGAACATTCCGTCTTTGGTGATTTCAGAAAATTTTACTTCACAGATAAGCTCTGGTTTTACCCATGTAACGGGCATATTTGTTTTCGGAACGATTTCAAAAGGAGATTCCTTTTGTTCTATTTTTGTTAATTTAGAATGAATTTCTTTCAGCAATTCAGCATTGAATCCTGTTCCGGTATGTCCGGCATAAATTAATTCTCCATCAATATATTTCCCTAGAATTAAAGCTCCAAATCCGATTCTGGAACCTTTAGGTTCCGTAAAACCGCAAATAACTGCTTCTTCGGTGTTGGTAAACTTTATTTTCAGCCAGTCTGTACTTCTGCTGTTTTCTGTATAAATACTGTCGGCTTTCTTAGCAATCATTCCTTCCAGATTCATTTTTTTCATCTGACCGAAGAAATCAATTCCGTTTTCCGGAACATGATCACAATATTTAATCAAATCAGTTTCTACCAATGCATCTTTCAAAAGTTCTTTTCGTTGAAGTAAGGGAAGTTCTTCAGTAGAATATCCATTCAGCCAAAGCAAATCAAAAACCTGATAAGTAAGTGCTAAATCCGGATTATCACCAATCTGCTGAAGCAATTGAAAGCTTGGTTTTCCGTTTTCATCGTAAGCTACAATTTCACCATCAAGAATCATGTGGTGCCTCTGTGCATTAAAATCTTCGCTTATTTTTTTGAATTTATTTAAAAAAGAAATTCCGTTTCTGGAATAGAATAAAGGTTCTTTTTTACTAAGATCTGCAACAGCTCTGTAGCCGTCCCATTTAATTTCGAAGATCCAGTCGGGATGATTGAAGGCTTCCTCCGAAAGTTTTGCAAGCATAGGTTTGATGTAGCTTGTCAGCTTTTTCTCGTCGCCTAAAGCGTTGAATTTTCTATAATGGGATTCAGTTGTGGTAGAGCTTACTTTTTTTTGCCTGTTTTTGGGCTTTTTTTTTCCTCTAAAAATTTTGACACCTGAGAGTTTTTTGAAACATTTTCCTCTGCATCATATTCTTCTTCAGCGAATTTATCTTTATGTTTAATTAAAAGCCACGCATTGTTCTCAGCATTTTTCATTTTAACCAAAGCAAATTCTCCTTTCAGTTTTTTTCCGTGCAAAACGAATTTTAATGAGCCGTCTTTTAGTTCTTTTAATAACTCTTTTTCATCGGAAAGTTTATTTGTTTCGTCTAAAGGTTCATAAGTTCCGCTGTCCCAGACTTCCACTTGTCCTGCTCCGTAATTTCCTTCAGGTATATTTCCTTCAAAATCTTTGTAATCATAAGGATGATCTTCCACCATCATTGCCAACCGTTTGTCATCAGGATTTAAAGACGGACCTTTCGGAACTGCCCAACTTTTCAAAACACCTTCCATTTCAAGCCTGAAATCATAATGAAGTCTGCTTGCAGCGTGTCGTTGAACAACAAAAATTAACTTGTCGTCGCTTTTTTTTGTCGTTCCCTTCGGTTCGGTGGTTTCATCGAACTTTCTTTTATTATTGTAATCTTTTAAAGCCATAATTATGAAGCATTTTTAGATTTAGAACCTTGCAGACTGGCTTTCAGCTGAGCCATCAGATCAATTACTTTACCTTGTTTTGCAGGTTCAGATTTTTTGACTTTTACCGTTTTTCCTTTTGCTTTTTTCTTGATAATTTTCAAGAGTTCAGCAGAGTAAGTGTTTTTATAAACAGTTGGATCAAATGTTTCAGATAATTGTTCGATTAAATTTTTTGCCATTTTGAGTTCGGCGGGTTTTGGTGCTTTTTTAGCCGGAATTTTGAGATCTTTGTAATCCCGTATTTCTTCTGAAAAGCGGAGTCTGTTCAAAACCAGAATTTCATCATTATAAGGACGGATAAGACCGATTGCTTCGGTATCACGAAGGACAAATGTCCCGATTCCTACCATTTTGGTTTGCTCTAAAGCTTTGATTAATAATCTATAAGCGTTTTCGCCGTTTTTTTGCGGTTCTAGAAAGTAGGGATTCTCAAAATAAACCGAGTCAACTTCAGCTTCTTTTACAAAATGCTCAATAGAAAGAATCTTTGTTTTCTCAGGACTGGCGGCTTCGTAATCTTCTTCATCAAGAATGATGTATTTATCATCCATTAAATAGCCTTTCACAATATTCGCCCACTTAACTTCCTTTCCGGTTTTTTCATTGACTCTTTTGAATCTGATATTAGAATAATCTGATTTGTCAAGCATATCCAAATCCAGCTTGCTGGTTTCGGTTGCAGAATAAATTTTCACAGGGATATTAACTAAGCCAAAGCCGATGGCGCCTTTCCAGATTGCTTTCATTGTAATTTGATTTAATTAAAATCTACAATCATTGTGCCGAGTATTGTTTTAGAAAAGGTTATATTTTACGCTGAGACTGTAATTTTTTTATTTTATTACCTTTGTAACTTCTTCAGAATAGTCACTTTCTGTAAACATGCACGGTTTCGGTGTATATTTTGCCTTTCATATGCCGGAATTCTTACTAATCAATGTAAAACTAAAATATTTTATGAAAGATTTAGATTTAACGAATGTACAAAACAACTGGGAAAACTTTGTTTCATCTGCGGTCACAATGGCTCCAAGACTTATTACAGCGCTCTTATCTGCTGTGCTTATATTTATTGCCGGACGATGGATTATCGGAATTTTGAAAAAACTCATCAGAAAAGCTTTCGTTAAAAAAGGAGTTGAAATTTCTTTGCAGAAGTTTATGCTGAATGTCATTACTTGGGCACTGAATATTTTGTTGTTTATCATTGTTGTTACCCAGCTCGGAGTACAGACTTCAGCTTTTGTAGCCATGATTGGTGCTGCAGGGTTGGCTGTAGGTTTAGCATTGCAGGGATCGCTTGCTAATTTTGCAGGCGGAATATTGATACTGCTTTTAAAACCTTTTAAAGTAGGCGATTATATTGAAGTGAAATCTGGTGAATCAGGAACAGTACATGAAATTGATATTTTCCATACCCGATTAATAACGCCTCAAAATCAGATGGTTGTGATTCCGAATGGTGATGTTTCCAACAACAGTATCACCAATTATACTCATTTAGGAACTCGTCGTACCTGGTTTAATATCGGAGTTTCATACGATACAGATCTGAAACAGGCTAAAGATATTCTTCTTGATGTTATTAAAAACAACCAATATGCTTTTGATGATCCTGCACCACAGGTGGTAGTTACAGAATTGGGAGACAGCGCAGTCAATCTTTCTGTAAGAGCAACAACTTCTCTGGATAATTTTTGGACAATGAATGAGGAGTTAATCATCAGCTGCAAAAAAGCACTTGACAATGCCGGGATTGAAATTCCTTTTCCTCAAAGGGATTTGCATGTTTATCAGCGTTCTTAAATTTACATTATCATGTTTGGATGGAGGAAATATTAATTGTGGTGTAATATTATTTGATTTTTGCAGAAAATGCCTCATTGGTTTTAAAGAAGTCAAAACCTATATCAAAAGTGTACAATTGATGATTTTTGCTTTCTAACTTAAAGTATCTTCCATCACTTTCTATATTTCTTTTCATTTGTGCATAGTCATCATAATCAAATTTTTCCGGAAGAATTAAAATTCCTCTTTGTTTATATTTTGATTTGAATTGAGTTTCTGTTTTCTTTGAATTCAGGAGTAAAGTTTGAAGATAGAATATCTCTGATTTTCGAAAATGATAATTTGAAAAAATGGGACTGAAAATGGGAAAGTCGTAGTCAATCTTTTTCAGGTTCGCATTCTGATATAGATATTTTATTTTAGTTAAAATAGATTTTAGTTGACGGGGTTCACTATGTCCATAAGCGTAGATAGTTTTGATAATTTTTTTATCATTTAAAAAAGATACGCTTATATCTGGCAAATCTGTTGCATCGATGCTGTATTCGTTTTTTAGTTCTGCGAACCTAATTTTATTTAGTTCTGAAACTAATTCCTGAAAAATTTCTTTATTGATATTTCCTTTAAATAATCCATTATATGGAGTATTGCTTTCTCCTAAATAGACAATGTTTCCATTGTTATCAACAGATATTGAACTTATAGGACAGTCTCCGAAACAAGGACCCAAAGATAAAGTGATTTGAGATAATTTAATTTTAGAAGAGGCTTCTGCTTTTCTTTTTCGAAAATAAAATGTTACTTTTTCCTCCTTATTGTAAAGGGCTAGAGTATTTTTTGATAAATATGAAATTTTTTGCGAAAAATAATGCTGAGTGATTGTATTAAGTATATAAAGACTATCATTTTCAACGTAAAATTTGCTTTTTTGTCCCATGTATTTATCCTCATTGTCCCTTTCTTCTCTTTGGAAAAATCCGTCATTTAATACAAATATTGAATCTTTACTGAACCTGAAATCAGATTGAATATAGACCATCGACGAATCAGAAACTCCTACAGTATTTGCAAATTCCCAATCACCTAAAAGCAATTCCGGATTAACTGTATTTTTTTTACAGCTTACAAAACAAAGAAAGCTTAAAAGGTAAACAAAATATTTTTGCATAAAAAAGCAGGATTCACTGTAGAATCCTGCTTCTAATATAATTAATTTTATATAAAATTTATCCTTTTAAATTCAATTTCAGTTCCAGTTCATCGAGCTGTTCATCAGCAATCGAAGAAGGAGCATCAATCATCACATCACGTCCCGAATTGTTTTTAGGGAACGCAATATAGTCTCTGATCACTTCGTTTCCGTCCAAAATAGCTACCAAACGGTCAAATCCGAAAGCTAAACCTCCATGAGGCGGCGCTCCGTATTTGAAGGCGTTCATTAAGAAACCAAACTGTGCTTCCGCTTCTTCTTTTGAGAATCCTAAAAGGTCGAACATTTTAGACTGCAAATCTCTGTCAAAAATTCTGATGGAACCACCACCGATTTCGTTTCCGTTTAAGACCATATCATAAGCGTTAGCTCTTGCTTTTCCGGGATCTGTTTCCAATAAATGAATATCTTCAGGTTTTGGAGAGGTAAAAGGGTGGTGCATTGCGTGGTAACGTCCGCTTTCCTCATCAAATTCCAAAAGAGGGAAATCAACGACCCAAAGTGGAGCGAATTCGTTTCCTTTTCTTAATCCCAAACGGTTTCCAAGTTCCATTCTTAAAGCCGAAAGTTGGGTTCTTACCTTATTTTCGTTTCCGGAAAGAATCAACATCAAGTCTCCTTCTTTAGCTCCGAATTTTTCGATAATTTTTGCCAGATCTTCTTCGTTATAGAATTTATTAACCGAAGAAGTTTTTACTCCGTCATTCTGGAATTTAACCCAAACCATTCCCGAAGCTCCGATCTGTGGTCTTTTCACCCAGTCAACAAGTTCATCAATTTGTTTTCTTGTATAATCTGCACACCCTTCTACATTGATTCCGACAACCAGTTCTGCTTCATCAAATATTTTGAAATCTTTTCCTTTTACTAAATCATTCAGTTCCACGAATTCCATTCCGAAACGGATGTCCGGTTTATCGTTTCCGTATTTCTGCATCGCATCAGCAAAAGTCATTCTCGGGAAATCTCCGAATTCCTGACCTGTAATGTCTTTCAACAAGGTTTTCGTCATTCCTTCAAAAACATTCATTACGTCTTCCTGCTCTACAAAAGCCATTTCGCAGTCAATTTGTGTAAATTCCGGCTGTCTGTCGGCTCTTAAATCCTCATCACGGAAACATTTCACGATCTGGAAATATTTATCCATTCCACCGACCATCAATAACTGTTTGAATGTTTGTGGAGACTGCGGTAAAGCGTAAAACTGTCCCGGATTCATTCTGCTTGGAACCACGAAATCTCTTGCTCCTTCCGGAGTGGATTTAATTAAAACCGGAGTTTCAACCTCGATAAAACCGTTGTCTGAAAGATAATTTCTCACTTTCTGCGCCATTTTGTGACGGAAAATCAATTTATCTTTTACAGGATTTCTTCTGATATCTAGGTAACGGTATTTCATTCTCAATTCTTCACCGCCGTCCGTTTCATCTTCAATGGTGAAAGGCGGAAGTTGAGATTCGTTAAGAACTTCTAATTTTTCAACTAAAAGCTCAATTTCTCCTGTAGGAATATTAGGGTTTTTGCTTACTCTTTCGATAACTTTTCCGGTAACCTGAATCACAAATTCACGTCCCAGTTTTTTAGCATTTTCCATCAGTTCCGCTGAAGAACGATCCTGATCGAAAACGAGCTGTGTAATTCCGTAACGATCCCGAAGATCTATCCAAATCATAAATCCTTTATCACGAATGGTTTGTACCCATCCTGAAAGTGTAACTTCTTCATTAAGATTTTTAAGAGATAATTCTCCGTTGGTGTGCGATCGAAACATAATTATTTGTTTAAAGTTCAATGTTTAAGGCTCATATCCGAACCTTGAATTTTCCGTTGGCAAAGATAGGATTTTTACAGGTTTTAAAAACAAAAAAACTTCCCGAAGGAAGTTTAAATATTTTTAAATATAATGATTAAAGAATCGCTGTTATGGCAGACTGTTTAGATTCTGATGCGTAATCTTTTGCCGTTTTACCGTCATTATCTTTTGCGTTTTTGTTAGCTCCTTTTTTAAGAAGATTTTTAGCAGCGTTCATATTGCCGTATTTTGCAGCAGTCATCAAAGGAGTTACGCCGTCACAAGCTTTATTTACATCAGAATTATTGCTCATCAGAAAATTGGCAATATTGTTTTTCTGGTATTTTATACTGTAAGAAAGCATTGTTGTGGAAAGTTCTTTTACACTCATGCATTTATCATATTCTGCATTTGTGAAAGCTTTTTTGAAGGTTTCTACGTTGTCTGTCTGAATTGCTGCTCTTTGGTTTTTATTTAACTGTTGTGCAGAAACTAAACTTGTAAAAGCAATTAATCCGAATAGCAACGTTGAAGTCAATATTTTTTTCATGAATTTTATTTTTAATTTTATACAAATCTAAATAAATTTTTTGATACATTATCAATCGTTAATCCATTTCATTGCTTTTTCTAAAACTTCATCTTTACCATTTTTTATTCCGTCAATAGTAGGTTTTATTTCCTCGTCAGGAATGATCCCTATTCTTTGGGTTTCTTTTCCATCCGGATAATAAACTCCTATTCCGGTGATCATAGTTTTGATGTTGCCCGGAAGTACAAATTCGGAAACATTGCCATCTGCTCCTGCTGTATGGGAACCAAAAACTTTTGCATTTGGAGCTGTTCTGAAAGCCATGGTGTGATATTCTGCACTACTTTGAGTAGTCTCATTAATCAGAATTGCAATTTTTCCCTGATAAGCGCTCTTCTCTGATCCGGGAACTTCTAAATCTGAAGTAAATGTAAAAAGTCCTGGTTGATAATTTTTTGTTTTTGTGAATTTTACAAAATTGGAAGCGTTAGGCTTTAGTAATTTTCCCATCTTAAATACTACAAAGTCTGAAGGATAGCTTCTGAGATCAATAATTAATCCTCTCGTGTCTTTTATCTTATCGAAAATGGAAGGCACTTCATCTGCTTTTACACTACCCATGTAAAAATAAGCAATATCATTGTTAAGAGTTTTGAAAAATTCTTTTACCTTTTTCTGATAGTTTAATTCTTTGATTGTATATGTTTTAATTACTTTTTCTTGTGATTTTCCGTCATGTATGAATTTTATTTTAATTGACTCATTATTAGTTCTTAGCAGATAACTTGAAATATCTCTTAATTGAGCAGCATAATTTGAAGCAGGAACGTATTTTAGAATGTTTTTGATAAAGTCTTCAGTTTTTACACCATCAATTTCTGTAATAATGTCACCCTTCTGAATTCCGGTTTCTTTGGCTAAATTTTCGTTATAAAAATCATTAACAATAGCTTTGTCCTCAACAAAATTCATCTGTAAAGCTGAATAACGAGTTCCAAAAAATTCGTAAATACTTTTATTATGATTAATTACATAAGCATGCGAATCACGTACTCTTCCGATAATTTCGAGAGATACCAAAGCATATTCAGTCTCGTTTTCTGCATTGATAAATTTGGGAACAAATTCTTTCAAAACATCTTTCCAGTCTTCTTCAATAAGATATTTGTAAGGAAAATAATATTGAATAATATTCCAGTATCTGTAAAGAGAAAGTAAACGGAAACCTGCATCGGGATAGATCATGTTTTGATAAGACTTTTCGTTTCTGAAATCAGGATTGCCTACATTTTTAAAAAAATCTACGTAATAGTTAGCATGAGGTCTTTTCGCATACTTTAATTTGAGAAGTTCCTGAGAAAGTTCTTTTGAAAATCCTGAATTGGTAATCCAGTCTAAGTCTGGTTTTACTTTCACGTTTTGGATCTCTGAAGCTTTAATAACCTCATATTTGCCCAGTTTTTTGATCCATTCAGTAATTACTGCGTCTCTTTCGTTTATTGGGATATTTTTTGTTTTTTCATATATTCTGAAAAGTTCGTAATCCCAGTTGTAATTTCCTTCTGCAACTGCCGGATGATAGTATTTCAGATATCCCCAGATAAGACCTAGTTGAGTAAGTTTAACCACATTATTTTTGTCTGTAGGGATATTTGAAATTTTAGAGCCAGAGTCAAACTCTTTATCTAAATCAACTTTAGTCATTTTTTTCTCAAAAACTTTAGCTTTACTTACGTCTTTTCCGTCAATAGAGATTTTTAAATTGTCAAACCATGCTTTTCCTTTTCCTGTAATCAAAGTTCCAAAAACAATTTTTTGAGTATTCTCAGGAGACATATTAACGGTTATCTCATACTTCTTCCAATCATTAGTACCTTTTAAATCTGTCTTTTTCATATTGTCAAAGGCGATGTCCGGATCAATCCGAATCCAAAGACCTGCAAATCCGTCTGTAATATTTTCAGTTTTGATGTAACCGGAAAGGGTAATTTTTTTTCCTTTATAATTTTCAGGAAGTGTATACATTAATGCTTTAAATTCAGAACCTTCTTCTGCATGAAAAACTACTGAAGTTTTTCCTTCCTGCTTTTCTTTATAATCTGAAGATATTGTTGCTGAACCATCTCCAAATGTTTCCCACTGTGAAGGGAAATTATTTTCAAATTTCTCAAAATTTAAGTTGTCTATTTTTTTTTGAGCAAAAGAATTTAAGCTTAAAGATAATAAGATTGGAATTAAAAACTTATACATTGATATTTTTTTTCCAAATCTAGTGATTAATATTACAAGTAATAATTTCTTAACATTTTTTATAAAAAATCAATCAGAATTGTATCGTGAAATCTTTTTGTTAATTTCTTTTTTGAAAATTTTAACAGTCTGAATTGTTGATTTTAGAAGAATGTTTTCTAAATTCGTGATAATCATCAAAAGAAATTTTTTATTATGGGAAAAGGAGACAAAAAATCAAGAAGAGGTAAGATTAATAATGGTAGCTATGGTAAAAGAAGACCTAGAAAAAGTGCCAAATCTCATAAATCCTCTGAAAGCGAAAAAGCTTAAAAAACAAAAAAGACCGAATTTTCTTCGGTCTTTTTATATTGTAGATCAATTGAGTTTATTTAAACAAACCACCAAGTAAGTCGCCGATTCCGCCGCTTTGTTGCTTCTGCTGTTGTCCGCCTCCAAGTACGCTTCCTAAAATATCATTCAGCGGATTTCCCGACGACTGAGATTGTCCGCCACCTAAAACACTTCCTAAAATATCGTTTAAAGGATTTGAGTCCTGTTGCTGAGCCTGGTTTTGTGCACCGCCTAAAATGCCGCCTAAAAGATCGCCAAGTCCTCCTGCTCCTACATTATTTTGTTGCTTTTCCTTACCTATGTAACCCATAATGACCGGAGCAAGCATTGCGAGAATTGGTCCTATTTTGTCGATAGAAATTCCTGTGTTTTGAGAAAGCTGATTTTCAACGGTTGATTTTTGGTTCCCGAAAATGTGCGACAGAATAGAGCCTCCTTCATTTTGTCTGGCTTCAAGCTGTGCGGTATCATCCAGAATACTTCCGTCATGATCTTTATCCAAAGCATTATTCAGTGCTTCTGCTTCTTTGGCATCCTGAGATTTGTTTCTCAGATAAGAGATAATCAAAGGAGTAGCTACTGCTAAAAGCGCGATGATCTGATTTTTGCTGATTCCGAATTTATTTTCAGCCTGTTGTGCTACCTGATTTCCTGTGTTTCCTGTTAAAAGGTCGATTAAGTTCATTTTTTGTGTTTAAATTAATTGTTACAAAACCAAAGGTATTAAATTTAGTTCATTAAAACTTAAATAGAGAAAAATTACCGTTAATTTTTCAAAATAGGAACGTTGGAACAAGCTTCGCCAAACATCAAAGATTTTACGACAGGCTTTAATTTTTCTACCAGTTCAACGTATGCGTTTTCAGGAATAGCCTTGTCTGTGCATCCTTTTACTAAAACACGCTTTCCGTTCATTTCAGAAAAATCATAGTTTTGTATTGCATCGTGCATGAGGATGATTTCAAGATTTTCTGCATCCCCAAATACAATTTTTTTAGCAGTATCTGCAAGTTTTGCCGTGATGAGAAAATACGCCCAGAGTGGTACAATAGCATCTGCCGAATTATAGATGTATACGTAGCTGTCTTTATATTCTTCTCCATTGATTGCTGCTACTTTTTCCCGGAAATCTTTTTCTTTTAAAACCATTTCCATGAATAGAAAGTCTTTCAGGTCAATACCTCTTCTTTCACCTTTCGGAACCAGATCGGCAATATCAAAATTGATCAGTCCGCTTTCTGCAACTTTGTTTCTGATTTCAAATTCTTCTGACATTTTTATCATTATCTTTGGAACAAAATTAATTAAATATAATCTTAAATCTGAGGTCTGATAGGTAGAATTGATAAAATCACTTATCATTCGTCACTCATTTTTTATGAAATATTATATCATTGCCGGTGAAGCTTCCGGAGATCTGCATGGGAGCAATCTGATGAAAGCTTTAAAAGAAAAAGATCCGTCTGCAGAATTCAGATTCTGGGGCGGTGACCTGATGCAGAAGCAAGGCGGAACTTTGGTAAAACATTACCGCGATCTGGCTTTCATGGGATTTCTTGAAGTGGCTATGAATCTGAGAACAATTCTTAATAACATTAAATTCTGCAAAGAAGATATCAGAAACAGTAAACCAGATATTTTAATTTTGGTAGATTATCCCGGCTTCAATCTGAGAATTGCAAAATTTGCCAAAGAATTGGGCATAAAAGTAGTTTACTATATTTCTCCGCAACTTTGGGCGTGGAAGGAAAGTCGTGTGGAAATCATCAAAAAATATGTTGATGAAATGATGGTTATTCTGCCTTTTGAAGAAGATTTTTATAACAAGCACGGCGTAAAATCTCATTTTGTAGGACATCCGTTATTGGATGCGCTATCGTCACTCCGGGAAATTAATGCAGATGATTTTAAAACTGAAAACGGCTTAAACAAAAAAGAAATTATTGCGCTTTTACCAGGTTCCAGAAAACAGGAAGTCGAAAAAATGCTGGAAATCATGCTTTCTGTTCGTCCGCATTTTGAAAATTATCAGTTTGTGATTGCAGGCGCCCCGAGTTTGGATAAAGAATTTTATCAAAAATATGTAGATGAAAATGTGCATTTTGTTTCCAATAAAACGTACGATCTATTGAGGTGTTCAAAAGCCGCTTTGGTCACTTCGGGAACGGCAACTTTGGAAACCGCTTTGCTGAATGTTCCGGAAGTGGTTTGCTATCGCGGAAGTAAAATTTCTTATGCTATTGCCAAAAGACTGGTTAAAAATATCAAATATATTTCTTTGGTCAATTTGATAATGGATGGGGAAGTGGTGAAAGAATTGATTCAAAATGAACTTAATACCCAAAATCTTATCAAAGAGTTAAATTCTATTCTGAATGGCGAAAAAAGAAATCAGATGCTCAATAATTTTGATCTCTTGCGCGAAAAACTAGGAGGAAAAGGGGCAAGTGAAAATGCGGCAAATGTGATTTTGAAACTGAAATAGTAAAAACAGTTTTTCGTTTCATAAAAAATTTCTAATTTAGTTTGCTCAAACACAAATGATTTGAACAAACAGCCATTTCTCATTGCGGTTTTTTGCTTTATTCTTGGGATTTTCTTTCAGGATTATTTTCTTTTAACAGAAAGGACTGTCTTTATTATCGTTCCCATTATTGCGACTTTCTGTGGATTATTTTTCATCAATAGTTCTGATATTTTTAAAATCAGAATTTTTCTTTTCTCAGCCATGTTCTTTTTATCTGGAATTGCTTTTCATGGTTTTAATATCCATCATTCTCAATCTTTTAATTTACAAGCAAATGAGGTAATTGTATTTAAAATATCAAAAAAGCTCAATTCAAACGAAAAATATAAAAAATATGAGGTCTTAGCTGGAGCTGACAATCAAACTTTTAAAGCAATTGTAAATATTAAAAGAGCATCGGAAGATTTAGATTTTAACCATTACTATAAATCGCAGGCTTATATTACTCAGCCTCAGAATCCTGAATATGATTTCCAGTTTGATTACAAAAAATATCTTTCAAGAAAAAACATTTTTTATCTGGTCTATGTGAATGGGGAAGTTTCATCTGTAGCAAGAAATGACCTCAGTTTTGCTGAAAAATCCAAACAAAAAAGATTAGAAGTTCTAAAGGAAATCAATAATTCGGAAATGTCATCAAAAAGCCGTGAGTTTTTAAAAGGAATTATTTTGGCAGACCGCACCGAAATTGATGCTGAAACGGTTCAGGATTTTAACCGCTCCGGATTGGTGCATTTGCTGGCAATTTCGGGAACTCATATTGCGGTTATTTTCGGAATTTTTTATTTTCTGTTGACTAAATTTTCGCCTATTAGCCTTAGAAGATATGCGGTTCTTTGCAGTCTTGTCTTTATATGGATTTTTGCATTTTTTATTGGTTTTGGAAATTCAGTAGTTCGGTCATGCATTATGCTGAGTATCTATTTCATCTATGTAATTCTGCAAAGAAAGCCTGATCTGCTTCACTCTCTTTCAGTTTCGGCGTTCATTATTTTGGTTGCTGATACTCATCAGATCTTTGATGTTGGTTTTCAGCTGAGTTTTCTTGCGGTTTTGGGGATTTTTTGGCTGAATCAGCCTATTTTAAAATATTTTCCCAAGCAGGATTCTTTTATGAAAAAACTTTTATACAATACCGTTTCCATCTCCGTATCTGCACAATTGGCTACTCTGCCTTTGGTTTTGTATTATTTTCACCAGTTTTCGTTTGTTTCTATTCTTGCCAATTTTGTTATTGTTCCTTTTTCTCAGTTGATTATCATCTTTTCTTTTGTCATGACGGGCTTAATTGCTGTAGATCTTGAATTTTATATATTAAATACCGTTTATGACAGCCTGATCAAGATTTTATTGAAAGTTATCCATTGGTTTGCAGAATTCGATGTACTATTTTTTGAGAATATTTCTTTTAATTTAGCTGAGGTTTTTGTGTTCTATGTATTTGTTTATTATGTGAGATTTTATTTTAATAAAGCATGTCTTAAAACTGCCTATAGAGTAATTTTTGTCGTTTTTGCTTTTCTTTTTGTGAGAATTTCATTTCACATTTATTATAATTTTCAGAATGAAATTCATACTTTTACCTATAGAAAATTGAATGTGGTGGCAATAAAAAACGGTGACAATGCTGTTTTTCTGTTGAAAAACTCATCTGAAGAAAACAAGATCAGGCAGTTTATTATTAATCCTTACATTTCGTCCAGAAGAATAAATAATTTTGAAATAAAACATATTCCCGATTCTGTAAAAACAGTTAAAATTGGACATAATCAGTATGATGTAGATTAATAGATCTGCTTTCTCAAGAGTTCTTTTTACAACGTTTTGTTCTTATTTAGAAAGATTACAAACTATCTAATAGTGAGATTTCTCAGTTTCTTGTATTGTTAACATTTCCTAATTTTGTGGAAAATCAAATTTAAACTTAATATGGCAGGTTTAACAAGTTCTACAATTGGTAGAAAATATGCAATGGCATTGTCAGCAATGTTTTTGCTAATATTTCTGGTGATGCACCTTTCTGTAAATCTATTATCGGTTTTCGGACAGGATGCTTACAATAATGCTTCTCAGTTTATGGGGTATAATCCTCTGATTCAGTTCTTAATGCAGCCTGTTTTAATGTTTGCTGTGATATTCCATTTTGTGATGGGATTTGTGCTGGAAATAAAAAATAATAAGGCACGTCCTGTAGGCTATAACGTAAACAACGGATCGGCAAACTCTACGTGGATGTCAAGAAACATGCTGATTTCAGGAGCTGTAATTTTAGCTTTTATTTTTCTACACATGTACGATTTCTGGGTACATGAGATGAATTATAAATACATAGACGGATTGCCTGTAGAGGAGACGCGTTTTTGGGGAGATTTGCACGCTAAATTTGCAGATCTTTGGAGAGTAGTACTATATGTAATTTCTTTTATTTTATTGGGATTGCATTTGGCTCACGGTTTCCAGTCTTCTTTTCAGTCGATTGGAGCAAGACATCCGAAATATACTCCGATAATTAAAGCTTTTGGGAACTGGTATTCTATTTTGATTCCTCTAGGTTTTATCTTTATTGCAATTTTTCATTACGTAACTCAATAATATCACTATACTAATATGAGTAAATTAGATTCAAAAATTCCAGCAGGTCCTCTAAAGGATAAATGGAAAAATCATAAAGACCATATGAACCTCGTTGCACCAAACAACAGAGATAAGATTGATATTATTGTTGTTGGTACAGGTTTGGCAGGTGGTTCTGCTGCTGCAACTTTGGCAGAGCAGGGATATAATGTTAAGGCTTTCTGTTATCAGGATTCTCCAAGAAGAGCGCATTCTATCGCAGCTCAGGGAGGTATTAATGCAGCTAAAAATTATCAGGGAGACGGTGACTCTACTTACAGATTGTTCTATGACACCATCAAAGGTGGAGATTACAGAGCAAGAGAGGCAAACGTTTACAGATTAGCTGAAGTTTCTGCAAATATTATCGACCAGTGCGTTGCTCAGGGTGTTCCTTTTGGGCGTGAGTACGGAGGTCAGTTAGATAACCGTTCATTTGGTGGGGTTCAGGTAAAAAGAACATTCTACGCAAAAGGACAAACGGGTCAACAGCTATTGTTAGGAGCCTATTCTGCAATGAGCCGACAAATCGGTAAAGGCAGAATTAAAATGTACAACCGTCATGAAATGATGGATCTTGTTATCGTAGACGGAAAAGCAAGAGGAATTATTGCAAGAAATCTGGTAACAGGTGAAATCGAAAGACATTCTGCACATGCAGTGGTTATTGCTTCAGGAGGTTATGGGAACGTATATTTCCTTTCTACTAATGCAATGGGTTCCAATGTTTCTGCAGCATGGAAAATTCACAAAAAAGGAGCGTATTTTGCAAATCCTTGTTATGTTCAGATTCACCCGACATGTATTCCGGTTCACGGGACTCAGCAGTCTAAACTTACTTTAATGTCTGAATCTTTAAGAAATTCCGGAAGAATCTGGGTTCCCAAAAAGATTGAGGATGCACAGGCTATCAGAGAAGGGAAACTAAGACCTGAAAATATTAAGGAAGAAGACAGAGATTATTATCTGGAAAGAAGATATCCAGCATTTGGTAACCTTGTACCTCGTGACGTTGCTTCAAGAGCAGCTAAAGAAAGATGTGATGCCGGATATGGAATTGAAAATAACGATACTCAGGAAGGTGTTTACCTTGATTTCTCTACGGAGATCATGAAAAAAGGTAGAGAAGCTGCTATTGAGAAGCATATCAATAATCCTACAGATCAGCAGATTTATGATTTAGGAAAAAGCTGGGTAGAGGAGAAATACGGAAACTTATTCGTCATGTACGAAAAAATTACAGCAGACGATCCTTACAAAACTCCAATGAAAATTTATCCTGCGGTTCACTATACTATGGGTGGTGTTTGGGTAGATTACAATTTACAGTCTACAATTCCGGGATGTTTCGTTATCGGTGAAGCAAATTTCTCAGATCACGGAGCCAACAGACTGGGTGCTTCTGCCTTGATGCAAGGTTTGGCTGATGGATATTTTGTGCTTCCTTACACGATTGCAGATTATCTTTCTGCGGATATCAGAACGGGACAGATTTCAACCAATTCTTCGGATTTTGAACAGTCTGAAAAAGAAATTAAAGAAAAAATTGATTTCTTCTTAAATAATAAAGGAACGCATTCAGTAGACTATTTCCACAAAAAGTTAGGAAACATTATGTGGAATAAAGTAGGAATGGGAAGAACTCCTGAAGGTCTGCGTGAGGCGATCAAAGAAATTGAAGAAGTAAGAAACGATTTCTGGAAAAACGTAAAAGTTCCGGGAGACAATAACGGAATGAATACAGAGCTTGAGAAAGCTTTCAGAGTTGCCGACTTCTTAGAGTTAGGACAACTGATGGCAATTGATGCACTGCACAGAAATGAGTCTTGCGGAGGTCACTTCCGTGAAGATCACTCAACTCCGGAAGGAGAAGCAGAAAGAGATGATTTAAATTTCAAATACGTAGGAGCTTGGGAATATAAGGGTGGAGACATCAATCAGGAAGTGCTTCATAAAGAAGATCTGGTTTATGAAAACATCGAAGTTAAAACAAGAAGCTACAAATAATCTCCAACCTATAAATATATCATTATGAGTGCAAAAAAAGGATTACATCTTACACTGAAAATTTGGAGACAAAAAAATAATAAATCTAAAGGTCAGTTTGAGACTTATAAAATATCGGATGTTTCTACAGATTCTTCGTTTTTGGAGATGTTGGACATCCTTAATGAGAATTTAATCAACGAAGGTAAGGAGCCCATCGCTTTCGATCACGACTGTCGTGAAGGAATCTGCGGAATGTGTTCTCTTTACATCAACGGTAGAGCACACGGTCCGGATACGGGAATTACCACTTGTCAGTTGCACATGAGAATGTTCAAAGACGGTGAAACGATTGTTATTGAACCTTGGAGAAGTGCAGCATTTCCTGTAATTAAAGATTTAATTGTTGACAGAAGTGCGTTTGACAGAGTAATGGCAGCGGGTGGATTTATCTCGGTAAATACATCAGGAAATACTTTGGATGCCAATGCAATCCCAGTTCCGAAAGAAGATGCAGACAAAGCTATGGATGCAGCAGCTTGTATCGCTTGCGGAGCTTGTGTGGCTTCTTGTAAAAACGGTTCTGCAATGTTGTTTGTGGGAGCTAAAGTTTCTCAGTACGCATTGTTGCCACAAGGTAGAGTAGAAGCAAAACGCAGAGTTTTGAATATGGTAAAAGCAATGGATGATGAAGGTTTCGGAAACTGCTCTAACACCGGAGCTTGCGAGGTTGAATGTCCTAAAGGAATTTCTTTGGAGAACATTGCAAGAATGAATAGAGAATATATGTCAGCTTTTGTTGACCGAGGATAAAACCACTTGTCAAAGTTCAAATCTTTGACAAAATTTATAAAAAATCGTCTTCACAAGCTGGAGACGATTTTTTAGTTAATCTTTCATAAAATCAGACCTTGTTTTATCTTTAATACAGTATAAAAACCTATTTTTGCTAAATTATTTAAATTAAAAATGAAATCCAAGATTCAGTTATTCAAAAAAAATATTAATACAATAATGATTAAAAAATATCTTTTGTTGTTTGCCATTGCACTATTTGTAATGTCTTGTTCAAAAAAAGTTGAAGTTAAAGGAAAAATTGCAGGAAGCTCTCCGCTGGAAAGAATAGAATTTGTGGAAGCTTCAGGAGTAGCTACTTTGCCTCTTATAAATATGAGTCTTGATAAAGACGGTAATTTTGCAGGTGAATTTGAAGCTCCTAAAAACGGAATGTATGTTATAAACTACGCTGGAAAGCAAAATCTTATTTTCCTGAAAGGTGGTCAGAAGGTAAACATTTCCGGTTCTGCAATGACTTTCCCTAATGAATATGTAGTAACCGGCGATGCCAAAAATGATAATGACTTCTTCCAGGCGAGTCAGAAATTCCTTACGAGTTATGGACAAACTTTAAATATTCAGGAGCTTATTTCCGGAGACGAAGCGAAGTTTGTAAAAGGAATGCAGAAAATTGAAGCAGACATTAATAAAAATATTGATGAAAATGTAAAAAAAATCAATCCTGGAAAAGAAGTGATAGACTGGAAAAAAACAGATGCTAAAGTTGCAATTCTTAATTTGATGGTAAATTATGAAATGAGTAAAAAGCAGACTTCAGGAAATCCTTCTTTCAAAATGGGAAAAGCTTTTACAGATTATGAAAATAAGCTTCAGGAAAATAAAGATGCAATGGTAAAAATAAGCCCTTTTTACAGACAGTATCTATTAACAAAAATGAGCAGCGATTTCCAGAAATTTGCGCAGTCTAAATCACAGGGTAAAACAGATATTACCACTTCAGAATTATTCAGTCAGTTTTTAAAAGATAAAAAAGAGGTTTCTCAGACAGAGAAAGATTATTTATTGGCTTATGTAATTGCTCAGTCTGATATTCACCCACAAACTCCGGCTAAAACAACAGATAAGATCAAAAAAATTATCGAAGAGGAAATTAAAGATTCAACCATAAAGTCCGACCTTAAAAAGATGCAGTTTACGATCAACGGATTTAAAGTTGGGGATGATGCTCCTGAAGCATCATTGGTAAAACAGGATGGCAAATCTTATAAGCTGAATGAAAATAAAGGGAAACCTTATATGTTGGTTTTTTATGCATCATGGAATCCTTACATTGCGGAAGGTACAGTTCCTGTGCTAAAAGAAGTAGCAGATTTTTATAAATCAAAAATGAACTTTGTATATGTGAACCTTGATGACACAAAAGAGCAGTTTGTAAAAACAAGCAATGCAATGCTGAAAGGAATTCCGGGAACTAATGTATATGGAGAAGGAGGTTTGAACTCTGATATTGCTAAAAAGTACGGGATTTATGGATTTAAACTACCAAACTTTATTATTGTTGATAAAAACGGTAAAATTGCAAGCAGACCATTTGTAAATCTTGGTGATCCTGAACTGGTAACTATTTTGGATAAACAAACAGGTCTTTCTGCTCCGAAAGTAGAACCACAGGCACAACTTCAGCTTGATCCATCGGCTTTTCAGCAGGCTCCGCAAACAGAAGAAGCCCCAAAAGCACCTCAGACAAAATAATTATTAAAATAGTATAAACAAAAACCTTGTCTTCGGATAAGGTTTTTTTTATTGTACTTTTGCAGTCAGTAAAAAACTGGCTTTTAGTTTTTAAAAATTAATTTTTTAAAGTAGGTTATAACCTGATATCATCAATGAAAAGAAATAAAAAGAATATCATTCTTGAAAATATACAATTAGTTTCTGCAGGTGCAAAAGGAATTGCCATCGGAAGAACGGAAGAAGGCAAAACAGTAATGGTTTCCGGAGCAATTCCGGGAGACATTGTGAATGTAAGAGTAAAAAAGGCAAAATCAAAATATTTTGAAGGAGAAGCTTTGGAGGTTATCCAAAGATCACCTTACAGAGCTGAGCCTAAATGTATTCATTTTGGGACTTGCGGTGGCTGCAAATGGCAGAACATGAGCTATGAAAAACAGCTTGATTTTAAGCAGGAAGAAGTTTATAACAATATTAAAAGAATTGGCGGAATCGATAATTTTGATACTTTGCCGATTTTAGGTTCAGAACAGCAGTATTTCTATCGGAATAAAATGGAGTTTTCATTTTCTAATTCACGCTGGCTTACCCAATACGAAATCAGTTCTGAAGAAAATTTTGGAAACCGTGATGCGCTTGGTTTTCATATTCCCGGAATGTGGAGCAAAATTTTAGATCTAAAAGAATGTTTTCTGCAGGAAGATCCTTCCAACGCTATCCGTTTGGCTGTGAAAGAATATGCTGTTAATGAAGGATTAGATTTCTTTGATGTAAAAAATCAGGAGGGTTTTCTGAGAACTTTAATGATGAGGCAAAACTCAAAAGGAGAGTGGATGGTTCTTTTTCAGCTGTACAGAGAGGAAAAAGAAAACAGGGAAAAGCTTTTCGCTTATCTGCTTGAAAAATTTCCGCAGATTAAAACATTAGTATATGCCATCAATCCGAAGCAGAATGACTCAATTTATGATTTAAACATCAATATTTATTTTGGTGAAGGCTTTTTAATGGAAGAAATGGATGGTTTGAAATTTAAAATCGGACCTAAATCTTTTTTTCAGACCAATTATAAACAGGCTTTGGAACTCTATAGGAAAACACTTGAGTTTGCTGACCTTAAAGGGGATGAAGTAGTATATGATCTATACACAGGAACAGGTACAATCGCACAATATGTTGCAAGAAACGCCAAGCAGGTGATCGGTATCGAATCTGTACAGGAAGCCATCAATGCAGCAACAGAACACGCACAGTTAAACGGACTTACCAATACAACATTCTATTGTGGAGATATGAAAGATGTTTTCACCGAAGATTTTTTGGCAAATCATCCTAAAGCGGATGTTTTAATTACAGATCCGCCAAGAGACGGAATGCACCAGAAGGTAGTAGAGCAGATTTTAAATCTGGCTCCGGAAAAAATTGTGTACGTAAGCTGTAATTCAGCAACGCAGGCAAGAGATTTAGCTCTGATGAAAGAGCAGTATACACTAGTAAAAATACTTCCTGTTGATATGTTTCCTCAGACGCATCACGTAGAAAATATTGCGTTGCTGATAAAGAAATAATTTAATTACATTTGTTTAATTCCAAATATCACATATATGACCCAATTCTGTAAGACTGTTTTCCTTTTTGCTGTTTTGTTGTTTTGCCAGCAAAATGCTTTTTCACAAACTAAAGATTCTGCTGCGGTAAAAAGCGATACAATTA